>Ga0210040_10002629_pt1 | contig 25134 bp, 14 predicted proteins | sample CryGeyCG12114_NA_FD_185462 | JGI IMG/M metagenome (GOLD analysis project Ga0210040, IMG submission 185462) | Groundwater microbial communities from aquifer - Crystal Geyser CG19_WC_8/21/14_NA (SPAdes) (version 2) | ecosystem: Environmental > Aquatic > Deep subsurface > Groundwater | place: USA... | reverse complement strand
CGATGGTAATCAATAACATATGAACTTACCGCGTTTTTACCATTGCCAGTGCATTATTGTACAGCTTTGCATATTGGGAATATTTCTAGGAGGCCAGGTTTATGTTGATGTGAAGCTGGAAGATAGGAAAACTGGAGTGGTAAGATTAATGAATATAATGCGAAACTTATAGCTAAGAAGTTGAGACATGCTCCCAGTAGAACTCTGTATGTTTTCAAATTGACAGAAATGCTTACGTAAACCAAGGTGATGTAACATAAACGATAAGGTGGTATGGTGACGTGGCATATCTACTTTGAAAACCAAATGTATCCCTAATCGTCATTATTGTACTTGACTTGTTTTGTTCAAAGCAACCATCCATGAGTTAAGAAAATATTTGGGAAAGATTATTCCATTGCACAGAGTGGTTAGGTTGACTTACTTAATTTTCCATACAGTGCAACCCAAAATGGGTAGTTTACAAGACAATAATAGGAAAGGTTTGAAACAAACAAACAGTAAGTTTGCCTGGGAATGAATTTTCACATCTCAAGGGCTAATAACCAATAATTTGTATTTTTGAACATCCTTTCAAGCTGATTTTTTTGAAAGTCAAGAATCTGTTGGGACTCACACGCTGATATTAGCCATATGTACACGTTCTCTCTATTGTATGTTTATTTTCATACACCCGTGACAGAAGTGGCATTCATGTTAGTATTATAGTTAGTCAGCCTTTTCAAGCACGTAGATTATGCATGTTTCTAACGGGGATCCCAACTAATAAGCTACGTGCTATTTTCCTATGTGTAGATTTCCCATTAATATATCGTCTTCACTCTGAAATCCATGGATAGGTAAACTGTTAACTCTTTTTTACCTTGAGGTAATGACAAACGCATATGAAATGATTTGCATCCTATTCCACACACGGTAGTATATAGTAGCATCGTACAAAAGTTTCAAGTTTGCTGGATCTCATAAATATCTTCAGGGCTATTCTAATGCTAAATATGCGATATTCTACTAGCATATTCTACTAAACAAGTTGACCAGAGGTGATTTGACCTTTGAATGTATTTTCTCTCAAATAGTTTTAAAGCCTGTTACATCCAAATTGCTTAATAAATTCACTCACATACAGTGAAAACGCTCATGTATATGATGTAAACTATTTACTACCATATGGATAGTAAATATATGATAATCTTTCATGCTAATACTTTGCTGACTATCTAACCAACAACTAACCAAACCCTGATAGGCACCTTGTTATGAGCAGTGCCTACTTAAATTAATGCATGCACTAGAAATCAGTCAGATGTTTAGAAATCATTGCACTCCTCCTAATATAATAAAAGATTAACATCTGGCATCGATAGTTCTCTAGCTCCACCACTGAATGAACACTTTAGTTGTGTCCAAATGTTGGTTGCTATTCTTGTGAATGCCTGAAAATTGAGTGGAAAGCTTGCACACTGTGTACAAGAAAGGGCACAGAGGCGAAATGTTGAGGACAGGAATGGAACGGAGATGCACATGGCATGAGACCATGTGCTGTGCACTGCACAAACTCACCTCATCTCAAAAGTTTCTCCTTTGCTGCCAAAATGATAAGATACTATAGATAGGGCCCGTAAAGTGAGCTTAGGATGCATAAATATATGCACACGAGCTCATCGTACGTAGCTAACTAACTAGCAAATAAGCAAAACTTATTGCAAGATCTGTATGCATAGGAGGACTCTAACATTTGGGCTTATAGACAAAAGCTTGGATTCACACAATGATATTATTCTCGACAGCTATACTTATACACAAGTCTATGGCCTCAGTTCGTGTCTTGAACGGCAACGGAGCACATATTCTTCAAAACCAGTCTTATACACACGCATGGCACAACGTGTACTCGAATGGGAAGAGGAGCCGAACTATAGCGAGCGGGTTGAAGCCTCAAGCAAATTAGCGAATAAAGCATTTGTGCTCCATCCATTTGAAGGAGGATTTCGTGAAAATAGAACCTGTGTGCAATTTTCTTTCCACATCACAACCATGTGCCATGTGATCGTGACGCGACCCAACATCTAACGAGCAACAACAAGGGTTGCAAAATCATTACATTCTCACTCACATGTATGTATTTATGCAAACTGCACACAATGAATGGAAAAAAGAAAATGTTCCATGTGGAATCATGGTAAGTCAAAAGAGCTTATAACACTTGTCTTCCACAAACTAACTACTAACTAATCAACTATGCAGTAAGCATATCTATGACCGCGCATTTGACTAGTTACTGACTTGCAGATTTGTAATAAAACTGTATGCGTTGGTAGAAAAAGCTATTACATAGTTTGCAAAAAAAAAGTTCCCATGCGTAAGCTACAAAACTCCATCAGGAATATACAGCAGAAAACTATACCCCCTGACTCCCTGTGTGTGTGTGTGTTATCTGTTATCCATGGTACCCTACTACAAAACTAACCAACTTACTATAAGTAAAACTCGTATCTAAAATGTATTGTTTGTTGATGATGATGCGAAAATGTTGGGTTGTCACAGTGTACTAGCTCATAGTAATATAATAATAAAGTAGGTACCTAACAATCCTTTTGGAAAGGATGTTATTTTCAACTCATGGGAAGGAAAACTTAGCTCTAGCTAGGGAATCAAAGAGGGAACATGTGATCTGGAGAGGTAAACAGACTATGAGAGGAGTTAGTAAGTTTGTTAGTTGGTGAGCGGTTATGTGAAAGAGAATATGGGGGGAGAGAGAGAGGAGGATGAAATGGACTGGACTGGATGCGAACAGGAGATGTAATGTGAACGATCTAGAGCCGAAGAGGGTAGATGAAGGACAAAAGGAAGGAAGAGGGAAGAGGGTCGGGAGGCTCCCAGGACGACTTCTCATTGGCAGTGTGAGTCAAAGCGTGGAAAAGCTGAGCCGCGGGCAGCCCCGGGTTCCCTCGCTTCTCTCTGTTCTCTGTGTTGCGTAGTAGTAGAGATTTTGACAGCTCCAAGAGTACGCCTTTAGCTATTACGCTATTTGTTGTGGAGGTACCAGACTCGCTCACAAAAGGTACTCACTCATATATTGAACTGCCATGTGGAAAGGTATTTAGTAAGCAGTTTTGCAGTAGTATATAGATGTTGAAGTTGGTTTTTTTAGCTTTATTTCATGGGCTGTTCACTAATTGCGTCCTGGGAAAAGTTCAAGGTTTAGAAGCCGTTGACTGTGGGCTTTATAGAACCTGTTGGGTAGTGGTTGGTTTGCTATTGACATTATAGTTAGTAGATGGGATTTCCAATATGGGTTGGGTTGGAGTGGATTTCAAATTTGTGCGTAGTAGCATAGGGGAACCGGACTTCGAAACTTTGGGAAAGGGGTGGGTAATGCATTTTTGCGCGTTCACTAGCGCTACCTATGCTGATTTTTTTGCTTGTTTTATTTTAAAATTTAAATTATTACAACATTAGATTTTTAGGGAATTTTTACTTTCCGCATTGGAATTTTTATTATGTTTTGCCATCCATTACTTTCTCCGTTTGACCTTTAAGCGCTTTCTCGAAACTACGTAAAGCATATTCAAACTGAAGTCATGGCACGTAAAAGTGCGTAATATAAGAGTACTTATTTTGAGTTCCTCTGTGTTTTTAAAATCAAAAGTAAAAATTTTGATATCAATAATTGTGGTGTAAGCATTTAAATATGTTAACAAACTTTCACTCCACTGTGTGTGCCATAATAGCTTGCAGATGTTAAGAAATCTGTATACAAAGATTGTTTATTGATAATACTGTCAGTGTGAATGGAACCTTGCATTTAAATATATTTTTAGCTCATATAGCATTAAATTGACTTAAAAGCCTACTACTACCACCACTACATATACTTTCCCTTTCAGCACCTTATTCCTTTATTAACGCTCATATACTCTCATTTTCAAACATTAAGGTAACTCAAATTCAAGAAAATTTGCTACGCAACATACATAAGCCGGCAAACTTTGTATTTTCGCATATGTGCTCACAGACAGATTTGATGGGATCATTCCTCTATCCAGTACCACCTCTCTTTGCATGATGCCACGTCACGTCGTCTTATTCATAGCTCATTCTTATGATGATTATTATTATTATTATTGTATAAGGGTGGGGTATAGTACCGCTCCGCGGAGGTAACTGAATGCCTATTACAGAAACACCCGAGCAGCTCTTCTCCAGAGAAGTTACTCTGAAGGTCTCCAGTGACCAATGCAACAGCCATTCGGTCTACAAGAACCTATTCGGTCTTGTTGCACGGTCAAACGAGAACCCACTACCGTACTTGCACCGAGCCGTAGTAGGATTCGCTAGCAACTATTCCAAAGCTTGCAATAGACTAGACTTGTTATAGATGGAGACTAGGCAGCGGTCACCCATCCAAGTACAGATCTAGTGCTCGGTTGCTTAACTCGCCGTATTTAGAAAGGCAGTTTGAATACAACCAAGCTTACTAGCTACTCTTATGATGATGGTTCCTGAAAGCGTTACTCGATCTAACTTTGGAATACATAGGCTTGTTTAGAAAAATATACCAACTAACTTACTAAAAACTACTTGGTTTGCATTCACTGATCTGATCCTGATCCAAAGGAAAAGTGCCCTCTACTCAACTTCATCCTTATTCTTATGTTTACTGGCTTGCACATTCATCTGTAATGCTGCACTATAAGTGCACACAATAACAAAACATAGCAGCATGCATCATCTATCCCTCTATGTGTATAATATACATCTCAGGACTATAGAAGTAAAAATGCAATCTTCTGAAAATCCAAAGCTCCCAAATGTAACACTGTGTTCCACAACAATCTAATAGGATGAACTGGTATGCATGCACACGTAGCAAACTGACTGCACAGGATACATTACACATCCATATCCCAATATCCCTAGCTTAGATTTCATCGTTACTATACGGGTTGCCTTGTATACATGCAGCAAGCAATGTTGTGTGTGTAACTCTGTGTGTGTTGTATCAAGTTGTATGTACGTACATTACTGGTTTAATGCATACCATCCTCAAAAAGTCGTTTCATCTCTCCACTTTGTCTGCGTATAATGTTTTCATCCTCACTTCTAGCCAGAGATAGGGCCAACTTATTCATTCGTCCTCTTTGTTTCGTCAGTTGAGGACTTCAGGACTAAAACTCATTATCAACATCAACAGTTAAGCTCAGGCAGTAATCAACTCTAGCACCATATATACACAAATAATGTGATCTTCCTCCTATAGGCCGTGGTGCACATGTAAAATCCCCAGCTGTCAAAACGAGCCCACACGAAACAGTAATAATTAAAGAGAGTATGTGATGTGAGTTGTTCTTCCCAATAAAACACTTAAACGTCATATTTAAACCCAAGCGTTCAAATCCTATCTAATTTCAAGCGTACTAACTAACTATCGCAGTTGCATGAATCACAGCAAAGTGTCATTTTCCCATTGATTCAAGTGTGAAAGTGGGCATACCATATTCAACTGTGAGAGAGTGTACACATTTTTGTTCGACAGCTCTCCAAACGTTTGATTTGACTACTTTATATATGATATAAAGTGTATTTGCAGAAACCAGGGATGCATCCTGGATTGATTTACGAACGTGTACGCTCGTAAATACACATTGTGTCAATATTTTGTATCACTCTCAGGTACGAATTGTACATTTTTGTGTGCCACATTAGAGAATGTCAACTATAGCTAATCACTTTGTAATTCAACTCATGACCCAATCTCTCCAACAGATCTCACAGTCAATGCATATGTTAAACACACAAAGTTCAGTTCCTAGCTAACTAGTGTACACCTACCAGAGCTTGGCCACATCATCAACCTGGATTGGATGATTAACCTCGTACTTGTATGAAACAATAAAAAGTCACTATCAGGAATTCTTCCTCCTGTGTTCACATATGGAGCCACTGCTGGTAGTGTGAGCCAACGAGCCGTCAACCTTCCCAATGGTCATTCAGTATCTTTCTTCCTCAGAAGCTATGCCTCTCTCATCGTGATAATATATATGTAGTGCTTCCAAGATAAGGAGAGGTCAGTGAAGGGTATATATCCCAAATGATGATCATCATGAATTATATTAGTACTCTTGTGTCCACATAATCTACTTTCGTACACTAATTCTCCACCTCTGTAGTTTCATTCTCTTAACATATTTAGTTATAGTTGGTTGGTTAGGCTCCTCTCCAAACTATTTCGCTCTTTTGTTGTTCTGTCATCGTCACATGCATGCTCCATGCATTGCATATATGTACTAACTAAACTAACTTAACTACTGCTACTACTACCAAATAGAACGTACACACATATTTGTACTTGTGTTGTGCTCAAGAAAAAGGGTTAAGTTTCAGTGAATACATGTGAGCCGTAGTAGTAGTGAGGCAGTCACAGGAGAGTCCTAAAAAACGCATATTCCAACAAACTTTACTACCATCATCATAATAATAATATAGCCAAAAGAGCTACATACACGAAAGAGTGTTGCATGCATATCAACTCACATGTCATAGCTCTGGTCGTAGTCACTACTACACTGTGTGTAGTGGTAGATTGGTGGTATTTCTTTCTCAACCTGGTAAACGTGTAGCTAACCGAGGACTCTGGCCTGTACTCACTCACTTCTACTCGTGGGCTGGCAACTACTATGTTACGTGTGTGCAATAGGTTTATTGATTCGACACGTTGGAAGTTTTAGCTAGCACAAAACAGCTATTTGACTTAAAGCTAGCTACAGCTAGAGAGTTGCTATTCCATTAGCTAGCTGCTGTGTCTATATGGTAGTAAAAGTGGTGGACGGAAAAAGAAAGCCGGAGCAGAGGAGTTTTGTGTGCTCTTTTTTTCTTCTGGGACGACGGCCAGTGCACATGTACACGTATAATCTACAACACAGTACATAATAGTAAGTCAGTAAGGAATAAGTACGGGGGAGCACTGAGAAGTCAAGAAAAAGTGCTTAAGCTATTAAACTTTAACTAACTATTAACGAGGGAAGGGAGGAGATCACACGATCCTCATTTAACTTCACTCCAGTTATATTTATAGTTAGTTTAGTTGGATGACTAGAGAGTAGTTAGTTAGGAGGATAGACGGGAGCTGTGGGGACTTTTTGTATGATTCATCCATTAAATTAATCGGACAGTTAGTTAACGTAGTGTTTTGAACTTTGGAGACTTTGATTCACATGATGCGTTTTTTTTATCATGTTGTTAAGTGATGGTTTAATTTTTTCCACTTGAGGAGAAAATTGACGGTACCTGCAGCTACTGCTACAGTAATCACATTGATTTGATTTTGGGTGTGTTGTTGTGCAATATTTATGTGAAAGTAGTAAATGTAAAACAGTGAATGGTTGTTGACACACCACAGAGTAAGAATTAGTGGCAAATCAAAAGCCTTGATTTTCTGTACTGGCTTTGATGTTGATAATAATTGTTGGAATTTTTTGTTTGTTTGTAAAGCTGTGACGCTGATTACCAAGAAATCACTACAATCAAGAAGCAAAAAAAGTTTTCAGTTTAGCCAAGCCAGTACCCAACGGAATTGCAAGACCTAAGAACTATATTTGACAAGTTGTCAAACGTCAGTTAGTTGGGATTCACAGCTTTAACCTTGGGATGTGTCATTCTCACGCGGCAACTATCTCAGGACTTCTCGTGACCAGCAGTAGATTGTCTTCATTAGTAACTGTAGAGGACATTTCTTCGTGATGTATTTTAAAAATTGGTGTGGAGCTTTATAAACCATTATTTGTATGATGATTATAATTGCTGAAGCACCAATCACCTTCCCAATGGATACCAATATTGTCAATGTGACCATGGCAGCATAGAAGTTAATTTTTTTCGGTCATCTAATCCAAACATCGACATGGAAGAGTAGAATAAGTAGGGGAAGGAATTCCACGTGTCCCTCTCCGTTTAGCCCAGTTTCAAGTTTTCGCCACTGCCACCCAGTCAGCCCAACCAAAGGAGAATCATTTTGTCAAGATCCATCGTCCCACCGGCTCTACCCACACACGTTTTGGCCACCAATTTTACTCCAATCTGAGCTCCGTGCAATATTATTTATCAGCAATTCCGTGTAGTGCTTCAAATCTGGTCTCCCCCCATGCATTGTATACTGATCGATGGACATTATCAATGTTGGCAGTGGTAAAATTCTAAGCATCGGTCACCTCCTCCAACATTTTTCTGTAGTCTCCATTTATATCCACAAGTTTGGCTGACCCAAACTTCGCCAGCAATCATTAGTTGTACTACTGTTTGATCCATTCCATCACCACGTCGAGGAAACAACGACTGTGGCATCTTGAGGATTGGATGTCATTTTTGCTCAGTCTAAACAAGTCGACTGAGAAGAAAAGCATCTCATCTTTGGTCATCATCATCATCATCGTTGCTGTGATTGTTGTAGCTAGCTTGGGGCGACAACACTCATCATTACCATTATTTTATACCTGCCAGTTAACCAGTGTTTTACCTGAGGAGGATTCTCATTTTACCAGCCGTTCTAGTTAGTTAGAGACGACGTTGGTGTTCAGTACCACTATTATCTTTTCCAATCGTTGTCATCATTCTGCATACGATGGGCCTCGAGACTCTCCTAGAGGCTGCCAAATTTTTGGAATATAAAGCCGAAGTTGAAGCTCGTGGTAAGTCTCTCCCTTTTATAACGTCTTTATGTGAAAATCAATTCACCGGTTTGTATACAATCATACAAAGTCAAGTTATATATGAGTATGAGTCATGTGGCTCTTCAACAATCGGTCTCTAGTTGTAGTATCGATTATTATTTTTGTGTGCTTAATTTCTTTTGTTTATTACTCATTTTATGCGAGCTTGTTGAATTTCATGTCCCTGATTGCTTACCTACTAATCAATGAATAATTCAATGTTTCATCTGCATTGCATAATGCTCTTATTAGTTAATGCAGCCAGTTTAGCCTTTGCTTGATATTTTACTGGGTACGGGAAATGACTGCTATCCACGTTGTAAAGCGGGATTTGGCTTTGTCCGTTGCAAACTGGAACCATGCGCCAGATTACTACTGATAAAAGTTACCTTGGCCTGCCCTCGTCATCCGTTTTGAACGGAAGTATCGCATCGTATTTGGTCACCTGCTTTCATTCGAGGAGGGCAACAGTCAATTAGAGTTTTATGCATTTACTGGTTGCTGTTCACATAGTTACACGTAAGACAAAGCAGTATTCAAGTATACGAGGGAGGCCTTAGATCGGTTTTGGTTTCCTTTCCTGTTACTTAATTAATACGAATCCTTTGAGTCATGTTTTAGCTCTCCTCAGTCCTCACTCATAAAAATGAGATAATGAGTTACGCAACGATGATACTAGTTGGGATATATTTGTGTGTATTATATATATATATAATATATATAATATATACATATATATGAGCTGGAAGGATATTTTTGTTTGCCTAATAATTGTGACAGCTACAGTTATACTGGAAAGGACAGTTTGTTAATCTAAATTTGAAAGTTATGATAAAAACTTTCGATGAATATGAATCAGTCAAACTGAAAACTTTACACATATTTTGCTCTTTCAGAAGCCGGACTAGTGTGGTAGTTAGTTATTGCTATGGTGGATAGTATAACTTTGTGGACAAGACTGACTTGTTTTTTTTTTTTTTTTTGTAGTTGTATTCTCATCTCACTTTCATGATGCCATGTGTACGGTTCATGAACGATATATTGCATATTGAGCATGATAGCGGATAACGAATAACTGAGTCTGTATTTTTATATTTTTGTTTTTCACAAACTGACTAGGTGCAAACGCATGTGACATTAGACGTGTATTATCCAGTTGGCATATTTCTTGACTATTTTAAATCAAAAGATGCTAAATAGTTGGTATTGCGAGAGCTAATGAATTCTGAAGAATTGTAAACGAACTCTGCGAGGTTAATGATATCATGGTAATCTCACTACGCTGTCAAGAGGATAAAATTCAAGGTCTGTCCATCCTATTCACTGCTCATCGTGAGCTCAGCTGGTCAATATATTCTGACTAGGGGTAAAAACATATTCATGCACTATGCCAAATCTATGAATTGTGAATATATAAGGTATCTCCCTCTGTCTGTATACACTATGTGCTCATGTCGCGTCACCTCACACACGTTTTACTGTGCACGTTATGTACATATATATCTGTAGTTTCAGTGGTTAAAAGAAACCAAGCACATGAAAAGCTGAAAACAGGATATCGTGATATGAATTTACAGCTGAATACATATAGCAACTGAAGTTCATGGACTTTTAGGTTTTAGTTGGATTAATTCACCACAACTCCTAGCTAGGCATTCTAAAAGCATAGCTGTAAAATTTTGAACATGTGTTGGTTTACATTTTTAGTTCAGTTGGTAAACATTTTTATTTATGCCGTCCGATAAAAATTACAGCTCTAGGCAGGGAAGATTATCGCGAAATCAATTGAATTGGCAAAAATTGTCCTCATGAACTTCATGCTCTATCCATTAGAATCCGCTGTATCTCTAACTAGTTAAAACATACAGCTCTTATTTATCATTTGTCATATGTGCTTAAATATATATTGTATAATAATATTTCCTAGTGCCTCACAAAGTAGTTTTTTCCCCTGAATTACTATATAAAGCATTTTTATTAAAATGTGCAGCAGTAAATGCTTCAGATGGCTTATTATTTGTGGGCTTGTAGCAATGATGTTTACAATGTGAAAAAGTTTCATCTTTGGATTGATCGCTGGAAAAGTGAAAATTCTATCATTATGTCCTCATTCTATTCAAAGCATTGCCATGACATATAATTAATCTCTCGCAAGTTTTTCATACCTTCACTACTTTCACTTGAATCTTAGCAACCCATGTTTTATAGTAATTACCTGCCTAGCTCGGGCAAAATTTTTTGTGCTGTACACTGTAAATGAATATGTGAATGATGTATATGCTTTATGCTTGAAAAGTTCTTATTTCAAAGTAACAATCTTTAAAAACAGTAGATAGATGCACGTCACATGCAACCCTTTTTATCCTGCTTGCAAAGCATTAAATTCTGATCACATTTGTTGGAATTTTAAATCCCTTGAAATATGCATTATTCTTCAATTCTTTTTCAGTATTGATGATATGCATAATTTTTATTACCTTTGATCCCCCTCAACAAGTTTTGATGCATACGTATGCACAGTACTGTAACCAGTTAATTCTTTCATAAGCTCTATTATATTCCATCTTATCAGATGCAAACACACCATGAGTATCAAATACATTTCGATTGACATTTAAAAGTGAACATGTGCTCACTCACATACTCATCCAGTGTACAAGTTTTCCTCATTTTTATCTTTTTCTGATTTCATATATACGGAAGACAAATGCATATGTTTTGGATGAACTCATCCTCGTCAAGTCGTCATCATACATTATTATATCCCTGGCTCTCTCCCATTACTATCATGTGTAGGGCCAAAATAACAAAACATGACACATGTACTATATCTAGTAGTAGTTAGTTAGTAAGCTTTTTTGTCTATGCATTTAATGGGTTATATAAAGGGAACTTGTTTGACAACTGTAAACTGTAAACGTTTAAGTAAATTTAGCATATACATGCATGGATCCACAGTGTCTCTGGCATACAACATAAAGATAAACCACATAATGGCATAAACTATGAACTCTGTTGTGTGCAAACACATTTTTACTCTGGGAAAACAGAAACATGACTGTTGGTTGGTTATAGTCAGTGTTATAATACCTTCACAAACTTTTTTTCTACATGTATTCATGTAATTTATTATGTTATCATAGATCATCAATGAATGGTATGATAATGTGATACATTATGGAATCGGATCGGATTCCAAGTATTATTGCAACTGATTTTTAATGGCAAACGGCAAACTCACTGCCTTGTCATTCTATATACAGTGCTCTCATTCAATAATGTGAGCTAATAGTATATAAAGTAGCAGTCTTGATTGAATTTTGTGATGGACTGTATCATGGTTTACACAGTTTGCATTAAGGCTTCAAGTGTGTCAGCTGATAATTTATTAGTATACTGTTGCGTATCATTAATTATTTATTTATTGAACAAGCTTGTATGTAATTATTGCTGAGCCACGGTATGCTCTACTTATTTATTTGCCCTGCTCCTTTAAACAATACATGGCGGAGCTTACTTATCTGAAGTTTCGTATTATTGATTGTATACATTCTAACTAAATGCTATTCATGGTAGTAGAAATCAGTGTGAATACTATTCTGATACTGCTAAATACTAACTAATTTGCAGTGTTATACATTGCCAGTTACATTGCAACCAATATTTTTGTACTTACTAACTAACTAGTAGATGCACGTGGACCATATTAGTCACATTTCGCACTCTGCTTATCATCGGTAATAATCAAATGACTCTTGTTACCGAAATGTGGGCTTGAACTTGGCATATGAACATGCGTAGTATGTAGTATGTTCCCTGTGAATGCGCGTTTTATGTTGTGGCCAACAAAACGTGCATTTGTTGTGTGAAAAATGAAAAAGCAACGTTCGTTTTTATAAGCTGATTGATATTCAGGAACTGATGTCTTTGTTTGCTTGTTTCAGCTTTTTCTTTAAGTGAGTCATTCGCTGACTGATTCCCTTTGCCACGTTTTTGTGCCATCGATCCATTCCACTTTTATGCCTTGTATAGGAAAGCTGTTGCTGTTGGTCCCTGTCTAACTGTCTACGTAACATGTGCTCCTCAAAATGCTCAACTTACTCACTAACAATACGGCTTTCATTTTATGTGTCTAACTCTCGTTTACTCAGGCTTACTGTCACGAACAGGACACTAATTCCTATGCATATTAAAAAAAGCCAGCACAAATAGAACGTGCGTTTTGGAAAGTCAAGTGCTATCTATTTTGGAAGGAATGCGTTTTTAAATGTTAGTTTGTTGTATGAGATGGAGGAAATAAACATCTTGCGTAGATTTTATTCCAACATGGATTGAAATTAAATCAGCTTCTTCCCCCATATTTCGTCTATATTTACAACAACAACAGTTGAATAAAAGTTTAATTATTTGCATGTCCTATGTGCTTTAGTCGGCCTTTTAGAAAGCATTAAGAAATATATGCCGATTCAAAGGTGCTATCTCTCCGCCGGCTGATTTATAAAGTGCAAAAGTATCCGTGTGTGCACAATATCGGGTGTAGTCTCAAGCACACAAATCATTCAAATAGATAAAAGAAACATTGATTTAACGGATTTGCTCATTGTCTTGCTCAGGTGAAAAAGGATTTCCCGACCTACCCGTAAACAGTATAACTTCAATATCACCAACGTCCAATCACAATGGGTATGGAAACCATCAGGATGGAATGTCAAACGGGATCCATCTTCTTCATCACCAAGGACATCACAAAAATCAAGAGAGCCTGGGCCCTCTGAGAGTACCTGAACCAGTGAATGGCTACAAAGTTGTGGACCATTCATTTCGACGTAATAATCATTCGAGTGAGTCACCAACGATGGAGTTTAATGGGGGGACCAACCGAATGGCAAAGCTGTGAGCCAACATATTATAATGAACATTCTGAATTTCAGTATTAGGCATGGGTGTTAGGTTTTTGGTTGCAAGATGGTAACTAACTAACTCCCTTCCTAGAGAGTATTGCAAATAGCTACATGTATATTTGTTTTGTGTGGGTTTTGCAGGAGCAACGGTATTAATTGCAGTAATCACAACGGTTCATCCAACAACCTGATGAATAACAGAAGTTCTGGAACAAGGGAAGTTCACAATAAATTAGAAAAGAATCGTCGAGCTCATCTTAAGGAGTGCTTTGAGCTTCTAAAAAGTCAACTTCCTGCATTCGAAGACCGAAAGATCTCAAATTTGGCTATTCTTAGAAGTTCTTTGCGACATATTCAGGTACTAAATAAATAAAACAGTAAAATTGTGTGACTCACGCAATTAGTTATCATCAGTTACTGAAGTTAATTGTCTGAATGAAATATGAAGTGAATAGTTTTCAGTTTGCATGTATGAGCTAAAAGTTTTAAACTTCAGTGATTCGTTTAAACCTTTGTTTGAGTGTAGTTTAATTGTTGATAGTGATAGTGTGACTGGCTATGTGTGATTAAAATGGCCAATGTTGAATTGCTGTGGTGGATTTTTACAGGCCCTGAAAAGGAAAGAGCGTGACTATGAACACGAAATGGAGCGGCTTGCACGTGATAAGATATCTTTGCAACAAAGGCTGTCCACTCTCAAGAAGGACATGCTTGGAAAATGGGATCACTTAGACTGGCGCTCCATGATTCCTGACGACTTAGATGTAGATTTGGATATGGATGGAGGCAATGAGCTGCCCTCCCACAATAGGAATGGCTCAGGGTCTCATGAGAACCACAGGGTTTTGAATGAGGACACAAATGGTTGTTTAGATTTGAAAGCGCTCCCGAAGAACGGGACAGTTCTTAAGAAAGAAATGGACGAGTCTCAGCGTCCACTTCCTCTCATTGTGAAAGCATGCCCTCGTATAGGTAAGTAATTAACGATGTCCAGCATCTAAATTACTAGACTAGACTGGATTCATTAGATAGTTGTAATTGTAGATATGTATGTGATCCAGTGAGTTCTGTTTAAACACTAAATGGTTGTTCATTTTCAGATGATAAAAATAGTGTCGTAAATAAGGCTGTTGTGGGACAATACAATGGCATGAATGGCATCACACCTACTGGGCCTATAAGTTTGGTCACTACCTCGAAAATGAATTCCTCGCCCGTGGCTGCTATCACGGTGGAAAAAACAGCTAATTCTCCTGTTGGTGAGTAGTCTAAAGAATCATATAGATTGTCAGGTTTCTCTTGAATCGTACCTTTTAAAACTGCATTTGCTTGGGTTGTGTTTTCAGGTGGTGCCAGTTTTGTGAACAATATTGCAAATAATTCTACCGGTAAAGGTATGAATATAAGAATGCTGGAAAAAGTTTTAAGCCATGTGATTTGATAATAGGAGTGAAGTAAATATTCTCTTTTTCAGCATTCTCAGTTGTTAACAATATGGCTCTCGAAGTTACTGCCAAGCTTGGTGTGGGTCAGTATTATAAAGAAGATAAAATTTGTAAATGACAAGTCTAGTCCCTTGTAAGCTCGATCACTACACCTTATTTAAATTTCTTTATACCGTATAGTGATAATTAGAGTAAGTTAACTTACATCTGTAGGTAGTCCTGCTCTTGATTAATGTGTATACCAAAATTTATACTTCCAATTCTTAAAAATATCTCATTTGTCACGGACTCATTTTAGTATCAAGCAAGAAAGCCACTAAACGAGTTGAGCAAATTGTTTATGCTTTAAAACAGTTCCCACCTTTTTTCAATCTGAGAGTGAAACCCACAGTGAACATACTTGCAAGTTGGTTTTAAAGCTTTTAAAGTAAAGCTCAGTCCAGAATCGATTTGATACTCTTAACTTTTTAAAACATAAAAAAATACATAAATTGGTAAAAAAAATAATTTGCAAAAAAAAATAATCCTTGCATATTCTAGGAAATATATGTATACAACTTTTAGAGTATATAATACCTATGCAGACTAGGCCCAGGAGAAAGTAACTTTGAAATAGTTTGAGTCCCCGAAAGTGAAAGCAAAAGAATTCAATATTAGTCCAAAGGATTTGAATTTAAATACACTTATGGGGAGCTGACAGCGACAGCAAAGTCTTTTCGCTTATCTCATGTAGCCTATACCCAAAAACGTATTTTATATTCTAATTATCTGTATATATAATGTACTGCTCACTCATGCCGTTGCTACACATAAGTTCTCTGTTTATGAGGAAGAGACAAGTTAGTTAATTGTCTTGATCCAGTTCATATAGATAACCGCTGTAACATTCTTTCTGTCATTTCCTGTGGAGATTGAATGAGAAGTTAGCAATGAAATGAATATTTTCTTTCCATTCTGTAATCTTCTCATTTGAATGAAATTCTCATTTGACTGGTCGTTGTTACTTATGCACTGTGTCTTATGTGGTACGAGAAGTCTGTATATAATTCTCGATAATTGTGAGTGACTGTGTTAAAACCTGTAATATATATTTACCCTCTGGAACTACCCTTTGATTATCTTGGTCTTGGTAACGTTCGGAATAGGAACTGACCCAGAAAACAAAATGTAGACAAAGCCTAAAAACCGGTTTGCAATTATACTTCTACCATTATTTACAATTATAAAACTAATTAGCTAATTCACAAAAAAATGAACGCATGTACTAATGATTCTGTGGCTCCCTTAATGTTCCCTTTCGGTATGCCCTGCCTCTGCAGATTATACCTTACTTGGAAGTTGAATATGAACAATTTCTAAGAAGTTTTATGCATGAATGTCATTTACTATGATATACGGTATACTTATGCTACTGTTTGTACAAATATTGTGTTATCCTTAGAAATATAAATACACACACACAATAGTAGATTTTGCATGTTTAAAAACTACTGTTACGCGCAATATGCTCTGTAGGATAAACTTATGTATGTATGATGCATACACGCATTATACAAAGAAAGATGGAGCAGTCTAAACGAATGTTTTGTTCGCAAAGTAACTGTCAAGTTCGGCGAGTACAGAATTATGAGTCCTTTTTGCATAATAAGATGTGAAATCATGTTATTGCTATATTACTACTTCCAAATATTAATTTAGTTATATAGACTAGAGCCGAGCTATAGCTTATTCTTTAGCCAAGTACAATGTTATATGATATCGTGGACTGGGCTAAGTGATGTATATGTATCCAATACACAAAGTACGTGGCATGATGATATTTATATGTTGGACTTAATTCAGCATCATTATGGTACACAAAGACATTTTTTGAAAAATGTTCCGAAAGTCGTGACTTTCTTTTTGTCTACAGCCTATACTATTAGGTTCTGTGAACAAAGAAGGGTCACTTTTGTTTCTAATGGTGGCAAAAAAATAAAAAAAATATGCATCTCTACCTGAAAATTTCGTTGTACTAGATTATTGTGAATGCAATTTTTTCTGAGGGGTTTTCGAATGCCAGTTCATTAGTTTATAGTTACTAAAAGTAGTTAAGTAGTCGCATAATTTCTAGGAATCACACCCAAGACGCTCGCCTCTAGCTTCTACCTTTCATCATATTCTGTGGCTTCGGGAAGAACTCTGTTGTTGAAATCATCATCATTCCTCTAATTCCGTAGTTGTGTAGTCTAATATGGATGTATTGATACGACATGGGTGACAGATGAATGCCCAGTGCTTAATATTCAGTTCATTTTATATCCTACTTGTACCACTAATAACTACCTGTGTGACAAGGTGACAGAACGACTTACTAATTATTAGTAGATAGTTACGAATTGTGTGAGTAGCACTGGGAACCTTGTTTTTTTTTTGGTGGCAAGCCCGACTCCTAATGTCCAATTAATAACCCTTCAATGTACGACTATTTTGTGTGCATTCTGCTTGAGTATCATTAGCTTCATTGTAAATTAGAAAAGAAAACTATAACAGAAGTCATTCACTATTAATTCCGAATCTTCATTCTATGTTTTTGTATTACAAATTGCATGCACATAGTTGGATAAATCTGCTGCGTATTATTCGTTGATACGAAAAATGCGTGTATTTGCAAAGATTGACTTTGAAAGGGACACTTATTTGGACCACTAGGAGTCGAGCTATAGCTACCAACATGTGTGTAAGTTAGTTCTCAATAGATATATAATATTTATTTCATACGGAACTGACTGATTGATATGAAAAAGGTGTTTTTAACACATGGTGGTTGAACCCTATGGGTGTGCAGTAATGCCGACTGATCTACATAGGAAATGAAAAGGAAACAAAAGAGTGGGGTTGTTGGAGTGTGTTTTTGTTTTCTTTCTGGAATGTCAGAAATCACAACCTAATACTGTATTCCTGCATTTTAAGAGAAAAAGCCCAAATGTGATCATCAATTGTCAGCAAGATGTGGACTCGATTTATGTACTAAGCATGATTGTTCAAAATAGACTGACTTATAAGAAGCTTTCTGTTCGTTGTTCATTCACTTTGTTTCGCGAGCATACAACTTTTCTTATCCATACATACATGCATTCATACAATTCATTATTCATGGCATGAATTATCCAGCTCATTTCTTATGAAAACCTTCACGCGGACCCAAGTGTCTGGTCATATGCATTATGTATGTACATTACGTGCAATTCGTCACCCGTAGTACCAGTGGGTGCTTTAAGTAAAAGGTGACTTTCTCTACTTTCTTATGCAGTTATTAGGAGCCACACCAATAGGTAAGTAGGCATTGCTGATGCAGTGCATTAAATTATGGAAATAAATATGCCAACCTATCTTCAAGTTCGAATACCGGACCAATTATTTATGGGTGGAATTGCATAAAATATCATGGCGGAGAGGAGTCAGTGCATACGCTTATACGGTATACGGTCGAATTATGCAATACTAGAGAACATGAATCGGCTAGACAATGTAACTGATCATCGAATCCCATGAAAAACTACAAGGAGAAACAAGATGAAAGAATTAATTTTGAATTATAATATATTTCTCATTCTTATTTTATTAATAAATTACATTTCAATTTATTCGTTATTTATGGAGTGGTGTTAAATTTCAGCAAGCCAAATGGAACATTTTCCTACACACCTGGTGCTCAAATCACTATAGCTGCGTATATGACGCAAACCTTGTTCAATATTATTCACTTTTCAAACCCCAACTGCCTTAATTTTTACGCATGCATATTTTCTTACTCTTAGATTTAACTTCACAGCTCATTTTTAAGTACTGACTTTGAATCTACTATTCATGTAGACATGTCACATGCACTATAATAAATTACGTGATTTTCTAAAACTAGTCTCTAGATCCAACAACATTTTAGGCGACTTGATAAGCCATTAAAAAACTCTGTGGAACTATAACTTGTATCTTTCATCAATAAAAAAATTAATTTAATATGTGTGACTATATTCCAAAGAGTTTAGACATCAACTATATTAACACACTAGGTAGCATGGTGAATAACATCCATGGATCATGATCATTTCATAAGTATTAATTAATTACTATATCTTATATAGAAAAACATGCACATGCAGACATAAGTTTTATGCTATTTTTAAGCTACAATTTTTGGGCTAATATTGTTTAAATCAATATTCTCTATCACGGATTTAACATCACAAGTATTCAAGAGAGGCCTCCGAATTCGATAATTCAGTAAAACGAATTCACAATCCATTGTGTTAAAGGACTGGCAATCAGATATTTACCAAACTATGAAAAAAAGACGCCACAACTTGAACCCCTCTATTGCGTTTTACTTTCGACGAATTTTGCACAAACCGTGACATTTGCTACCTGGATAGGCTATTTTGATCATTATTGTAAACAGAAAAAAAGTAATCAAGTTTTTGTAAATTGACCTATGAGCATGCAATCATAGTCAAACTAGTTTTTATCATTTCATAATAAACGTAATCCTATAAATTGCACTTCAATTATTTTGGTGGACTTAAAATTAATACTCAATACCGTGAAAATTCCTGAACTATTCTTTATATTCCTCTGCTTGTTGAGACGTTTATCGCAAACAGATTTGGATTCGGTAAAAAAAATATATGCGACAAAACCAGAACGGAAGCATAGAGAAATTGGAGGAAAATGTACAGGTATTCTATAATGGGCGTAGGCTGCTGCGTTATTATCACTATCGTAACAAATACTAAAACAAAATGGAAACATGCAATTCCACAATGCGAGACCCACTCACGTTTAAATTATAACCTTATCACAGCATCATGAAGTGAGTTTACAAAGTAATAGTAATATTAAAGCATTTTTTTAAAAGAAAAGATTGATAAATCGATAAATCCTGTAGTAACATGGGATCTTACCAAAACAAATACAAATAAGCTTTCAATGAATGACTTGTAGATGCATTCTTACTCTTTTAAACTTATACATTGCATAGACATTTCGCAAGGAACATATCTATGATGTTTCTTAAGCGTTGAAACATCTCTTTTGAGGATTCTTAAGCTATAACTTATTCAGACAATACCTCTTATATTAAATACCTCTGCATTTTCGATTCATTATTTTCAAGATAAGTGCCCAGGTTTTTACTACGCGACGAATGCAGAGTACCCCAGTAAGAATTCCTACGAGATACCTTAAAGCCACCAGATACTTTGCGAAAAACAAAGATCCTTTCCGCATTAAGTACATTAACAGTTACATTGCAACACTTAACTAACAAGTAACACTTAACAAGTAACTGAGAACGTACAACTTGAATTTTGTTGTAATCACTATTTACAATTCATACATTAATTTGATTGTATTTTTAAAGTCTTGTGACATTTGAATTTTTATAGCATAATATTTTATATTCCTAAACATGCAACAAACCAACTTTATACTTAATCCAGCCACCTAATGTGCGTAACCTAATGTGAATAGTGAACAAAAAATTTTGTAACAAGATGTGACAATTGCTCATTATTTGAATTTTAAAATGAAAAGTTAATTAAAACAACTTTTCTACTGGGAAATACAACGGCAATTGTCACAGTCATGTCTTCACCTGTCGTAATTGTGGTGATATCTTGCATCGTGACTAACTTCTAATATGACATCATATTGTTAACTCATTGGGTTCTTAAATACACTGAACTAATCGTAACTATCAACCGAAACTATGTTAAGAGTTAATAAAGAATCATTAATCTGCTGGCCGTTTTTCACTATGTTTTCGGGTAAATTCTTCGGCATTCTTCATGAACTTTCGACGATCCTTCACATACTCCTCCGCAAGATCAGCTCGAAGTGGATGTTCAGGCTCTGGATCATTTACCAAGGCCACCAAAGCTTGAATAACTGTTGAAAAAAAAATTAAACTCGGTGACGAATGTAAGGCACTTATTTTTTCAACAAAGACAAACTGTTAAAGCCACTGCAACTTTTTTTCAATATAAATAAAACAGTAAAAGCTATTCATTCGCAAATATTTACTCCGGACCAAAAATACCTTGATCAGTTTTAGTAGCGGGCTTCCAATTCTCCGCACTGATGATTGGCAGGCACACCTGTCCTTTCTCGTCAATATTAGGGTGATAAATTTTCGTCTTAAAGTTTATTTTTGGAGGTTTGAACGGATACTCGGCGGGGAAGTTTATTTCGATTCTAAATCCTCCTTTATTGTAGGGTGGATTATCCTATAAACATAAAAAAACTATTATAATCTTCAACACTTTTCTAAAAATCAAATCAATTCACATCTTTCAAAAATCGGCGGACCGGAACAATTAAACCTTGCCAATATAGCAGGTTACCGTCGTCCACATGGATATCGCGAAAAGATTTCATTCCATTACTACGAAGGTCCTGTAACTCCTAAAATAATACAAAATAAATTCCCTGTAAATATACAAGTGAAACCGGTACAACGAAGGCATCCGTGCATTCCGGTGTAAAACTTCTGACACATTTTAAAATTAAGTATGTTGTTAGACGTGTTTGACCCACCTTTTGTAATCGCCTTGTAGCCGCCATTTTTGAAATAAATCAACTTTGCCAACTTTAAATAACAGTTTTCGTATTGATAGGATCCGTAATGGGTTCTGATTGTAATACATGAAAATATGAATCAATTAAGAACTTCTAAAAAACACAGGCATGTAAACGCGTCTGATAGCCTCCAACTACAGCATATTCTTCAACAAATATATTTTCTATACACAAATGTGAAAAAATATTAGCTTAGCAACCTATACGGCGACAGATTTATAAATCCACAGCCGAAATTACAAAACTATTAAATCACCAAACACCAAACTAATTTCATACTGAATGGTTAAAAACTCTGTAGACTCAAATGTATCAAGAAAAATACATCAGGTAAATGAATCAACACTAATCATATAGCTTATCGACCTATCAAAAAGTGGGCATTTTTGCAACGCATCACAACGTTACCAACGTGGATAAATCAGCAATGCGTCACTTGTTAATTACTACAAATTTCTGCACCCCGTTTCTTTTCTCCACCAAACCCAAATAAACGCACAGAAAATAGTGACAAACGTTACCTTTAGCCTGGCGCTATCAAAATGGACGAAAGACCTGATCACCGTGGAATGAATATAGGAGTTCAATTAACGTAATTAATTAAATAATCGCCAGAACGTTCCACCAAGAGCAAATACTCCAATCAGATAGGAGAAATCAGATTTTACTTTGTAACCGAACATAAGCTCCGCTGAATTGGAATGCCACGGTTTCTATGCTATGATGCCGACTTTGAGGCTGGCCAATGAACTCCTTCAACTTGTGCCAATGTTTACATACAACCCTGAACTGCGTGAACTTTTTTGAACTTTAGGGAACACTCCTGTGGCAAACGAACCGTGTAGCAGTCTCCGTTGCACAAACTACTCCTATGGAATAGCCTATGCAGGTCAACAAAGTCAACAATAAGAATAATAATATTGATGGAACTGGATAACTTGACAAAAATTAAGATGAAGGATTGCGAGGATCTCTTTATTATTTTTGTCCTTTACATTTTCTATCAATTAGTAGTGCATGTGTTAGTAGTGTAGCAACAAATAACTTACTTCTATGTGCCCCATTTCATATTGCTCAAAAAAGGGGATAAGGAATTTTAAATTCCGTTATATGCCAGATCAAGATCTGAAAAAATAGATATAGCCAAGCATTTCATTATATAATACTATAATTAAAAGTTAAATAGAAGTGTTTTCATTAAACTAAAGAAATAAATTAGTAAGTCCAATTGTTTTATCAAATTGTTTATTCCACTTTGAAATTTTTCATTACCATTTTTAGTGCAGTTTAAAAAAAATTTGTCGTCTGCGCAACAATTAAGTTTGATCCCATTAATCAATCGAGAAACAGTAATACAATACAATGGATTAGTTATATTCAGGGTAAACATTTCTTTTCTTGATCACCGTATACAAGAAGTACCGAAACAAAAAAAGAAGCAATGAATCTAGACTCCTGGGTTATTAAAACTACAGAGCAAACAAATTAATGGGGAGAACGTTGTCATTCTCGTTGACACTCCCCGCTAATCCAAAAATATTAGCTTCGAAACTTGTAAAGATCTTAATCTTTACCACTTAAATTCATCATCACAACATATTATACGACTATTACAAGGTAATAAAGATTTCCTTGTTCAAGCTTATATGTTATCTATGTTAACAATTACTCAAACGAGACGTTTTAAACAAAGAAATCATATGATGACCACATGACAGCAGCTTAATTCTATGTGCATCGTCATCTCCTCCATGCAAACTTACAAACATGTGTGAGTTAAAGTAATTTGAGTCTTAAACGAGCTAGGCGAATTACGCTTAAGGAAACCAATGGTCCCAGGTAGGGAAATAATTTTTCGTAAACTCCTAACTTAACTTATGAAATGGTAAAATACAGAAGTAAATATAAATAAGAAGAGAACAATTTTCCGATTTCTTTCTTTCCATTTATTAGCAAGGATTTCACATTCTTGACATTCTGGACGGTCCAGCAGCCGCTGCCATGGACGGGAATGGTACGCCATTTCGAGCAGCTCTCGTGGCAGCATCCTCCATTTGCTTTGCCATTGCCAAACAAGTATACGAATATGTTGACGAGTTTTGTGGACGAGGGGGTGGACCTAATTGATGTGATAATTATCCAAATTGATTCGAATTATTTACTAAACTCTTAATAATAAAAAAACGAGCACAAAGTCTATGTATAACGTGCAAACATTCGACTGACAAGGTTTATGAACTAAACAGGGACGCACCATTACCATGCAAGAGTTGATGGACAGATGGCGCCAGGTTGTTTTGTGGGGGAACAATAAGTCGAATATTAGGATTCCTCAACAATGGACGTGCAACATTAATTCCGCCAGTGAAGCAAAGCTTTAGTATTCCAATTAACAAAGTTCGGAGCGGACCAGTGCCTGACATCATTAGATGGATCAGTTCGTCTACAGTGATATGACCACGTGTTAAAGCTATGAGAAAATGCAGAAAAATCACTTCAAATACCACTTAGCAATTGTATAATCGCTTGAATTTAAAAGCTGTATTCCACTAAACCTGCAGCCGTATTCTGGACATAAGGCAAACGAAAAAATTCTGGAGTGATGAAGAAATTCAAAATCAAATGCTGAATTTCTCGAGGCAAGGGTGCAAGCAATTGTTGTGGAGTAACAAAAAGTGGACCAGGCCTAGCTTGTTTCGAAGAGTTTTGGAAGTCATGAAGCAAGTTTGGTTGCATGTTCGGTAGCCCGCCCATCTGGTGAGACGGCGATGGTTTGCCAACTAGATTATTGGATTTTTCAGTCGAAGTTTTCCCACACAACAAATTTGTAATGTGCTCCATGTTTGCTGCCTGCGTCTGAGCATCTGTAGCAGTTTTCTGCGCACATAAGTTACAAAAAATAATTTCTGAAAAAAAAACTGTATGTGAACACAAAAACAATAATTGAGGGCGAAACACATGCAAAGAGAGATCTTTAGTTTACCTTTTTTCCGATAACATTATCCTGGAGCTGAGAATGGAGTGTGAGAAAAGTTGGTTAGTTCAAACGGAAAATTGTCATTCCACATTATAAATAGTTGTCCTGTGTGGTGTGTGGTTAAGATTTTGGAATGCAATAAAAACTTACAAGCTTCTTAAAAGCAGCGATGTAAGAGTTGTTCAAAGCAACTGCTTGCTTTGCGGATTCCCGTCCATTTCGCATATGAAGCTCGGAGGCTCGGTTCATTCCATCAGTATTTTCCTTATCTTCACGCTGCAACAGCCCACTTCGAAGAGTGGCGGCGAAATCTTCCATTGTTTTGTTCGGAACTTCCATTTCAGCTAAATGATTTTTTAAGTAAGATAAACCTCAGCAAGAGGGTATTACGACGAAGCCGGGTTAGGAATTATTTATGTTAATATACAAAAAACCAGTAATAATAATTAGGGTTTTTTATCGTTTTTCGGCAGTCTCATCAGCTAGTCTTT
>Ga0210040_10002628_pt1 | contig 25154 bp, 27 predicted proteins | sample CryGeyCG12114_NA_FD_185462 | JGI IMG/M metagenome (GOLD analysis project Ga0210040, IMG submission 185462) | Groundwater microbial communities from aquifer - Crystal Geyser CG19_WC_8/21/14_NA (SPAdes) (version 2) | ecosystem: Environmental > Aquatic > Deep subsurface > Groundwater | place: USA... | reverse complement strand
CCGGTAGGGCAGCGAGCATTGAGTGAAGACCCGAGAGGCGTAGCCGAGCTCGGCGTCGGTGGTGTCCCAGAGGCTCGCCGCCTCGTTGAGGAACGCAAGATCGTCCCGCTTGGGCCTGGCCACGAGTCGAGCGTTGCACGATCGACGGAGAGGGTCGACCGACTCGCCGACGATGCACAGAGCCGGTGTGGACAGCGGAGTTATCCACGTGTTTTTGGTTGACCACCAGCGCTGCCCGCCACGCTCAGAGGCACGTGTTTTTGGTTGACCGAGGACGTGTTTTCAGTTGACCCACTCTAGGCGAAAGCGCAGGTCAGACCCCGTAAGAGCGGGACGCCTGTAGTACCCCTCTAGTTAAAGACTCCTAGTAGTAGGGCCAGACGGTTGTGGACAGTTGTCGGCAGCCCTAGGCCCTGGTCCGTGGTCGCCCTTACCGTTGAAGCTCTGTTGGTTGCTGCTGCGGGTTCAGGTTCAGGAGGCCCACCATGGTCGATGGTGATCCGCCACCTCGGCCGTGTGACGTCTGTGACCGTCCGGCCAAGCACCTTGACTACACAGCGCAGGGCGCCGTCCACATCGAAGACGTGCGGGCATGCCAGGTTCACCACGACCTGGCGAGCGCCTACAAGCCGGTGGGCGGGCAAGTCGATCAGGACAAAAAGCGTGAGTGGCTGGCGAAGGTGACCAAGGACAAGGACCGAGCAGAGTCGGCCGCTGACAAGCTCATGAGGCCCGACCGAGACGGCGAGTTCCGCTCTCGGCAACTGACTAATCGGGAGAAGTACGGTCAGCAGCGAGAGGGGATCGACCGCACCGTCAGACCGCCTGGTTACAGTCTCTAGTTGGTGTGCTTTGCACCCTCACGGCTCCCGGGATAGTGGGTCACGGCAGTAATCTCGCCGGTCTCGATTTCCTCACTGATGACCGTGGCGCCGGCGTCGACGGCGGCGAGGAAGGCGTCGATGCGCAGGTTGTCGGGGTGGAAGGGGTCCATCCGTTCTAGACGACCGGCGATGATGCGCTCGAGCGTCTCAGGATCGAGGTAGCGAGGAATCTCGTCGGCGCAGTGCTCAAGCCACCAAGGATCGTTCAGACGTTCGACCCAAACCTCTCGCCACCCGGTCTCGGTATCAGCATCAAGGATGCGTTGAACCTCAGCTGCAATGGCGTCAGGAGCACCCAGGTGTAGTGCCAGTTCGTACGGGTTTGAAATCATTCGTACGAATTATGACCTTTGGTTGGGTTACCGTCCAGACCGCACGTCACAGCGAGCTGCGAGCGTTCATGGGCATCTGAAAGAAGTTGAGCGGCTGAGCAAACACCACCGTCTTTGCCGTCGAGTCGGCGAACGTGCGGCGGTAGGGGTCCCACAGCGGCCGCAGGAAGCCGATGAAGAAGATCAGGTCGAGCAGGTGCGCAGGAATGCGGAGCAGGCAGCGAAGCATGGACGGGTAGGCGGGATACATGCCGTCGTCGCCCACCCGGGACGGCCACACGAGATAGATGCCCATGATGACCTTGCCGAAGCTCTGACAGGTGCGACTCTGCATGAACACCGAGTTGAAGACGACGAGGACCACCATCACCAGGCCGCCGATGTGAGCCGGGAGTTCGTTGGGGAGCCAGATCGTCACCAGTACGTCGATGACGGTGGCGGCAGTTCGTCGAGGCCAGGCGGCAAGAGGAAAGCCGCCGAGCATGCCCGGCTTCTCAACGTTTGACGTCGCTCGAGCGCCGTCGGCCGTCGTGTACTGACCGGGCCCCATCGGGTAGCTGCTCATGGTTGGAAGCCCTCTGGCTCGACGGGACCGTAGAGCTCATCAGCGGCGGGGCCGGTGCTGGGCGCTTCGGGAGTGATCGGCGGCGCTACATCGGCTGTGATTGGCGGTAGCTGGCCCTGCCACTGGCGGTAGCTCCGCAGGTTGTCCACGAGTCGGCGAGCCTCCTCGGGAGCTCGCATCTGGCTGAGGGCGGCGCCGTCGTCACGGTCGAGGATGGGGACCGGGAGGCGTGTGCGAGGGTCGTCGGGGCTAGCGGTGTTTCCGAGGTGCATCAGAGAGCCCACCATCACCTCGGCCCACGGGGGTGCCGAGTAGTACGGCATGGGGTGCATCCACATGTGGCCCTCGGGCAGTCTCGAGGAAGTAGCCAACACCGCAGTCGGGTCCTCTGGATGGCCCCGAGAGATGGTGCCGGGGTCGAGGATTGGCATCCACTGCTGAGAGGTGGTCGTACTCCGGCTGGATTGCTTGCCGCCTGTCCCGGTCAGGAGGCCCCCGTTCACTGAGGTGCCGTACTGATCGGTGTCGCTCTGCAGCGTGACGAAGTGTCCACCGATTGCCTCGGAGATCTCCCTCAGGGTCTCGGGGTTGTCGATGCCCGGGAAGATCAGCTTGTCCTTCATGAGCGTGCGCAACCCGGCCGCTTCGACCTGCCACTTTGCCTTGGCCTGCGCAAGGTCATGGAAAACGGCAGCGACCAAGACGTTGGAGCCGGCTGAGGTCGACAGCACCTGGGGGAACTTTGGCCACGGGGCCATGCTGGCCACCTCGTCGAGCGCCCATGTCATCGGTGGGCGGTCATAGACGCCGGCGGCCTGATCGGCCTGGGTCTGAGCCGCTGCCGCTCGATGTAGCGCCGACAAGAGGCCAACGATGACCGGAGCCACGGCGGCCGCCGCATCGGCCTCGGCGGTGATGAAGATCGTGTCGTAGACGCCCCGAGGAAGACGATCTTGGATGCTCTGCACGGGGGCGTTCGCCAGCTGCTCGTCGAGTCTGGCGAAGCGGTCGGGGTTCGTCAGCGTCGGTTGGCCGGCGACGAAGCTAGCGGGATCGAAGTTGGGCGGCTCGGTGGCTGCGAGCACGCCGGGGTCGTTATAGACCTCGAACGCCCGGGCGGCGGTGGCGAAGATGTCGGCGGCTGAACCGTGGCTCCCGGGCATGTTCAAGATGCCGTTCAGGGCCACAGAGGCGTTCTTGGTCCCTGGCACCTCAGGATGAGTGGCCAAGATTTCCTGCACCGGGATGAAGAAGTCGGGGTCCTGGGCGAGGAGTATCTCGACGACCCACTCCATGGAGTGACCCTCAAGAGCAGCGGCGACCAGAACCGGGGCGACCAGGCGGGCGGCTTGGTCAGCGAAGTAGGCGCCGTTGCGGCCGCCGCCGTCGCTTTGGGCGGCCTCAGCGGTCTCGAGCATCGCCTTGGCGAATCGGCGGGCCTTGGAGTAGTCGGGTGTCAGAGGTGACCAGCGCAGCGGCGTGGCGCCGGGGGCGGTGGGTGAACCGTCGGGCGTGAAGTGCCAGATGCGTCCCATGCGAGAGCGAGTGGTGGCGCAAGCCCGCAACACGTCGTCTCGGGCCGAGCTGCTCACCACGGGTCCGGCGGCGGACAGGATCAGCGGGACGAGGACGCCGGCGGTCTTGTTCACCCGGGGCGGCCCGAGGATGAGTAGGTGGCTGTCGCTCTCGGTGAAGCAGAGCGTCGGGCCGTAGGTGCCGTAAAGCATGCGTCTTGCGTTGGCGGCCGTGGTCTTCATCAGGTTGGGCCACGTCGACTCGTAGCCATCGCTTAGGAAGTCATCCACGCCCACGAGGTCGTTGGCGACACTCGGGCGGATTCCGCCCACGCCCGCCTCGTAGCGTTGACGGGGCGCCTTGAGGTTGGTGCCTTGTTCCCACCACGCCTGTAGCGCTCGGCCGGTTTGTTGAAACCAGGTCGTTGGCGCTTCCCCTTGGGTCATCGCATTCCCCCACCCGAATCGTGGACCCAAATTTCGGCGAGCCTATGGCCATCGCTAGTTAGTTGGCCACGGCCAGTGATCTCGGTCCCGAGTGTCGAGACCGCCCGCAGTCGCTGCTGACTGCCCTCGCCTAGAGCCGTCAGCAGCGCTCACAGAGTCCGGGACTCATGCATGTTTACATTCGGGGGTTCCGGGGCGTCACTCTGAGCGGCTACGATCCGTCGCATGGGCGGCACGTCTGTCGCCACCGGGAGTGGCATCGGGTACTACGAAAGCCACGCGCTCGAAGGCCTCGATGCGGCTCGATCCCGTGGCTACTACTCCAAGGCCGTCACGGCCGGCGAGCCCCGGGCTGAGCTACTGGGACGAGGCCTTGGAGGCCTGGGCCTCAGCGTCGGGGCCGAACTCGACGACGAAACAGCGACCGCCGTTTGGGAACACCTCTGCCACCCGGGCACCGGCGAGCAGCTGGGCCAATCGCTCGCCACGTACGCCGGTCCGGCCATGAGGCTGTCCAAGGCCGCCACTCGGGCCGGCATCGCTCTACCGGAGCCCCTGCGCCTGGCGCTCGACTCAGGCGTGGCAGTCAGCCCGGCCGCCGTGCTCACGGCGCTTTCCGAGGCGGTCACGCCTGAGGAGTTGCGGACGATCCAGACAGCCGCCGACAACAGCGCTCGGCAGTCGGTGGCCTTCTACGACACGCTCTACACCCAGGACAAGTCGGTGTCGGTCGCTCACGCTGTGGTCGACGCCGCCGGCGACGATCGAGCGGGCGAGGTCTTCGAGGACGCCATGCGGCGGGCGTCGGAGGCAATCGTGAGCTTCGTCGACGACACGATGTACTGCCGGGTTGGCGACCACGGCAAGTCGGTCGAGGGGCGCTCAAGCGGCCGGTATGCCAAGGCTTACGGCGTAAGCGCAGCGGCATACCGGCATCACACGTCCCGAGAAGGCGACATGCACGATCATGTGCACGTCTTGATCCTGAATCGGGCCAAAACCGACCAAGGCGACAAGTACCGAGCGCTCGACGGGACCATGCTCTACAACGCCATGTCGGCCACCACGGCGCTGGCCAGCAGGGCGAGCGAAATGCACATCACCGCCGAACTTGGCTGGCGATGGTCGAAGAAGGACGACGGAAGCCGCTACCTGGCAGCCGTCGACCCAGCGCTTGTGAAGAAGTTCTCCAAGCGGGCGTCGGCCATCGAGGAACGGCTGAACGAGTGGGCTGACCGCTTCGAGCGGAGCAACGGCCGAGCGCCCACACCCAAGGAGCGGGACCGCCAGCACACCAACATTCAGCGCCGCACCCGGGCCGCAAAGCCCGACGTGATGGAGGCCCGAGTCGATGCCGTCGAGCAGTGGGACCAAGAGACGGGCCAGTCATTCAGCGACGCCTACCAGGCTCTGAACCACGACGCTCAGAAGTGGGCGGAGGAGCGTCAAGCGCCGGATTACGTCGATGACGTCATCGACCAGCAGGTGATCATCGACCAAGCCCTAGAAGCGCTCACGACGTCCCGAGCGAAGTTCACCCGTTGGCACCTACTGGGCGAGATTGACCGGGCCATGCCGGCGAACCTGCCCGAGCACGTGACCTTCGCCGCCTACCGCCAGCTGACCATGGGTCTCGTCGACCAAGCCGTCGTGCGCCTGGGCGTAGAGGCGCTGACGCCGGTAGGCGTCATCGACCGCAACGTGCCGGCGGAGTTCGTCACGCCCGAGGGTCGTTCGGTGTTCTCGCCCCCGGAGGCCGAGGTCTACGCCACGGTGGAGGCCCTGGCGGCCGAGGCATACCTGTTAGCTCGAGCGCAGGATCACGGCGCTCCGGCGGTGGAGTCGGGCATCGCCCGTGATGCCGCTGCGGCCGCAGGCCTCAGCGGGGACCAAGAGACGGCGCTGGTAGCGGCCCTGTCGTCAGGGCGCTCACTCGAGCTTCTCGTCGGGCCGGCGGGAACGGGCAAGTCCTACGTCACGGCCAAGATCGCTTCGGCTTGGCGGGCCGAGCATGGGGCGCCCGTGATCGGCCTAGCCAAGAGCAATGCGGCTGCCGGAGTGCTGGCCAGCGAGGGCCTCTCGGCGGCCTGGAACTGCGACCGCTGGCTCGCAGCCCAAACCCGCCTGGCGGCGGGTCGAGGACGGCCTCGGGACCGAGCCTTGGCGCTTGCTCCGGGCTCTCTCGTCGTCGTCGACGAGGCCAGCATGGCCGAGACCGACACCTTGGTGCGGATCGTCGAGCGAGTCGAAGCCGTGGGCGGAAAGGTGCTTCTCACCGGAGACCACCGCCAGCTGGCCAGCGTTGGGGCCGGCGGCTTTTTCGAGTTGGCTGCCGAAGACGTCGAGTTGCGCCGGTTGGGAGCGGTCACCGAACTACGCCAGGTGCGCCGCTTCGCCGACGACTGGGAAGCCAGCGCCTCGCTGCGGCTCCGTAGCGGGGATGCCTCGGTGCTCGACGTCTATGAGCGCCACGGGCGCATCATCGAGGCGCCCGACAACGACGCCCTGGCCATCGCCTGTGACCAGTGGGTCTCGGACTACCTCGAAGGCAAGGAAGCGCTCGTAGTCGTGGCCTCGGCCGAGGAGGCGTCGGCGGCGTCGATGAAGATTCGCCGAGAGTTGATCGACGTCGGCTACGTGAGCGACGGCCCCGCCGCCACCCTGGGCAACGGCGCTCTGGCCTCGGTGGGCGACGTCGTGCAGGCTCGGGCGAATGCCTACAAGGTGACCGACTGGACCGGGACACCGCTGTCGAACCGGGACTTGCTGCGGGTGGTCGAGGTCCAAGCCACCGGGGGCCTCCTCACCCGCCGGGTCGACAACGGCCGCCTGGTGCGCCTGAGCCCCGATTACGTGCGCAACCACGTCGAGCTCTCCTACGCCTTGACGGCCCACGGAGCCCAGGGCCGCACCGTCGACACCTGCTACGCCGTGGCGTCGCCAGCAATGGACTCAGCAGCGCTCTACGTGGCTCTCACGAGGGCTCGGGAGAAGAACGTTGCCGTGGTCAACACGGGCCCGGCTGACGACCACGACCTCTCCCCCGGTCCTGCCTCCCCCAGGGCGACTGAGGACGTACTGGGCGAGATTCTGCGTCGCTCGGGAGGCGAGCGCAGCGCCGTGGCCGAGCAACGGGCCCAGCTCGACGCCTCACAGTCACTTGCTCGCCTCGGATCAGCGTGGACAGCGGCGATCGCCCGTCAGCACGAGTACGAGGAGCGAGACGGGGTGGCAGCGGTCCTCGGAGCCGGTCGCATGGCTCGACTCGACGCTGACCCGGCGGCGCCGGCGTTCTGGGCCCAGGTAGCGGCGACCAAGCGAGACGGGATCGACCATCTGGACGCTTTGAAATCAACCCTCGCCGGCCGGGAGGTCGACTCGGCAACCGATCTGGTGCCGCTCTTGGTATGGCGGCTCTCGGGCCAGCGCCACATGGCTTGGGAGCCCGCCCGCCGGCCTGGTGTCACGGCGGACGTCGATGCCGTCGCCGGCGAGACCTACCTCGAGCGCAGCCCAGCACCTGAGTCGTTGGCACCGGCGTCGCTACGCACGAACACCCTTGACGCCTACGCCCGTCAGCTGGCGGCCGCCATGGATGAACGAGTGGCCGAACTGGGCCGCCGTGCCGCTTTGCAGGCGCCCGAGTGGGCTACTCGCCACCTCGGTGCCGTCCCCCTCCCGGGCACCAGCGCCCGGGAGGAGTGGGAGGCCAAGGCGGGCCGAGTGGCTGGCTATCGAGAGCAGTACGTGACAACCGTTCACATCAACGTCGATGACCCGGTGGGGCCAGCGCCGAGCGGCTTGCACTCCCCCGAGCGTCGTACCGACTGGCTGCTAGCCACCAGAGCACTCGGCCTCGAGGTGCGCCGCATCGACGACGTCTCGAAGTGCCCGGACGCCGAGCTGCGCCGGGCGGTTGAGCGTTGGGAGCACACCGCCAGCCAGGCACCGGCCTACGTACGCCACGAACTCAGCGAGGTTCGCCGCAACGCCCGACAGATGCGCAGCCGCCTGGTGCGCCTCGAGGCGATATCCCGACCGGACTCCGAGGCCTCTCGGAAGCGCCTCGACGCCGAGCGAGCGAAGGTCGACGAGGCCGAGGCCTACGTCGAGACGCTCAACAGGATGCACAACAAGCGGGCCCAGTGGTTCGAGGAGTCGGCCGTCGTGCGCTCTACAGCCCGAGAAGCTGCGGCCGAGCTCGAGTGCCGCTATCCCGGCGCTGACATGGCGGCGGAGCTAGAACAAGTGCCCGAGGAACTGTCGGAGCAGCGACTTAGGCTCTATGAACAGCAGTTGCGCATGAGGGACCGCCCTGACGAAGTGACCAGGACGCCGACGATCGGACTGACGTTATGACGCTGCGATCGCACGAAGAGCTGACGGCGAGTCTGGTCGACGTGCTCGACGAGCAGGCTCAGGCGCCTGATGAGTTCTACCGAGGCTGTGCCGCTGCACTCGAATGGGTCACGGGGCAGCGCTCCACCGCTCCGGTCAGCGGTGACGCTGGTCAACGGGCCGGTGAGGCAGCGATGAACGCTGAACTGGCGGCCGCCATTGCCATGCTCCACGGTGAGCGGCCGATCCCGACACCGCTCAGGCGGGGGTATCTGAGCGGCGTCGAGGCCACTCTGGCCTGGGTGCTGGGTCAGACTGAGGAACCCCCGCTTTAGGGACGGCGAGCTAGTTGCGCTTGCGTCCCGGAGCGTTTGACGGTGCTGCCCGTCGCTGCAGCTCGGCCACGATCTCAGCCGGCTCCATCTGCTCAGCCAGACGGGCGATCGCCAGGCGAGCGACGGCACTTCGGGAAGCATCAACCTTCGGTCGGGCCGAGCGGCCGGCGTAGCGGACGTTCTCAAGAAAGGCGTCTTCGGCCGGGCCAAGGTGCATGGTTGTCTTCACCAGAGGCTCTACAACCGGCTCAGTGGCTCTCACAGGCCCCGCAGGCGTCTTCGACGCCCGTGGGGCGGCCTTGGCGGCCGCTGGGGCGTCAGAAGGGTCTGGTGGGCTTTCAGCCGGGGCCAGGGCCGGCCGGTTGAGCCGGGCGCCCACTCGACTTGGCGGCACGCCCTGGCGCTTGGTGCGGGCGTTGTTCGCCATCACGTCGAGTTCTCCAAGATCGGCGGTCACGCCACGGCCTCCTTGATGAAGTCACTGACTCGACCGATGGCCGTCACGACCCGGGCCAGCGCCTTGGGTGGCGGGTCCTCGGAGGCCATGGCCGTGCGCCGGCGGCGAGTGGCCACGCCTTGGGCCATCGGCACCGGAGGCGCCACCACGGCGTCGGTGCCGTCGATGGCTCGCCGCAGCTGGTCGAGCATGGCGGCAGGCGGCACGGGTGGGACCTTGTTGGGCACTAAGAGCACCGGATAGCCAGCAAGTTCCTTGACCGTCGATTCGGTTCCGTAGAGCTCCTTCATAGCCAGTGGGACCGGGACCACCACGGCGTTGGCGACTTGGAGCGCTCCGTTTGTCGCTGTCGAGACGCCTGGGTGGGTGTCGACGACAACGAAGTCAGAGCCCCACTCCCCCGCCCACGATCGCAACATGTCGGCCATCGAGTCGGCGTCGGGCTGGTAGAGCTCGAAATCGGGATGCCCCGGCACCAGGTCGGGCCGCTTGGTCTTACGACCGGCCAGCGGTCGAGGGACGGAACCTTTCGCTACGGCGTCGAGCAGCGGCGAACGTACGTGATCCTCGTGGCGGTAGCCCCAGGTGCGGCTCACCCCGCCGGCTTCCCACTCCAAGTCGATCAGCGGTGCCTCGAGCAGCCAGGCCAGTTCGTAGGCCAGCGTCGACTTGCCGACCCCTCCCTTACGGGAGTGACAGACGATGATCTTGGGGTCCATGATGCGTTTCTAGCCGCAGAATGGCGTGCAGGCGGGGAGGCTCGCCGGTTGAGCGGCAGACCGGCACAATGTCGCAACGGCACGCCATCAGGACGTAACAACGCCACGCCATTGTGATGGCAGATAGCGCCGAAGAAGGTAGCGGCCGACGCTTCAAGGCTCAGAGCGGGAGACTGTTGGCCGAAAAGGTCAGTGTTTTGTGCTCCGTTGCACAACGTTGTGCTGTGTTGTGGGGCCTGCTGGTCCTACACTGGCCACGTAACCCCCCAGTCGTTCTGCGTCTGGGTGCGAAGCCTCGCTCCGGCGAGGCTTCTGCTTTTTTGCGGCCCCTACCAGCCGCTGGGGCGCCTCACAATGTGGCCGCCGACGGCAACGTCGTCGGGGAACTGGCTGGCAGCGAGCAGGCCGGAGCGAAGTCGGCGAACGAAGGCCGGCTGTGCTCGCCGCAGCCCCCGGCTTGGGTTGTCGTCCCATGGGTTGACGAGGCCGATGGTCCGCCCGAGACGCTGGGTGATGACCTGCATGGGAAAGGCGAGATCGGAGTCGTTGCTGACTAGGACTGCCACCTCACAGTCATTCTCGTAGGCGTCGACGAGCATCCAGCTAGCAAGGTTCACGTCGGAGCCCTTCTCCTCCATCTTGTGAACCTCGACGGTGGGCAAGGCCGGCGAAGGGGGAGGGGCGACGAGGCGCATGAAGGTCTTGGAGGCCAGGAATGTGCCGTAGTGGATCGATAGTCCCGGCACTGACTCGAGGGCCCGCAGGTAGGCGTCCTGACGGTCGGGGCCGGTCGGGTCACCGGGCCGAGCCTTGATTCGGGCGGTGCAGTAGCGGATGCGCTGTACCTCGTTGCGGGGGAGGAGCTGACGGAACACCGCCTCGAGGTCGAGCCACTTGTATGGCGTCTTGCGGAGGCGGTAGTAAAGGTTGAAGCCGTCTACGTAGACGTTGGTGACAGGACCCATCGTCCGAGCACCTTATGGCGCTGTGCCGGCGTTACCCGGGATTGAGGGGCCGGGAGAGGCCGCCACGACGCTCGAGCGTTACCCGCCTTTGCCCGCTCCAAAGGCGGGTAACGGCATCGCCAGCGAGGGCTCTGCCGCCTTGACCGCTGAGACTGGCCCAGAGAGCGCCTACCGGTCCGCCATTGTGACGGTCTGCCATCAGAATGGCGCTCAGCTTATGTTTTGGCACAGGCGCCTTCGCCGACCTTTCGGCGTAGGGTCGCTCGTGTGACCAGTACGGTGTTACGGCGTCTCTACAACCCCCGGAATCGCACCTGCGACTGTGCCCCAGACTGCTGGTGTCAGCGGACCACTTTGGGGCGGGTCTTCAGGTGGTGGTTCCCTGGCCGGTACTTCGGGATGCCGCACAAGGGGCACCACTCAGCTGAGTGGAAACGTTCAAGGGCGTGACCGTTCTCGAAGCGGTCATAACGTGTCCCACATGCGGGGCACGGGCGCAAGAGACCATGCCGGAGAACGCCTGCCAGTACTTCTACACGTGCACGAGCTGCGGCGTGACCTTGAAGCCCCTGCAGGGTGATTGCTGCGTCTTCTGCTCCTACGGAGACACGGCGTGTCCCCCAAAGCAGACGGCCACCGACGGGCGCACACTCAGCTGCTGAACTTAGCCGTTGCGCTCGCCTTGCCTGACCCATTGCCCGAGGTCAGAAGGCTAGTCATTGGATGCCGTCGTGCCGTCAGAGCGGCCCAGGTGAGCCGCTAGCACGTAGGTCGGATGGCGATCGTGGCTCAACCGAGTCCGGTCGTAACGCCTGGTCGTCGCCGGGTCCTTGTGGCCCGCAGCGTCTTGTACGTCCTGCAGCGGCACGCCGGCGGCGAGCGCTTCGGTGACGAAGGTGTGGCGGAGCGAGTGCGGGCTGATGAGGTCAGCTGAGGGGATACCAGCCGCCTTGGCCAGGCGGCCCACGTTGGCGTAGGCGGTTCGGTAGGGGAGCCGCTGGCCTGATCGACCCAGGAACAGCGGGCCATTCTCTGGATGGCCCGCTGATTCCAGGTAGGTGTCGAGCGCTCGCACGGTCGGGGGAGCAAGGGGCTGCATCGAGGTCTTGCCGCCCTTGCGCACGATGCGCAGCACTCGATGTCCTCGTTGGAAGCGGTAGTCCTCCACGTCAGCGCCGAGGGCCTCGTCGATGCGCAGGCCGTTGTAAGCCAACAGCGTCACCAGCGCCTCCCAGCGAGGACCTGCGGCCGCAGCTCGGTCAAGCAACGCATTGAGTTCAGCGGGGGAGAGGCCCACCGAAGCCGTCTCGTCGCTCGCCGTGGGGCGCTTGACGTGCTCGACAGGCGAAACCGTGAGCACCCCGGCTTGGATGGCGTACTTGTAGAGCTTCGACACCGCTGAAAGGCGACGGCGGATGGAGGCTGCGCCCATGGGCTTGGCGGTGCGGGGGAGGGGCTCACTCGACAGGGTGCGGACCCAGGCGTCGACGTGATGACGACGAGCGTCGAAGGGATGCACACCGGCCGACGAGCACCACGACCACCAGGCCCGCAGGTCTCCTGCGTAGGCCCGGGCGGAGTGCTTGGGGTAGCCAGCGAGGAAGGCGGCCGCCAAGCGTTCGTAAGGGTCGTGGCCCTGCAAAGGCAGCCGATCAGTGGCGGTGATCGAGTCGGCCGACGATGGCACCACGGCGACACCGGACCAGGTGACGGGGGAGGCCACAAGCTCGATATCGGTCATGAACCCAGTCTGACCCAGGGGTGCGACAGTACGGGCGACGCTCGCCGTCATGCCGTCATGCCGTCAAGTTCTGCCGCCCTCGAGGAGTTTCCCCTCGAGAAGGCTCAGGGTTGGATCACGCCGAACTGCACGAGGGCGATCACGGCCACACCGAGAGTAATCCGGTAGATGACGAAGCCGGTGAAGTGGTGGGTAGAGATGTAGCGCAGCAGCCAGCCGATGGTGAGGTAACCGACCACGAAGGCAATGAGGGTGGCTACGAGGGTCGAAGACCACTGGGCGCTGGTGTCGCTGCCGATTTTGGTGAGCTCGAGGAGCCCAGAGGCCAGCACGGCGGGAACGGCGAGTAGGAACGAGTAGCGGGCGGCGTCTTCTCGGCGGTAGCCGAGCAGCAGTCCTGCGGTGATGGTGCCCCCGGAGCGGGACACACCCGGGATGAGAGCGAGTGCCTGGGCGGCCCCGAAGACGAGTGCGTGGGGCGTGGTGAGTTGGTCGAGGGTTTGACGGTTCTTGGCGACACGGTCGGCGGCGCCGAGAATCAGGCCGAAGACGATGAGGCTGATGGCGATGAGCCGCAGGTCCCGTAGCGCTGTTTCGATGGTGTCTTGAAAGAGAACCCCGAGTAAGGCGATGGGGATGGTGCCGATGATGACGTACCACCCGAGGCGGGCTTCTGGCTCGGAGCGCAGAGCCGGCCTGGCTAGCGACTTGGTCCAGGTTGTGGCGATGGCCCACAGGTCTCGACGGAAGTAGACCAAGACAGCGGTTTCGGTGCCGAGCTGGGTGACGGCGGTGAAGGCAGCGCCAGGGTCGGACCAGCCGAACAGGGCGGCGACGATACGCAGATGGGCGCTCGAGGAGATGGGCAGGAATTCGGTGAGGCCCTGCACCAGGCCAAAGACGACGGTATGCAGCCAGGTCACTGGTCTGCCGCCGGAGTTGGCCGAGCGCTACGCATGGAAATCACGACGCCAAGCACGGCTGCGATGCAGAGGCTCGAGTCGGCAAGGTTGAACGACGGATACCAGCCGAGGTCGATCCAGTCCACGACGTGGCCCCGCATGACGCCAGGCGCACGAAAGAGGCGGTCGACTAGGTTGCCACCCGCCCCTCCAAGGACCAAGCCCAGCGTCAGCGCAACGGCAATTGTCTGGGGGCGCCGGCCAATGAGGACGGCTGCTACGACCGCTACAGCGGCGATCAAGGTGAGCAGTGGCGTTAGAGACGTGGCGGTTCCAAAGGCGGCACCTGGGTTGCGGCTCTCGTCGAGGACCAACCGGCCCCCGAGCAGTCGGAGCGGGTGAGCAGCCCACAAGTGGGTTGCCAAGGTCTTGGTGGTCACGTCGAGGGCCACTACGACGATCCCAATCGCTATCACCGTTGCCAGCCTTGGCCGTCGAGGATGACTAGGGGCGCCATCAGTGGGCGCTAGGGACACTTGGTCAGTCATCGTCGTCGTCGCAGACGAGCTCGCCCTCCCAGGCTTCACGACCTTCCTGGATGGCGAAGTAGGCAATGACGAAGCCGGCAACTGAGTCCAGCCAGGTCCAACCGACGAGGGCGTAAAGAACGAGGCCGGCCAGAGTGGACACCGAAAGCCACGAGCAGAGCTTGGTTTCGGCGGCGTCGGCAATGACGAGCCGGTTGCCCATGCGCTCACCGTTGATCCGCTTGTAGCGAGCGAGGGTTGGCATGATCAGCACCGACAGCGCCGTGAGGACGATCCCGACCACGCTGGTCTCAGGCTTAGCCCCGCTGAACAGGTCCCGAACGCCTTCGATGGTGACGTAGGCGGCAAGAATGAAGAAGGTGATGGCGACGGCCCGCAGAGCTCGCCGCTCCTTGGTTTCGTTGACCTCACCATGGCGGGCTTCGGCCCGAAGACGCTGCAGAACGATGATCGCTGCGACAACCTCAATGGCGGAGTCGAAGCCGAAGCCGGTCAGTGAGACTGAGCCCGCAATGAGGCCAGCGCTGACGGCAACGACGCCTTCGACCAAGTTGTAGGCAATCGTGAAGACGAGCAACCAAACGGCGATTCGAGTTGGGCGGTCAGCCCGGGTCGAGATGGAGTGCTGCTGGTCTGTCATGGCTGAGGCGTCTCGTTTTGGTCGTCGTGGGGGGCTGCGATGCCGTGGGTGGCGCAGAGAGCAACGGCGTCGCCGGTGAGGTCGAGCAGCTGCTCGGCAGCAGTCAGCAGGGCCATCAGTGCCTCGGGATGGGTCAGGGAGAACATTGAGGCCCGGCCCTGGGCTCGGGACGTGACCAGGCCGCAGTCCTTGAGGCAGGCCAGGTGCTTGCTCACGGTGCTCTGAGCGAGTCCCAGGTGCGCAGTCAGGTCGACGACTCGGTGCTCGCCCAGGGCGAGGTGCTGGAGGATGGCCAGCCGGGAGGCGTCGCTGAAGCCGTGGAACAGACACGCTGCGACCTTGAGCGAGCCCGCCTCCACCCCGCCTGTTTCAACTATGGCTCTGTCAACGTCGGGTCTCGTTGTCATCGTCATATGGTGATACTAGGCTATGGTGCCAGCGTCCGCACCTGCGCTGGCGACTCGCTCTACCCATCGAGAGGATCGCTGTGGCCAGCCACGACTCCGCCACCAAGGGCCAGCACAAAGAGCCCGGCCACGACCACGGCATCTCGCCGAACGCCGACACCCGATACCTCGCCATAGCGCTGGGCCTCATCGTCGGCTTTATGGCCGTCGAGGTCGTAGTGGGGTTTGCAGTCCACTCGCTGGCACTGATCTCTGACGCCGGCCACATGCTCAGCGACGCCGGAGCGCTCGCTGCGTCGCTGTGGGCCATCAAGCTTGCCGCCCGTCCCGCTCGAGGAGCGTGGACCTATGGCTGGAAGCGAGCCGAGATTCTCTCCGCCGCAGGCAACGGCATCACGCTGCTGGTAGTGAGCGGAGTGGTCACAGTCGAAGCCATTCGGCGGCTACTCGACCCGCCGCCGGTTGAGGGCGGTCCGGTGCTGGTGGTGGCGCTCGTCGGAGTGGCGGTGAACATCGCAGCGGCCTGGACGATCGCCAAAGGCAATCGATCCAGCCTGAATGTCGAGGGGGCGTACCAACACATCTTGACCGACCTCTACGGCTTCATCGCCACCGTGATCGCCGGCGTGGTGATCCTGGCCACGGGTTTCACCCGGGCGGACTCCATTGCCTCCCTCGTCGTGGTGGGCCTGATGTTGCGTGCAGCCTGGGGCCTCTTGAGGGACTCGGGTCGAATCCTTCTCGAAGCAGCACCCGAGGGCGTCGACCTCGGAGACATTCGTAGCCACCTGACCGAGGTTCCCCATGTACAGAACGTGCACGACCTTCACGTGTGGACCGTGACGTCGGACCTGCCGACCCTCTCGGCCCACGTCGTCGTCGACGACGAATGCTTCCTCGATGGCCACGTGCCCCAGTTGCTCGACGAGATGCAAGAGTGCCTCGTTGGTCACTTCGACGTCGAGCACTCCACGTTCCAGTTCGAGTCAGCGGCCCACAGCGCTCATGAGCACGAGACCCACTCCTAGCGTGATCACCCGAACAGAGCCGCCCCTACTCGCCCTTGCGCCACTCATCGATAGCGAGGCGACACCTCGCCGCCCGCTCTTCGTCGTCGGGCAGGTGCAGGTTGACGGTCATGGACTGGGACACTGTGACCCACTCAGCGAAGGTCAAGGTGCCGCCGTTGCGGCGCAGAGCGTGGATGAGTGGCCCGAGGTCACGACCCGGTTCAGGAGAGAAGTCCTCGGTGGCCATGGCGCCACGCTAGACCTCACGGCCGTCGACCACTCGATAGGCTTCACGGCGTGAGTACCGGCCGATCCCGCTTGATCTCAGTGCTTCCTGGGCTACGCCTGGGCGCTTTGATCTTGGTGCTCGCCGGCCTCTTTGGGATGCACGGACTCGACGGTCACAACGCCGTTGCCATGGGCAGCGCCCCTGAGGCAGCGATGGCAAAGATGCCCGTCAACTCCACGGTCGGTGAACCTGCCATCAGCGGTCAGAGTCACGCCCAGGTCAAGGCTGTCGGCGCCTCCGATGCCGGAGGCATGGGCATGGGCATGGCGGCAATGTGCGTAGCAATCCTTGCTGGAGCGCTGATCGCCCTCGTTCGTCTGCTACTCGGTGGCCGAGTGCGGCCGCTGCTGTGGATGCTCGCTCGTCAGGCTCGAGCTGTGCTCGAGCATCCGGGTCGAGACCCCGACCCACCGTCACTGATTGCTCTGTCGATTCAGCGCTGCTGATCAGCTGGGACCGCCTCCCTTGGGCGGGTCCCCAGCGTTCGCATGCCCTCATTCGACAGACCACTCAGGAGACACAACCCATGAAGAAGACACTCAGTTTTGTTGCGCTCGCCCTCGTGGCAGCGCTCAGCGTTGCCGGTTGTGGCAACAACAGCAGCTCTACAAGCGCCAGCGCCAGCGCCAGCGCCAAGAACTTCAACGACGCCGATGTCACGTTCGCCCAGTCCATGATTCCGCACCACCAGCAAGCCGTTGAGATGGCGAAGTTGGCCCAGCAGCACGCCTCGACGACCGAGGTCAAGCAGCTCGCCGACAAGATCGAGGGCGCTCAGGGCCCCGAGATCAACACCATGACGGGCTGGCTCAAGGACTGGGGCAAGAAGGTTCCCTCGGGCTCGATGAGCGGGATGAGCGGCATGGATCACTCGAGCAGCGACATGTCCGGGATGATGAGCGACGCCGAGATGAAGAAGCTCGACGCCGCCGCCGGGCCGGCTTTCGACCAGATGTTTCTCACCATGATGGTCAGCCACCACACCGGCGCTATCGAGATGGCCAAAACCGAACAGAAGAACGGCAAGAACACCGACGCCGTGGCGCTGGCCAAGAAGATCGAGGCCGATCAGACCGCCCAAATCGCCGTGATGAAGAAGTTGCTCAAGTCCTAACTCGGGCGACGCCTCTCGGGACGGTAGCCAGCGGGCTGCGAGGACCGGGCGGCTAACCAGGGTTGGCGCTTGTCTCATCACTTCGATCAAAGGCACAACAAATGACCATCTTTACCACCCGAGCCCCTTGGGCTCGGGGCATCGCCACAGCAGCAGCAGTCGGTTTCATGGCTGCCACCTTGGTGGGCTGCAGCAGTAGCCCAAAGGACGCCAACTCGAGCTCATCGTCCTCGGGCCAACCATCCAGCGGATCGACCGAGCTTGACGGCGCTTCGCTGCCACCATGGTCGGTGCCAGCCGACGTGTCGGCGAGGGTAGCGAGTGCCGGTCTCGACTTGGGGCCGATGGGTATGGCCGAGCACTATCACCCTCAGCTACGGATCATCATCAACGGCAAAGAGGTGCCGGTAGCGGCGGGTATCGGCGTCGATCCGGACACGGGCGCCATGTCGGCCGTTCATACCCATGAGGGTGACGGCACGATTCACATCGAGGCCGGCAAGGCTGGTGAGGTCTTCACGCTGGGTCAGGTCTTCACGGAGTGGGGCGTCAAACTGACAAGCACCCAAATCGGTGGGGTTCAGGCCAAAACAGGACAGAAAGTGGTGGTCACGTCCAACGGCTCCCCAGTGACGGGCGATCCAATGAAGCTTCGTCTGGAACCCAATCAGAAGATCGTGGTGCAACTCCAGTGAGCGCACTGAGCCTCACTCGGCGGTTGCGCCCGTGGTTGTGGGGCCTCGCTGCGGTGGGTCTCGTCGTCTTGGTGGCGTGGCGAGTGGGCGCCTGGAGTCCCTCCACCACAAGCGCTGACGGCACACGCCTGGACGCCACCCAGGACAACACGAGGCCCGGCCTGGCCCTCTACCCGTCCGGTAAGCGCCCCGCAGCACCTGAGCTCGAAGGGACCACCCTCGACGGGAAGGCGTTTGAGCTTTCCAGGCTCACCGGCAAGGTCGTGGTCATCAACATATGGGGCTCATGGTGCGGCCCTTGTCGAGCCGAGACCCCCGACCTCGTGCGCCTATCTCACGAGTTTGCTGGCAAGGGGGTCCGCTTCGTCGGCATCAACACCCGGGATGATCCCTCCTCTGCCAGAGGTTTCGAAAGGAACTTTAAGGTCCCGTATCCCAGCGTTGATGACCAAGGCGGCCGACTGCTGCTCAACTTCCGCCACATCATCCCCAGTGCCGTCGTGCCCAGCAGCGTTGTCATCGACCGAGATGGGAAAGTCGCTGCCCGGGTCATCGGTCGAGTCACCTACACCACACTCAAGGGCCTGCTCGAGGACGAACTCGCAGCCGGAGGTGGCGCCACGTGATCCTCGCTGCCGGACCCGGGGAACTGGTCGCCTACGGTCCGCTGCTGCTCGCCATTCCCGTGGCCATGGCCGCTGGGCTGGTGTCGTTCCTCAGCCCGTGCTGCCTGCCTCTGGTGCCCGGCTACCTCGCCTATGTCAGCGGCACCGCCGGCGCCGATGCTGAATCGGCGCGCGCCCGGCACCAGGGCACCGGAGCGACCACCACGGCCGTCGCCACCAAACGCCCCCGCCTACGTCAACCGAGTCGAACCGTCACCGGGACGCTGTTGTTCGTGCTCGGCTTCGCAGCCGTCTTCACCAGCTATGGGGCGGCCTTCGGAGCCGCCGGGGCCCTCCTGATCACCCATCAGGGCCTCATCATCAAAGTGCTCGGCGGCTTCACGATCCTGCTCGGCGTCATCTTCACCGGTGCCCTGGGCAGGGTGCCGCTGTTCAATCGAAGCTTCCGGCTCAACTTCCGGCCCCGCATCGGCGTGGCCAGCGCCCCACTACTGGGCGTGCTGTTCGGGATTGGCTGGACGCCTTGCATCGGGCCGACGCTTGCAGCCGTCCTCGCTCTATCGGTCAGCACGGGCGGCGCCGGGCGGGGGGCGCTGCTCTCCTTCGCCTACAGCCTCGGGCTGGGCATACCCTTCGTGTTGGCGGCACTCGGGGTTCAGCGGGCGTTCACGGTGTTCAGCTTTGCCCGCCGCCACGCCCGCCGAGTCATGCAAGTAGGTGGGGTTCTCTTGATCATCGTCGGGCTCATGCAAGTCTCGGGGGTATGGACCTCGATGATTGCCTCGCTCCAAGGCGTCGTCGCCAACTGGCAGACACCGCTATGAGCCTCGGCACCAGACGGCGGCGCAGCGCTGTCACCGCCGTAGCCATCACCGCTGCCACGATCACCCTTGCTGCTTGCGGGACCGACAGCTCAAGCGAGGACGCCAGCGGTCCCGTGGCAGTCGTCCACACCAAAGACGACGGCTTCGCTGGCACCCTGGTCGAAGACCCGCCGTTCCAGTTGGCTGACGTGGCCCTGAACGACACAGCCGGCAAGCCGTATCACCTGGGCCGGCTACCGGCCGGCAGGGTCACCGCAGTCTTCTTCGGCTACACCAACTGCGACGACGTCTGCCCCACGGCCATGGCCGACCTTGCCGCCGCCAGACGGGCGCTGCCAGCAGCCACAGCTGCCAAGGTCGACGTCGTGTTCATCACCGTCGACCCCGACCGTGACACGGCTTCGGTACTTCGTTCCTGGCTGGACCGCTTCGACAAGAGCTTCGTGGGTCTCAGAGGGCCGACGGCGTTGGTGCATCAAGCGGAAGACTCCCTGCACGCAGCTCGAAGTGATATTGAGCCGTCAGATGCTGGGTCGCCGAACGGCCACAGCAAGGCAGGGGGAAGCGAGGTGTCCCATAGTGGCTCGGTCTACGTCTTCGGTCCCGCCAACAAATCCGTCCTCTACAGCGGCGGCAACACCGTGGCGGACTATGCGAAGGACTTCGCTCACCTCCTCAAATCCTCATAGATCGCTAGGCGACCTGGGTAGGGCCTGCGGTCAGTGGTGGTGAGCAGTGTGTTGGGAGTCGTCATGACCGTGATGGGCCATGTCGTCAGGTCCACCGCCCATCATCGACATCATCTCTGCGCCGCCGGTGCGGTAGAAGCGCACCAGGAGGGCTGCTGCGAGCACCAGGGCCACGATGTTGAGCCAGGTGGTGTAGTTCCACTGAATGGCTTCGGTCATGACCTTGGCGTTGCGCTCGCTGGGGACCAGGCCGAGGCCGCCGAAGACCAGCTCGACGACGTAGCCGGCGGCCACCATGGTGGCGTAGAAGGCGCCCAGCAGCACCAGCATCATCTTGGTGCCGTAGTACTTCCGGTAGATGATCAAGATCGGGATGATGATCAGGTCGGCGAAGATGAACGACGTCACGCCGCCGAAGCTGATGCCGCCGTTCCACAGCACCCCGGCGAGCGGGACGTTGCCGATGGAGCAGACAAAGCTGAGCACGGCGATGACTGGCCCGATGATGGGTCCCCACACCTTGGACAGCACCGGGTGATCGGTGAGGAACAGGGTCTGCCAGAACGAGTTGGGCACCCAAGCCGCCACGGCGCCGGCAATCAGCAGGCCGATCACGATGTCTCGCAGCACTGCAGCCCACTCCATGACGAAGATGTGGCTGACCGAGGTGAGGCCTTTGGCGCTCAGGAGGCGCTTGGCGAAGCTGCCCTCACCGCCCACGCTCATGTCCATGGCGGCATGACCCTCCATCGACCCGGCAAGGCCCTTGTCGGCCTGCTCTCGGGCGGCGTCGATGAGTTTGGAGCGCACGAAGAAGCGGAAGACCAAGGCGATCAGGATGATCATGATGGGCCCGCCGATGAACTCAGCCAGCGTGAATTGCCAGCCGAGCAGCAGCGCCAAGATGATGCCGAGCTCGATCACCAGGTTGGTGCTGGCGATCTCGAAGACCATGGCGGCGGTGAAGCTCGAGCCCTTGCGGAACAACGAACGAGCCAGCGCAACGGCGGCGTAAGAGCACGAGGATGAGGCAGCGCCCAGGCCTGTGGCCTTGGCCAGCGACGCTGGCCCGGAGCCGCCCAGCATGCGAGAGATCGTCTCTCGTCGCACCACGGCCTGAATGACGGCCGACAGGGTGAAGCCGAGGATCAGTGACCAGGTGATCTGCCAGGTCATCGACCCAGCCGTAGCGAGAGCGTCGCCCAGGGCGTTGAGGATCGACACTTAGACCCCCTCCTTGGTGGAGATGGTGAGCAGCTGGCGGAGGCAGTGCTCGAGCAGCTGGTGGGGGAAGCCATCGGCCAGTCGGTAGTAGATGACTCGGCCGTCACGCCGGGTCTGCACCAGGCCGGCCGACCGCAACATCTTCAGGCCGTAGGACGCCTGGTCCATGGTCACGTCGAGGGTCATGGCCACGTCACCCACGCACAGCTCGTCGACGGAGACCAACGCAAAGAGCATCCGCAGTCGAACCGGGTCCGACAGCAGACCGAGGAGCCGGCCGAGGCGCTCAGCGTCCTCAGCGCTCACCACGGCGAGACGAGCCTGGTCGACGGCATCGGAGTTGACCGGGTGGGAGTGCGTCATCGAAGCCATACCCGCATACTTGCACGTCTGTACGGATGAGACAAGACGTGAGCCACGTCGGCCTGGTCCGACACCCCAGGCCGGCTGCCGAGAAACGGCAGATAACCCTTTTTATCTGCGGGCCGCACGGCGCCGTTGCTGGCGCCAAATCGTCTATTTCGGGTGACACCATGTCGGCGTGCAACCACATGACTTCTTCACGGAGGACACCACCGCCGGATCGTTGATGAACGGTGACCCGTGGTCACCGACCACCGTCCGGTCCTTCGATGCGTCGCTGGTTGCATCCTTGAGAAAGGGTCCGCTGAGCGACCGCACCGATGTTGAGGCGGCCATAGCACTCGCTGCCTTGGTACACGACGAGCTGCAGGCCTACGGCACTGGAGGCGGTGAGTCTCTCAACGACGGGGAGTTGGCGTCGGCCCTAACGGCGCTTCGGGCTGTCACCAAGCGTCTCGGGGTCGACTTCGACCCGCCCTACCGCAACTTTTCTACGTTTCGGTCGTACTGGATGCGCAACGACGGTTACGGCTCCTGGCAGGCTCGACGAGACCTCTTGGAGCAGTTGTTCGGGCCGCTGCATATGACCCTGATGCGCCTTGAGGAACGCATATTTGACGCTCTTGCTGATCCGGTCTCACCTCGCAGTGAGGTCGGCTGGCCTGCTGTAGACGAGGAGATGCGAGAGCTTCGTCGTCGGTTCCAGACGGCCACAACGCCTCAGGACTATCGGGACGTAGGCAATCGGTGCGTGACGGTCACCGAGATGCTTGGTGAAGCGATCTATGACCCAACCACGCAGCTGCGCCCAGGCGAGGACCCCTTCAAACGTGGCGAGACCAAGAAGCGCTTCGACCGCTACATCGAGATGAGGCTTGCGGGTGCAGAACACGCCGCCGCCCGCTCGCTCGCCCGCTCTGTCGTGGTGTTCGCCCAAGAGATCAAACATGACACGACGCCAACTCGACGGGAGGCCGGCCTGGCAGCAGACGCCGTGATTTTGCTGGTGAACATCCTGCGTCGCCTCGACCAAGAGTTGTGAGGAGCGCGCAACGAGATGTAAATCCGCCGAGGTCGGGGGTTTAACGACAATGATGTGATTTCCAAATCACTAGTCGGAGGCGCTCAGAAACCAGGGCCCACAAATGAAAAAGCACCGGGTGTGCAAGCCCGGCGCTTCTTCCAAAGGTTATGTCTCAAACAAAGTCAATCCCAAGACTGGTTTTGAGCGTAGCCGAGGCGATCGCCTTGGTGGTGTCTTTCCGCCAGTGGCCTAGATCGTCTTTGCCCAACGACCCGGCAAGGCCGGATGACAGCACAAGCGGATCGTCCTCGGGGTGGGTTGCGCACACGCATGAGACCACTCGACCGACACGGCGCCCTAAGCGGCGTCTGTGTTGGTCAGAGTGGGCGCCTAGGCGTCGTACCCGGGAGAGTGACAGTGGCAGATGAGACGGCCTCCACGCCGATGTAGAGCCCCTAGAGGGGCGAACATCAGAGCCCTGCTCCCAGATCGAGCTAGGTCCAGCGGCGCCCAAATTTTTTGGGTTGAGCTGGTCTCCCAGGTCAGAGGTGTACCTAGTCGGTGGGTTGGCTCCCGTCGGCTGAACACAGCAGCGCAGCACCGGTTTCGGTGTTGGTGAGAGAGACGTACCCGATCAGCTTCAAAGCTGAGACCAGCGCCCTACGGGGGCGCCGTCCCCTTACGACTGAGAGTCGGGGCGGGCAGTGGAGGCGCATCAGCGCCGCCCTACCGGCTTCTCTCCCGTGAGGGGACAGGACCCATGTCCAAAAACACGCCTTTAGGCGGTGTCTCGTTGGCGGCGCTGGCGTGTCCGTGCCGCCTTCACGAGCGCCACGATGCTCGTGGCTGGCTGACCCGCCCAGTAGCGCTCGATCAGACGCTCGCCCTTCACCCGCTTGTCGAGGTCGTCAGGGCCGAGGCCAGCCTGGGCGAAACACGCTGCGCTCCGGGCGTCATGGTCAGCAATGCCGGCGTCGACCCACTGGCGCCGACTCTCGGGGTCAATTAGGTACCAGTCCCAGTCGGTGCGCTGGCGGCCGGGCTCTACACCCCGACGTGGCCGCTCCCTTGGCGCTGGCTTCAGGGACTTGATCGGGCGCCCGAACAGCGCCGCAGCGTGTTGAAGCGCCAGGTCTTGAGACGTCACACGAGGCGGTGGCGGCGGCAACGCCTCCTCGTCGACGAGGGCCGCCATGAGCTCGGGGCCGAGCAAGCGACGGACCAGGCGGGCGTCGAGGTAGCTCGACACCGACGGCGGACGAGGTTCGCCATGGTTTCTCAACCAGCTGTAGACGTGGCTGACCGGGACGCCCAAACGGGTCGCAGCCTCGTGCACCGTCATCGCCTTTGCCATGAACACCGCCAGATGGGTGGTCGGCTGCGGGGCTCGGGAAAGCGGCGCCTCTAAGCGCCGGAGCTTTCGCAGTAGGTGGAAGTCCAGGTTACCGGCTGGTACCCCCACTTTGGGGTGACGATCCACAGCGCTGACGTCGCCGATAGCAGCACTAGGGGCTTGCCCAAGGGGCGCTTGGGGCTCGATCGAGCCCCATCTGTTCTGTCAGAGCCGCTCCTGACGCCTGCGGGAGCGCCTACGGCGCCGACTTGGGGAGCGATCGCAGACGTCGAGGCGCTACGTGAGTGCGGCTGGGAAGCAAGATCAACCCCTCAGGGGTCACGGTGACGTTGGCCTCGGGGTAGACGGCCATGACTCGGGCCAGGTGGCTAGTGAAGTCGTTGCGGAACTTGTGGCGGGCCTGCTTGGTGGTGGCCTGGCTGCCGAACTGCAGCAGCAAACTCGACCACGGAATCTGCGAGCGCCGACCGACTCGACTCATGCGGTAGGTGAGCCAGGTGTAGATGTCGAGGCGCATCGGCGAGCCGCTAAGGGCCCTGAGAGCGTCGATCGACACGGGGATGGGTCGTTCGGTGGCTTCACGGAAGAACTCGGCCGAGAGCCGCACGTGGGACGGGAGCAGGCTCTGCTGGGCCGGGTTGTCCCGAGGCGACCACCAGAGGTTCCACTGCTCGGCGACGCCCATGCGGGCGCCGGCGCTGCGCTCGGCGTCGTCGTAGGTGACCACGATGCTCGAGCGGAACAGGCGCAACATCTGACCCTTGAGGCGCCGACTGGACCGCCCGTCAGAGGCCATGCCGAGCTGGCGCATGAAGTCGGCCAACGAGTCACCCAGCACGATGTCGGGGGACTTCTTCTTGACGGCCTCAGTGGTGAGCCAGGTGAGCACTAGGCGGGGCACGACGCCGAAGGGGTAGCCGATACTGACCGCCTCGCCGGCCGGGGTGATGTCCATCCCCGGAGTGACGACGAGAGCCATGTGGCCGTTGCGCCGGCCCCAGGCCGCCAGCTGGCCCGGGTCCCGGTAGGGCAGCGAGCATTGAGTGAAGACCCGAGAGGCGTAGCCGAGCTCGGCGTCGGTGGTGTCCCAGAGGCTCGCCGCCTCGTTGAGGAACGCAAGATCGTCCCGCTTGGGCCTGGCCACGAGT
>Ga0210040_10002627_pt1 | contig 25162 bp, 24 predicted proteins | sample CryGeyCG12114_NA_FD_185462 | JGI IMG/M metagenome (GOLD analysis project Ga0210040, IMG submission 185462) | Groundwater microbial communities from aquifer - Crystal Geyser CG19_WC_8/21/14_NA (SPAdes) (version 2) | ecosystem: Environmental > Aquatic > Deep subsurface > Groundwater | place: USA... | reverse complement strand
AGCGGTCAGTCGGGCGGGGTCCGGAACGCGCACCGCGGCCCGCTGGCGCGCGCGAGCCGGCGGTCCAGCGTCCACAGCGGGGCGTCGAGCTCCTCGGCGAGCGCGACGAAGGCCGCGTCGTAGGAGGTGACGGTCGGGTGCAGCGCCCACACCCGGTCGGCCAACGGCTCGAACGGAAAGACGGTGACCGGCAGCTGCACGAGGTCGTGGTGGGCGATGGCGGCGACGTCGCGCCCCAGCCGGCCGCCCAGCACCGACCGCCGGAGCACGGCGGACACCTCGACGTGCAGGTGCGCCGGTGCGGCCAGTGCCTGCCCGCGCAACCCATCGCGGGCCCAGACGCCATCCGGTCCGCCGTCGACCAAAGCAGCGACGACGGCCGAGGAGTCGACGACGACGGTCACGCCCGGTCGGCGTCCCGCGCGTCGAGGATGGCGTCGGCCGGCAACTGCGTGCCCGTTGCCTGCACCCGGGCCTGCACCCGCGCCCAGAGCTGCTCCGGAGTGGGCCGCTGGGCGAGCGCGGTGAGCTGGGCGCGGACGTACTCCTGCAGCGACTGGCCCGCTTGCGCGGCACGGGCGGCCAGCTCGTCGCGGGTCTCGTCCGGCACGTCGCGGATCGTCATGGACACCGGCATGCCAACAGACTAACAGCGCTGCATGCATTTTGCATGCAGCGCTGTTGCGTCCATCAAGTCGGGCTCAGCCTGCGCTACTCGCAGCCGACGCCGTCGTTGTCGCGGTCAAACTTCTGCTGGAAGCCCGGGTCGCTGGCATAGATGGGGGCGGCACCGGCTGCGCGGACTGCGTCGCAGTTCGCGTAGCTGGGGCTGCCGACGACGGGCGCCGGTGCGACGTTGACGCTGCCGCCGGAGGAACCGCCACCCGTCGTACCACCGCTCGTGGCGGAACCCCCGCCACTGGAGCCGCCCGACGACCCACCGGTGGCCACCTGGACCGGCTTGGTCCAGCTGTAAGTGCAGCTGGCGGATGTCGTCTGACCCACCGCGTCGGTGAGCAGAGCTTGCACGGTGTACGTGCCGGCCACCGCGTAGGTGTGCGAGAAGATCGCGGCCAGGTGCTGGTCGTCGTTGGCGTACTGGTCACCGTCGCCGTAGTTGATCGTTACCGTGTACGGCGCGACGGCCGCGATCTGCTGGCCGAACACCGGCGAGCTCACGGAGCCGCCAGTCGGGCAGGTGACGGCCATGACAGGTGCGACCGGACGCACCGGAGCCTGGCTCGTCGTGGTGGCCGGAGCGGCAACGAGCGGCTGGGCAGTGGCGGTGCTGGTGGGGCTGGAGCTCGACGTCGCCGTCGTGGTGGGCGCGGGCGCCTCGGACGCGGTGTTGTCGGTCTTCGGCTCCGGCATCATCGCGCCGCCGATGCCCATCGCGACGAATCCGGCGATGGCAACCGCGACCGCGGCTCGACGGCCGGCGATGCGGGCCCAGGAGGCACCTCCTCGGGCAGCGGCTACGACGCCGACCACCAGAACTGCGAGCCCCAGGAAGCCGATCGCCGCCCCGATACCGCTGGCGATGGCCACGAGCACGAAGATCAGCGCCGCGATCGTCGCCGCGCCGAGCACCCTATTGTCCGGCGTCTTCATCTGGTCGCTGCCGTTGCCTGACTGAGCCACGTCACTCCTCCTGCCGGACGCCCCCGTGACGCCACCCAAGGGAGTGTGTGGGCGACGGGGGCAGCGGCGGGACAACGCCGTTGCACGCAGCAACTCCTGTTTCGAAATGGCGTTGGAGTGCCTCCTGTGGAGTTACGTTCAGCGCATGGGGAACGTCGCACCGGGGCTGTACGAGCACGTCATCACGACGGAGCTGGCTGATCGTCTCGCGACCGCGGAGGCCGGCATGCAGCAGATCGGCGAACTCGACCCGGCCGAAGCGCACGAGCCCCTGACTCGTCACATCACCCAGCTCGTGAGCCGCGCGCTTCGCGCCGCCGGCGGCGATGACCGGGCGGCCGTCGCCCGCCAGGTGGCCCTGGCAAACGACATGGTCCGCGCCATCGGAGGTCTGTCCCCCACCGCGGCAGATGGCGACGAGGCCATCGCCGAACCCGGCCGTGCACTGCTTGCGGTCGTCCAATCCACGGGGATTCCCGGACCGGTCGTCTTCCCCGAGCGCCCGGAGATCCCGTTGTCCGCAAGCGCTCTGCTGGTCAACGGCCGAGGTCAGCCTCGGATAGGGCATGAGGTCAACCGCGAACTCGCGTCCGCCGACCGCGTGGACCTGCTCTGCGCGTTCATCAAGTGGCAGGGTCTGCGCATCCTCGAGAAGGGCCTGGTCGATCTCCGCGACCGAGGCGGCGAACTGCGGGTCATCACCACCACCTACATCGGGGCCACTGACCAGCGAGCCATCGACCGCCTCGTCGAACTCGGTGCACGGGTGAAGGTCTCGTACGAGACTCGGACGACGCGTCTGCACGCGAAGGCCTGGCTCTTCCATCGCTCGAGCGGGTTGTCCACCGGCTACGTGGGCTCGTCCAACCTGTCGGCCCCGGCGTTAACCGACGGACTCGAGTGGAACGTGCGGCTCTCCAACGTCGAGCAGTCACACCTGCTGGAGACATTCGCCGACACCTTCGACAGCTACTGGGAGGACTCTTCCTTCGAGGCGTACGAGCCGAGCAGGGACGGCGACCGGCTGCGCCAAGCCCTCAGCGCGGAACGCGGCGGCAGCAAGGACATGCCCCTCGAGATCGCGACGCTCGACGTCCGCCCGTTCAGCTATCAACAGGAGATCCTCGACGAACTCTATGCGGAGCGGGTCATCCACGACCGCTGGCGAAATCTCGTCGTCATGGCCACCGGAACAGGCAAGACGGTGGTCTCAGCCCTCGACTACCGACGACTCCGCGCTGCGGGGACTGTCGACTCGGTCCTGTTCATCGCCCATCGCAAGGAGCTTCTGACACAGAGCCGGTCGACCTTCCGGCACGTGCTCCGACGAGGCGACTTCGGCGAGCTGCTGGTCGACGGTGAGCGCCCGCAGCAATGGCGACACGTCTTTGCCTCCGTTCAGTCGCTCGCCCAACTCGACCTCGCCGAACTGGACCGCGGGCGCTTCGACCTGGTCGTCGTGGACGAGTTCCACCACGCCATGGCGACGACCTACCGCCGACTGCTTGAACACCTCCAGCCGAAGGTCCTGCTCGGCCTGACCGCAACCCCCGAGCGGACTGACGGCGCAGACGTCCGCGCCTGGTTCGACGGCCGGACAGCGGTCGAGCTGCGGCTGTGGGAAGCACTGAACCAGGGGCTGCTCGCACCCTTCCAGTACTTCGGCGTTCATGACGACGTCGCGCTGGAACAGCTCCGGTGGAAGCGCGGCCGCGGCTATGACGTCGCCGAACTGAGCGACCTCTACACCGGCGACGACCATCGCGTGCGCCTGATCCTGAAAGCGGTCGGGGACAAGATCGCCGACCCCGGCCGCATGCGAGCGCTCGGCTTCTGCGTGAGCATCCAGCATGCGCACTTCATGGCCTCCCGGTTCACCGCAGCCGGCATCGCGAGCCTGGCGATCACTTCTCAGACCGGCGCCGACGAGCGCGCAGCGGCTCTTCGCGCGCTCCGTGATGGCAGCGTCAACGTGCTGTTCACGGTCGACCTCTTCAACGAGGGCATCGACCTCCCGACAGTCGACACCGTGCTGTTCCTGCGCCCCACCGAGAGCGCGACAGTCTTCCTGCAGCAGTTGGGCCGAGGGCTGCGGCTGTCCGAGGGGAAGGCCTGCCTGACGGTGCTGGACTTCATCGGCGCCCAGCACAAGGAGTTCCGCTTCGACCTGCGCTTCCGTGCCCTCATCGGCGCCTCGCGGCGCGGCCTGCAGCGGGAGGTCGAGCAGGACTTCCCCACGCTTCCCGCCGGCTGCCACATCGAGTTGGACCGGGTAGCCCAGCGCATCGTGCTGGACAACATCAGGCAGTCGCTGACCGTGTCGTGGAAGGGGCTCGTGCACGAGGCGCAGACTCAGGACCGGCCCAGCCTGGCCGACTACCTAACTGAGACCGGCATCGAACTGGAGGACCTGTACCGCGGCAATGGGCGGAGTTGGCTGGACCTACAGCGGGAGGCAAGTTGGGACGATGCCGAACCCGGACCCGATGATCGAGCGTTGGGCGCGGCGTTCGGGCGCATGCTGCACATCGACGACCTCGAGCGGCTCCAATTCGTCCGGGCGCTCGTCAGCACGGGAGCCGACGAACTGGGCCCGTCGGAACGTGTGCGACGGATGGCAGCGATGCTGCACTTCTCGCTCCATGGCTCGCGGACACCGTTCAGCAGCGTCGAGGCGTCTCTGTCCCGGCTGCTCGCGAACCCGGGTCGCGCCGACGAACTCGTGGAGTTGACCGGCGTGCTGCAGGACCGCATTCACCGGGTCGCACCGGCCGTTGAGCTGGCGAGCGCGCGACCGCTGCACGTCCACGCGAGGTACAGCCGAGACGAGGCGTTGGCGGCCTTCGGGCTGGAAGACCTGAACGGAACGTGGGGGTCAGGCGTGAAGTGGGTGCCGGGCGACCAGGCGGACGTCTTCTTCGTGACGCTGGTGAAGACGGAAGCTCACTTCTCGCCCACCACCATGTACGCCGACCACGCCATCTCGCCGAAGCTGTTCCAGTGGGAGTCGCAGAACGTGACCGCTGAGAGGTCCAAGACGGGCCAGCGCTACATCCATCACCGCGAGATGGGGACGTCTGTGCACCTCTTCGTCCGCGAGTCGAAGACAGCGGACGGGGCACTCGGAACGCCGCCCTACCTGTACGCGGGCCCGATGTCTTACGTCTCGCACACGGGCGAGCGTCCGATGCGCATCCTGTGGCACCTCGACCACGCTCTCCCGGCCGACGTGTTCCTCACTGCGAAAGTCGCCTGAGCATCACGACTGACAAAGCTCGTCCCAGTCGCTGAGCGCCTCAGCCCGTCACCGCTCTTCCCTCGAAGGGGGCACACGACGACCACTCCACCGATCCTTGCACCAACCAGCTCCCAAGAATCACCAGATGCGCTTGTTGGAGAACCTCATCGCCCGGCGGACACTCGAGCAACAAACGAGGCGTCGAAGGAAGGCGTCATGGCTGGCTGAAGAGCTGAGAAGGCGCCGGGCGGGTGTGCCGCGTAGGCGCTACTGGGACCTGGTACAGATCATCGCGTCGCTTGCCGTGGCATGCGGATGCCTGGCGCTGTTCGTCAGAAGCTCCCCATTCCTCCTAGGCGTCCTCGTCGGCGTGTTTCTCGCGCTGGCCGGCGTGATCCCGTTCATCCTGATGCCCATCGCGGACGGAACCGTGCACGCGCGACTCGGCCGCATGGTCGAGGACGACATCGGCACCGAACTGCGCAAGGTGCCCGGCGTCTACACCGTGCTCAGCGACGTCTCCTTCGAGCGGATGAACGTCGACCACGTCGTGTTCACCCCGAATGGTTGCCTGGCCGTGGAGGTCAAGGCGCTGTTCGGCCAGCGATGGGAGCTCACGAACGTCCCTGACCTCGCCGGAAAGTCGGCACAGGCGCGCGACGGAGCGCGGAAGGTCGAGCTGCTGCTTCGCAGCCGTGGAGTCGATGTGCCGGTGCAGCCCGTGTTGCTGCTCGCGGGTTCCGGCGCCCCGGTCATGTCGACCGCCCTCCAGTCCGGCGACGTGACCGTGGTCAGGTTCGCTCGCCACCGAGGTTGGTTCTCCGACGTACCGCAGCTGGGCCACGCGCTGCAGCGAGAGGCGGCCGAGCTGGCGGCCGCCGAGCTCGCGAAGTACTGCGAGGAGCGCACCGAGCACGAATTGTCGAAACGCCGGCGGGCGCGCTCCGCCAGCTGACGAACCGAGGGACCAGGCGGTTCCGGTACAGCGGTCGACTGCCGATAAGCACGTGCATGGGGATCCCCGACGGCTCGCGCGACGACGCACTCGAGAGCTGGCTCTCTGACCTGACTGACGGCGAGACGTCGGTCCGCCGGCTGCGCAAGCGGCTGGACGCCGAGCGTGACCCGGAGGAGGGCTGCTGCCCGACCTGCCACGGCACCTCAGCGCTCGGGCACACCGGTCACGTCACCCGGGTGCCGACGGCCTAGCAGGGCACCGGCGCCAGCGAGGCGATCAGCTCCGCCACCGGCACCGGCCGGCCGAACAGGTACCCCTGCGCCAGCGGGCACCCCAGCTGGGTCAACGTCCGCGCCTGCTCCTCGGTCTCCACGCCCTCGGCGATCAGGATCAGGTCCAGCGCGTCCGCCAGCGCCATCACACTCCGCAGCACCCGCGCCCGCCGCGTCGACGTGGTGATCGCCGAGACGAACGAGTTGTCCAGCTTCAGGTAGTCCGTGGGCAGCGTGTCCAGCCGGGACAGCGCCGAGTAGCCCGTCCCGAAGTCGTCGATCGCCACCTTCAGCCCGTGCTCGCGAAGCACGTGCAGCGCCCGCACCGACCGCGCCGACTCCGCCTCCACCAGGCTCTCGGTCACCTCGACCACGGTCCGCTCTGCCGGCCAGCCGGTCGCCGCGAGGGTCGCCAGCACCCGCGCCGGGAACTGCACGTCGTCCAGCTCCAGCCCGGACACGTTGACGGTCAGGAACAGCTTCTTCCCGGTCGCCTCGCACAGCACCAGCGCGTCCCGGCAGGCCGCCGTCCAGACGAACGCGCCCAGGTCACCGATCAGCCCCTCCTGCTCGGCCACCGGCACGAACTCGCTCGGCGGCACCGGACCGCGCTCGGAGTGGGTCCAGCGCACCAGCGCCTCCACCCCGGCGATCCCGCCGTCCACCGGCGTCACGATCGGCTGGAAGCACACCGCCAGCCCGCCGGACGACGGGTCGCGCAGCGCGGCGCTGAGGTCCCGCGCCAGCGGGCTCTGCCCCGCGGCGTCCAGCTCGCTGCGTCCCCGGCCCCGCATCTTCACCCGGTACAACGCGGCGTCCGCCCGGCGCATCAGGTCCGACGGGGAGTCGCCGAGGTGGAACTGGGCGACGCCGACCGACGTGCTGATCCCCGGCAGCGCCGCGCGCAGCCGCTCGGCGCAGCGCAGTGCGTGCTCGCCGTCCCGGCCGGGCAGCAGCAGGGAGAACTCGTCGCCACCGTGCCGGGCGAGGACGGCGCCACTGCCCAGCATCGGCGCCCACACCGCGGCCACGGTGCGCAGCATCTCGTCGCCGGCGGCGTGGCCGCGGGTGTCGTTCACCGCCTTGAAGTGGTCCAGGTCGAACAGCGCCGCCGACAACGGCTCCCCGGTACGGATCGCCGTCCGCACAGCGTCGTCCAGCGCCTCGTCGAAACCGCGCCGGTTCACCAGCCCGGTCAGCGCGTCCTCGTCGGCGCTCGCCGCCCGGCGGGCGAGGACACCGATCGCGCCCGCCGACCCGACCACCAGCACCGCCAGCACACCGGCCGGACCTGCCTCGATGTCACCGCGCAGCACGACGACGACCGCGCCGATCACCAGCAGCTCGACCAGCACACCGATCGCCGAGGTCAGCGGGAAGAACAGGAAGGAGTCCATCGAGGCGAACGCCATCAGCGACAGCACCGCGACGGCGCCGCCGGCCGACGGCGAGTGGTAGGCGAACAGCCCGATGCCGAGACTGCCGACGACGATCAGCACCTGGTAGAAGAGCCGCGGCACCAGGTGCCCCCACCGCATCACGCCCAGGCCGACCGCCGTGGTGAACGGAGCCACCGCCACGATCGCCGGATGGATCTGGTCCAGCCCGCCCGGCGACCCGAGCACCAGCGCGATCGCGGCCAGCCCACCGAGGGAGGTGAGCAGCCCGGCGGTGCGGGCGACCACCCGTGGGGTGGCCACCTCCGGCGCCATCCGGTTGATCCGCATGGTCCGGCATCGACCGATCGGTATCGAAACTGCAGCGGCCGGGACCACTTCCCTACGAAGGGGTGAACCGCTCAGCTGAGCAGCGGCACCAGCTCGGCGACGCAGCGCTGGGCAGCCGCCAGGTGCTCGGCCGGGACCACCGCCCGGGCACTGGTGACGACGACCCCGGCCACCAGCAGGCCCCCGTCGGACCGCACCGGGACGGCGAGGCACGCCACCCCCTCGTGGACCTCCCCCGCCTGCCCGGCCCAGCCCTGCGTCCGCACCGCCGCCAGGGCCGCATCGACGCCGTCCGGCCTGTCCAACGTCGCGGCGGTCAGCCGGGCCAGCCGGGACGGCGGCAGCAGGTCCCGCCACTCCGGCTGTGCGCCGAGCAGCAACCGGCCCGCAGCGGAGGCGTGCAGGTGCCGCTCGACCAGCTCGACCGACGCCAGCGGCAGGTCGGGATCGACATCGGCCACCCGTAGCGTCGTCGCGGTGTAGACGACCAGGTGCACCCCGGCGCGCACCTGCGACCGCAGGGCGTGGACCACGGCCAGGGCCGCACGGGGCACCCGGACCGGCGCGATCGCCCCGGCCAGCCCGGCCACCTTGCGGCCCAGCGCGAACCCGCGCAGGTCCGGCAGCCGCACCAGGTACTCCTCGCCGACCAGCAGGTTGAGCAGCCGGTAGGCGGTCGCGGGCGGCATGTCCAACGCGAGCGCCACCTCCTTGGCGGTCACCCCGGCGCCCAGCGACGCGACGCACTCCAGCACCGACAGCGCACTCTGCACCGCCGTGGGCTGACGCCCGGTGAGCCCGCGATCAGCCGGCATCACGCCGCCAGCGACCCGGGCAGCACGCTGTCGACCGTCGGCTCGTCGTAGACCCCGACGTCCCGGAGCCGGCCCGGCCGACGCCACCGCAGCCAGGCCAGCCACAGCACGCCGGGGAGCAGCGCGGCCAGGAACACCACGGCCAGCCAGCGGCCGTTCTGCCAGGACGAGCCGGTGCCCGCCACCACGAGCACCAGCGTCCAGAGCCCGGCGGCCAGCAGTCCGCCGGCCAGCGGCCCACGGGTGAGCTCGCCGATCCGGCGCAGGAACAACGGTGCGGCCAGACACACCAGCACGTAGGCCAGCACGTAGCCGAAGGCCGACACGGTGAGCGTGCCGGTGAGCACGCTGCGCGGTGCGGCCCCGGCCAGCAAGGCGATGAGCGGGACGCCTAGCACGACCGGCACCGCGACCAGCAGCGCCGTCCACGGCGTGCCGAACCGGCGGTGCGTGCGGCCCAGCCGGGCGCTCAGCACGCCCTCGCGCCCCATCGAGAACAGCACTCGGGCCAGCGCGTTGGTCGAACCGGTGACGCAGGCGAAGAACGACGCCGCGATCCCGACGTCCAGCAGCTGGGAGATCCAGCCGATGTCGGCGGACAGCGCGGAGATCGGCACCGGGCTCATCAGCACCTCCAGCGGCGCCTGCCGGAGCAGGAACACCTGGGCGGCCGCCGCGGCCAGGAAGAGCACGCCGGCGACGGCCGGCGTCCACAGCACCGCCCGCGGCACCGCCAGCAGCGGCCGCTGCGCCTCCACCCCGAGCGTGCCGGCGCTCTCGAAGCCCATGAACGCCGTCACGCCGAGGACGACGCCGATCGCCACACCGCTCCACCGGACGTCGCCGTCCACCACCGGCGCCGCCGTGCCCGGCCCGCCGTCGGCACGCACCACCAGGACGGTGAGCACCACCAGGACGACGGCGATCGACACCACCTCCAGCGCCAGCGCGACCCGGGCGGACAGCTGCATGCCGCGCACGGTGCACCATCCGGCCAGCCCGCCGACCAGCAGCACCAGCACGGCGATCCACGGCCCGGACAGGCCGAACAGTGCGGCCAGGTAGAGCGCGCAGCCGGTCAGCGCCGACATCGACACCGCGGCGTAGCCGATGACCAGCGACCACCCGCCGAGCAGCGCGCCGGCCGGCCCCAGCCCCTTGGCGGTGTAGGAGTAGACCCCGCCGACGGCGGCCATCCGGCGGGCGAAGACCGAGACGCACCACCCGACCAGCAGCACCAGCACCGTCGCAGCGAGGAACGCCGGCAGGGTCGCGACCCCGCTGCCCACCAGCACGATCCCCGGCGTCGTCACCATCGCCGCCGACGGAGCCAGCGCCGACACCGACTGGGCGAGCACCTCCGCGAACGACAGCCGCCGCCGGTGCAGCCCGGCGACCGGCGAGGTCCGGCGCAGCGCGGTGGAGCGGGGCACGCGTCGACCTCCGGCCGTCAGGGGGAGGCCGCAGAGTAGGCAGCCCCGCTTTGCGACCGCGTTACGACCACTGCCTCATCGACGCACACCCCGAATGAGAAAGACCGCGCGGGCCGCCTCAGTCGGGGGTGGCAGATCGTCAGCGCCGGGGAACGCAGGGGCAACGCCCGGGCCGGACCGTCTGTCTCGAACGGCGCCGCCCGAGGCGCCCGCTTGCGCAGGAGGCCGCGATGGCCATCTCCGACCCACCCACCACCACGGCGCCGCCCGGCACCGCGAGCCGCAGCCTCACCGGCTCACTCGGTGTCGGCTCGATCATCTTCATGGTGGTCGCGGCCGCGGCCCCGCTGACCGTGGTCGCCGGCTCCGTCCCGATCGGGATCCTGGCCGGCAACGGCTCCGGCTACCCGGCCACCTACCTCGTCAGCGCCGCGATCCTCGCGTTCTTCGCCGTCGGCTTCGTCGCGATGACCCCGCACGTGCCGCAGGCCGGCGCCTTCTACAGCTACATCTCCCGGGGGCTCGGCCGCCCGCTCGGGCTGGGCGCCGCGATGCTCGCGCTGCTCACCTACGTCACCATCCAGGGGGCGGTGTTCGGCTACGTCGGCCAGGCGATCAACGACCTGCTCGGCCGGTACGGCGTCGCCTCGCCGCCCTGGTGGGTCTGGACGATGGTCGTGATCGCGGCGATCGGCGTGCTGGGCTACCGGCACATCGACCTGTCCAGCAAGGTGCTCGGGCTGCTGCTGGTAGCCGAGGTCGCGATCGTCGTGGTCCTGGACGTCGCCGTCGTCGCCCAGGGTGGCCCGGAGGGGTACTCCGCCGGGATCGTCACCGCCGCCGACGTCACCAGCGGCTCCCCGGCACTCGGGCTGATGTTCGCCATCGCCGGGTTCATCGGCTTCGAGGCCACCGCGGTGTTCCGCGACGAGGCCCGCGAGCCCGAGCGCACCATCCCGCGCGCCACCTACCTGGCGCTGGCGATCATCGGCGTCTTCTACGCCGTCTCCAGCTGGGTGATCGTCACCGCCTGGGGTGACAGCGCGGTGGTCGAGCGCGCCGCCGCCGACCCGGGCTCCATGGTCGTGGAGACGACGGAGACCTACCTGGGCACCGTCGCCGCCGACGTGCTCAACGTCCTGCTGGTCACCAGCCTGTTCGCCTGCGCGCTGAGCTTCCACAACGTGCTGGCCCGCTACTACTTCAACCTGGGCAACGCCGGCGTGCTGCACAGCAGGCTCGGCGCCGCCCACGACCGGCACGCCTCCCCCAGCTCGGCGTCGCTGGCCCAGTCCGTCATCAGCGCCGCGGTCATCGCGGTGTGCGCGCTGGCCGGGCTGGACCCGGTGCTGGAGGTGTTCACCTGGCTGTCCGGCATCGCCACCGTGGGCATCGTCGCGCTGATGCTGCTGACCTGCGTCGCGGTGCTGGTCTTCTTCCGCCGCACCCGGGTCGACACCCGCCCCTGGCAGACGGTCATCGCCCCCGGGCTCGGCCTCCTCGGGCTGGTCGCCGTCCTGGTCGTCCTCGTGCAGAACCTGCCGCTGCTGATGGGCGGCGTCGGCGCCGGCGTCCTGCTGCTGGCCGCACTCGTGGCCGGCCCCGTCCTCGCGAAGTACCGGCCCGACGCGGCGGCCCTCACCGACACCGCCCTGGTCGACACCACCCTGGTCGACACCACCCTGGTCGACACCACCCTGACCGACCCTGCCCTGGAGGCCTGAACCATGACCCTGACCGCCCCCACAGCCACCGCTACCCACCCGCTCTCCCGGCTGGACGCAGCGGAGTTCACCGCCATCCGCGACATCGTGACCTCCGCCGGCCTGGTCGGCGAGCAGACGAAGTTCGTCTACGTCGGGCTGCACGAGCCGCACAAGCGGGCCGTCCAGGCCTGGCAGCCCGGCGACCCGGTCGAGCGCGCCGCCCGCGTGCTGCTGCTGGACCGCACCACCGGCAACGGCCGCGACCTCATCGTCTCGCTGAGCGCCGGCGCGGTCGTGACTGACGTCGAGATCGACGGGGCCGCCGACGGCCAGGTGCCGATCCTGGACGCCGAGTTCGAGGCGATCGAGCCGATCCTGGCCGCGGACCAGCGCTGGGTCTCCGCGATGGCCGCCCGCGGCCTGGACGTCGCCGACGTCCGCTCGGTGCCGCTGTCGGCCGGTTCCTACTTCCCCGACGAGTCCGGCCACCGCGTGGTGCGCGTGCTGGGGTTCCACCAGGCCGACCCCGACGACCTGCCCTGGGCGCACCCGGTGGACGGCGTGGTGGCGTTCGTCGACATCACCCGCGGGGTGGCACTCGACGTCCAGGACCACTTCCTGCTGCCCGTGCCGGCCGAGCGCGCGGACCTCACCCCGGACTCACCCCGGGACCTGAAGCCGATCGAGATCACCCAGCCGCAGGGCCCGAGCTTCACCGTGGACGACGACGTCGTCCGCTGGGCCGGTTGGGAGTTCCGGGTCGGCTTCGACGCCCGCGAGGGGCTGGTGCTCAACCAGCTGTCCATCGACGGCCGCTCGGTCGTCCACCGCGCGTCCATCGCGGAGATGGTCGTGCCCTACGCCGACCCGTCGCCGGTGCGGTTCTGGCAGAACTACTTCGACACCGGCGAGTACCTCTTCGCCCGGTACACCAACTCCCTGGAGCTGGGCTGCGACTGCCTCGGCGAGATCCACTACTTCGACGCCACGCTCGGCGCCGAGGACGGCAGCCCGCGGACCATCCGCAACGGTATCTGCCTCCACGAGGAGGACTACGGCGTCGCTTGGAAGCACACCGACATGTTCAACGGGATGGTGGAGACCCGGCGGTCGCGGCGGCTGGTGATCAGCTTCTTCACCACGATCGGCAACTACGACTACGGCTTCTACTGGTACCTCTACACCGACGGCACGATCCAGCTGGAGTCCAAGGCGACCGGCATCGTCTTCACCTCCGCCTACCGCGGCGAGGAGCACCCCTACGCCACCGAGATCGCCCCGGGCCTGGGGGCACCGTTCCACCAGCACCTGTTCTCCGCCCGGCTGGACATGGCGGTGGACAGCGGGGACGGGTCGGGCAACACGGTGCACGAGGTGGACGCCGTCCGGGTGCCGATCAGCGACACCAACCCCTACGGCAACGCCTTCACCCGCAAGCTCACCCCGCTGACGAACGAGCTGGACGCCGCCCGGCTCACCGACGCCACCGTCGGCCGCACCTGGCACGTGGTGAACCCGTCGAAGACCAACCGGCTGGGCCAGCCGGTCGGCTACGCGCTGCACCCGGAGAACTCCCCGGTCCTGCTGGCCGACGACGCCTCCTCCATCCACGCGCGGGCGGCCTTCTCGACCAGGTCGCTGTGGGTGACCGGATACGACCCGGCCGAGCGCTATCCGGCCGGCGACTTCGTCAACCAGCACCCCGGTGACGGCGGCCTGCCGGCGTTCGTCGCCGACGACGCACCGCTGGAGGACACCGACGTCGTGCTGTGGCACACCTTCGGGCTCACCCACTTCCCGCGCCCGGAGGACTGGCCGGTCATGCCCACCGACTACTCCGGGTTCACCCTCAAGCCGGTCGGCTTCTTCGACAAGAACCCGGCGCTCGGCGTCCCGGCGTCCACCTCGTCGCACTGCGCCGCCGAGCAGGGGCACTGCTCATGACGACTGCGGTGCTGGCTCCCCCGCCGCGGGCGGTCGCCCTCGGCCGGGCGGCCGCCGGGCTGGCGGTGACCTCGGCGCTGGTCCACCTGCTGCTGCTCGACGCCTCGCTCGGCTCGGTGGTGATGGTGCTGATGGCGGCGGCGTGCCTGCCGTGCGCCTGGCACCTGTGGCGCAACCCGACCGTGTCGGTCTGGCGGTTCACCGCCCTGGTGGACGGCGCCATGCTGGTGCTGCACGGGCAGCTGCTCAGCGGCTCGTCCGGGCACGAGCACATGCACTCGGCAGCGGCACCGCCGTCACTCATGTGGCTGGGGCTGGCCCTGATCAGCGGGCAGCTGGCACTGGCCGCGGCGGCGGCCTTCCGCCGCTGAGAGGCAGCGACGGGCCTCTTCCGCTGCGCTTGTGCTCTGCTGCCACCTGGGCAGCAGAGCACAAGCGACGTCGGAGTGGCTCAGGAGGTCGGCGCCCAACCGAGGGCCGGGCCGAGCTTCTCCGCCATGTCGGTGAGGATCTGCACGTAGTCGGAGTGCTCGAAGCTGAACGGCAGCGCGAACACCACCTCGGTCACCTCGCGGAAGCCGGCGTGCGCGTAGAGCTGCTCGGCGATCTGCTCCGACGTGCCGATCAGGTCCGCGGCGAACATCATCCGGGCCGGTCCCTGCGGCGCCGTCGTCCGCGGCATCCGCGCCTCGACGTAGGCGGCGTACCGGGCCCGCTGCTCCGCGGACGCCGAGTCGGTCGGGATCACCACCAGCCCCTGCGACACCCGCCCGGTCGGGTTGGCCGTTCTGAACGCCTGCACCTGCGCCGCCTGCTGGGTCGCGAAGTCCTCGTCGGTGTCGGCCTTCAGCACGCTCGAGGTCAAGAAGTTCATCCCCTGCTCCCCCGCCCAGACCGCCGACCTCGTCGACGCGCCGCCGTACCAGAGCCGGTCGGCCAGCCCGGGCGAGTGCGGCTGCACGCGGGACGACCACTCCTCCACCACGCCCTCGCGACCGGCGAACGACGAGGCCGGCTCCCCGGCGATCAGCCGCCGCAGCCGGGACACCCGCTCGTAGGAGAAGTCCTCGACCTCCGCGGTGTCCGGGTACAGCGCCCGGCGGACGTCGTCCCAGTGCATCGGCGGCCCGACGCTCACCCCCGGGTTGAGCCGGCCACCGGACAGCACGTCGACGGTCGCCAGGTCCTCGGCCAGCCGCAGCGGGTTCTCCCACGCCAGCGGGGTGACCGCGGTACCCAGGGAGATCCGCGACGTCCGCTGCGTCGCCGCGGCCAGGACGGCGACCGGTGAGGAGATGCCGTACTGCAGGTGCCGGTGCCGCAGCCACGCGCTGTCGAAGCCCAGCCGCTCCCCCAGCTCGATCACCTGCAGCGTCGACTCGTGCCCCGGCGCGGGGTCGTCGCCGTCGAACAGGCCGATCGTGAGGAACCCGAGCTTCTCCAGCGGCACACCAGCGGCAGGCATGGCCTGATCATCCCAACCGGGCGGCCGAGATCCGAACGTGACCGCGGTTCACCGGTCCGTAACTGCGCGGACACCGCCCGCGTCACCGGGCGTTCTTGAGTCCTCCCTGTACCGCGATCCACGTCCGCCGGCCCCCCGCGGGAGCCGGCCGCGTCGGCCCTCAGAGGAGACCCATGAGCCACCGCCCCGTCCAGCGTGTCCTCGCCTGCACCGCCGCAGCCGTCGCCGTCCTCTCCCTCGCCGCCTGCGGGTCCGACTCCGAGGCGGAGACATCCGGCAGCGGTGAGACGCAGACCGTCACCGTCGGCACCCTGCGCGGCCAGCCGCACTTCTACGCACCGTTCCTCTACGCCGACCACGCGGTCGACGGCGTCGAGTTCGAGGTGGTCACCCTGGACAGCACGCCGGCGCTGACCGACGCCGTCTCCTCCGGCACCATCGACTTCGCCATCACCGGCGTGACGGCCACCATCTCCGGCATCTCCCAGGACCGGGACCTGACCATCGTCGCCTCGGCGGCCGACGGCGGCTCCGGCTTCATCGGCGGTGACGACATCGACACCGTGCAGGACCTGGTCGGCAAGAAGGTCGGCTACATCCAGGGCAGCGCCCCCGAGGTCGCGATGCGACTGATCCTCGCCGAGAACGACATCGACGCCGACGACCTCGAGCTGATCGCCGTCCCGCCGACGGAGATGGCCGGCGCGTTCACCAGCGGCTCGGTCGACGCCTTCTTCGGCACCGAGATCGCCGTCTCCCTCGCCTCGGCCGCGGGCGGCCACTCGATCACCGACCCCTACGACACCCCCATCGGCAAGGTCAACATCGGCCTGGTCACCACCGGCGCGATGGTGGCCGACGACCCGGAGCTGGTGCAGAAGGTCGTCGACACCCACGCCGCCACCACCGAGTACATGGTCGACAACATCGACGAGTGGCTGCCGGAGATGGTGGCCGAGTTCGGCGGTGACCAGGACGTGCTCACCTCGGCGCTGGAGAACTTCTGGCTGCGCGCCGACCTCAGCGAGGAGTACCAGGGCCAGGTCGCGGCGCTGGCCGGCGCCATGGTCGACCTCGGGCTGATCGACGACGCGCCCGCGGCCGACGAGCTCGTCGACGCCGAGTTCGCACCCACGGCCTGACCTCCCGGGGCGCCGGCGCACTCCGCGCCGGCGCCCCTCGTCGTCCGTCCGTCCCACCCGGGAGGTAGCCCCGCATGACCTCGAACGTCGCCGCCGTCCCGCTGTCCGCCGCGGGCGACACCGCTCCCCCACCGTCGGCCGGCAAGCGCCGCCCGCGAGGCCGGCTGCGCACCGTGCTGCTCGGGCTGCCCGTCCCGATCCTGTTCCTGCTGGTCTGGCAGCTCGGCCGGCAGCACGCCTGGGAGCTGCCCTTCGGCATCCGGATGGGCTTCCTGCCCTATCCCGGGGACGTCGCGGTCTCGCTGGTCAACTACGCCTTCGGCACCGAGGACGACGCCTTCAGCTACGGCCTGTGGGAGGACCTGCCGGCCAGCGCGCTGCGGGTCGCCTCCGGGTTCGGTCTGGCCACCCTGATCGCCGTTCCGCTGGGCGTGCTGATGGGCCGGTTCAGCACCGTCCACGCGCTCTTCGACCCGATCATCAACCTGTTCCGCCCGGTGCCGGCCACCGCCTGGGTGCCGCTGGTGGCCCTGCTCATCGGCTACGGCGACCAGGCGTCGATCTTCCTGATCACCCTGTCCGCGTTCTTCCCCATCGTGCTGGGCACGATCAGCGGCGCCCGGCAGGTGCCCGAGCGGCTGCTGGAGGCCGCCCGGATGCTCGGCACCACCGGCCTGGGCACGCTGCTGCGGGTGGTGCTGCCGGCCGCCGCGCCGTCCGTCGTCAACGGCATGCGGGTCGGGCTGGGGCTGGCATGGGTGATCCTCGTGCTGAGCGAGACCACCGGCGTCCCCACCGGGCTGGGCTCGACCATCTTCCTCGCCCGGGACGTCGTCCGGACCGACCTGATCGTGGTCGGGATGATCTGCATCGCCATCGCCGGGTTCCTCTCCGACCGGCTGCTGATGCTGGTGTTCCGCGTCCTGTTCCGCGACCGCCCGCTGATCAAGTAGGAGCCGACGATGAGCACCTCGACCGAGCACCTCGTCGCCGGCCGCACGGCCGACGTCCGGGTCCAGGACCTGAGCAAGCACTACCCGACCGCGGGCGGGGACGTCGTGGCGATGGCCGACGTCTCGCTCAAGATCCCCTCCGGTGAGTTCGTCGCCGTCGTGGGCGCCAGTGGCTGCGGCAAGAGCACGCTGCTGCGCATCCTGGCCGGGTTCGAGCGGCCCACCGCCGGCGTCGTCGAGGTCGGCGGCTCCCCGGTGACCGGGCCCGGCCCGGACCGCGGCGTCGTCTTCCAGGACTACGGTCTGTTCCCCTGGCTCACCGTGCGGGAGAACGTGGCCTACGGCCCGGCCCGCAAGAAGCTGCCCCGGGCCGAGGTGGCGGCCCTGGCCGACCGGTTCATCACCGCGGTCGGCCTCAGCCGCTTCGCCGACCGGTACCCGGGGCAGCTGTCCGGCGGCATGCAGCAGCGGGTGGCGATCGCCCGGGTGCTGGCCAACGACCCGTCGCTGCTGCTGATGGACGAGCCGTTCGGTGCCCTGGACGCGCTCACCCGCGCCGACCTGCAGGCCGAGCTGCGCCGCATCCACGTGGAGACCCGCACGACGGTGGTGTTCGTGACGCACTCGATCGAGGAGGCGGTCTACCTCGCCGACCGGGTGGTGGTGATGACCGGCGGCGCCTCGCACGGGGTGCCGGGGCACATCCGCGCGGTCGTGCCGGTGCAGCTCACCGACCGGGACGTGACCGGCCAGGCGTTCAACGAGGTGAAGCGGGAGATCGCCGCGCTTGTGCACAGCGGGTCCTGAACCACGTGCTACCGCTGTGCATCCCACAGCGGTACCATCGTCCGATGAGCACTCAGATCGCCGTCCGCCTCCCCGACGAGCTGGTCCGGTTCATCGACGCGCAGGTGGCTGACGGCCGGGCTCCCTCCCGTGCAGCGGCGGTCGCCCAGGCCCTCCAGCGCGAGCGCCGACGGGAGGTGGCTGCTCGGGACGCCGCCATCCTCGCGACCGGCCCGGACGACGATCTGGACGCGCTCGCCGAGCACGTCGTCGACCTGCCGCTCGACGACCTCGACTGATGCGGCCCATCCACCTGGCCTCCCTGGACAAGACCCGCCCGGTGCTCGTGCTGACCCGGGAGCTGGTCCGGCCGCACCTGACCCGCGTGACGGTCGCTCCGATCACCAGCACGATCCGTGGTCTGTCGACGGAGATCCGCGTCGGTCACCGCAACGGACTGGACCACCCGAGCGTGATCAGCTGCGACAACGTGGTGACCGTGCCGGTCGCCGCCCTCGGCCGGCAGATCGGCCGCCTGCTGCCCGAGCAGGAGGTCGACCTGACCGCCGCCCTGCACGCCGCCTTCGACCTCGACGACCTCCCGCCACCGCGCTGAGTCCAGGGTCGACGCACCGCGGGTCCTGAACGACGAACGCCCCCGGGCCAGGGCACCGGGGGCGTTCGGGTCGGGTCAGCTCAGCGGTCGTCGCCGAGCGGCTGCAGCAGCTCCGCGGCCGGCCGCGGCGCGGGCACCGACGGGGTGCTCCACCGGCCGACGGCCGACGGGGCGGTCATCATCGCCTCGAGCTCGCCGGTGTCCAGGGTCGGCTCGAGCGACTCGCGGTCGGACTCCGACGACGACCGGGCCGGCCGGACGACCGAGCGCATGATCCGGCTGAGCCGGCCGCGGCGGGCCTGCCGCCGTGCTTCCCGGCGCTCGGCCTCCTCGCGGGCGGCGATCTCCCGGTCCAGGATCTCCCGGGCCATCCGGTCGGTCTCCGCCGCCACGACCAGGTCGGCCCGGGCCTGCTGGGCGCGCTGCCGGCCGTCCCGGCGGATCTTCTCCGCCTCGACGTCCTCCTCGTCCCGCATCGCCTCCAGCTGCTCGTAGGCGGTCGGCTCGGAGAAGTTCAGCAGCACCTTCATCAGCACCGGCAGCAGCTCGACGGCGAGGAAGAGCAGGAACAGCATCAGGTGCGCGGTGCCGGCGGCCGGCCGCTCGTCGGCGAGCCGGCTCATCGCCTCCAGCCGGGCCAGCAGGCCGTCGGCCTGGGAGTTCTGCACCTGGAAGGCGGCCTGCTCGGCGGTCCGCAGGTCGGTCAACCGGGCCAGCTCGGCGGAGTCGGTGACCAGGTCGGCCGAGGCCAGCGCGACGCTGCGGGCACCGTTGCTGGCGGCGTCGGCACCGGCGGCGGTGCGGGCGTCGAGCAGGGCGGACTCGGCGTCGTCCAGCTCGGCCTTGGCGGCGTCCACGACGGAGGCCTGCTGCGCCGCCGCGGCGGCGGCGGTCTGGTACGCGTCGCCGGGGCCGGCCTCGCCGGAGCCGCAGCTGCCGTCGAGTTCGCACTGCGCCCGGGCCTGCAGGTCGCGGTAGGTGGCCTGCGCGGCGTCGTAGGCGGCCTGGTCGGCCTGCCGGTCGGCGTCTGCGGCGGTCACCCGCGGGTCGGCGTTCGGGTCGGTCGCGCCGCCACCGGCCAGCACGGCCTGCTCCTCGGCGATCTCGGCCTGCAGCACCGGGATGTCGGTGTAGCGCGGGTCGTCGTCCAGCTCGGCGGTGAACTCGGCGGCCGCCTCGGCCTGCATCGTGACGATCGTCGCGTCGATCTCCTTGTTGAACACCTGCAGCGTCAACGGGGTGGAGATGACCGTGCCCAGCAGGACGGCCAGGCCGATCCGCGGCACCGCCATCGCGGCGTTGCGCTGCCAGGAGGAGTCGTGCGCCATGCCGACCAGCAGCATCCGGTCCAGGTTGACGATGACCGCGCCCCAGCCGAGGCCGACCAGCAGCGCCACCGCCCAGGGCGCGCCCAGGGCCATGTGGACGGCGAAGGCCGCCGACACCGCCGCCAGGGCGCCGGTGCTGAGCAGCACGCCACCCAGCGCGACCTGCTTGGCGCGCGCTCCGGGCGCGACCTGGAGCACGTCGAGCCGGGCGCCGGCCAGCACGGCCAGCCGGTCACCGACGGAAGAATTGCGGGGCCTCATGCAGACGACGTCCTCTCACGGTTCTGGTCAGAACCGGTATCGGTCGTCCGCCCCCGCGCCGGTACCCCCGGGCGGCTGTGGGCTCAGACGCCGAGCGAGGCCAGCGCCTGCAGCAGGAGCGTGCTCTGGCCGTTGGCCAGCTCGGCGAGAACCGCGGGGTCGCGGGCCTCGTCCGGGGAGAACCAGGTCAGCTCCAGCGCGTCCTGCTGCGGCGCGCAGTCGCCCTCCACCGGGACGACGTAGGCCAGCGACACCGCGTGCTGGCGCGGGTCGTGGAACGGGGTGACGCCCGGCGTCGGGAAGTACTCGGCGATCGTGAACGGCTGCGGCGACGGGGGCACCCGGGGCAGCGCCAGCGGGCCCAGGTCCTTCTCCAGGTTGCGCAGCAGCGCCGAGCGGACCCGCTCGTGGTAGAGCACCCGGCCAGACACCAGGGCCCGCTTGACCTGGCCGTCCTGACCGATCCGGAGCAGCAGGCCGACCGCGGTGACCAGGCCGGAGGAGTCCACGCGCACCGGCACCGCGTCGACGTAGAGGATGGGCAGCCGCTCGCGGGCGGCGTCCATCTCCTCCCGGGAGAGCCAGCCGGAACCGGTCTGCGTCACTTCGGTCATGTGTTGTGTCTAGCCGATCCCCGCGGCGCAGGCTGCAGCAGCCGGTGTGCGGACCGTCACGGCCTCCGCCCGATGGCCGCAGAAGACGCCGGCTACCCGCATGAGCGGACTGTCTGGTGCGCGCCGATCAGGGGTCCACGACCTGTCGGGGCGATCGACCGACTGACCCGTTCAGTTCAGGGCCGGCCGTTCAGGGCGCGCTGGAAGAGGCGACGTCGCCCGTCACCGAGCCGTGTCGACCAGCCACTCGCGACAGCATCGGTCACGATGGGAGCAGCATGAGTCATCAGGTGGGCATCGACGTGAGAGTCCGCGGCCGCGGACGGCTCAACGCCGATGAACTGGGTGAGCACCTGACGGCCAGCCAGCAGAAGAACCTGACGGTCGACCTGGCCGCCCTGACGTTCATCGAGCCAGCCGGCCTGGTCAGTGTGGCGGTGATCATCGAAGACGCCGTTGCCGCGGGGCGAGAGGTGACCTTTCGCCCGCCGAAGGACGAAGACCTCGCCGGGTATCTGGCCCGCATGCGGATGGGTGAGCACCTGGATTTCCTGGGGGTCGGGCACACACTCCCGCAGGTGCACGAGCGACGAGCTGGGCACCGACTCGTCGAATTGCGCCGTTTCGACGGGCATGACGGCCTCGAAGCTCTGATCGAGACGTTGATCCGGACCCACGTCGACGACCGGCCCGAGTTGATCCAACCGCTCTACACAGCGCTGGATGAGATCGCGGTCAACGTCCTCGAGCACAGCGGACGGAGTCACGGGCTGGTGGCCATGCAGCGTTACGACAAGAGGAATGACATCGCCTTTGCGATCGGTGACAGCGGTGTCGGCCTGCGCGCCAGGCTGTCCACTGTCCACCCCGTGCAAGACGACCGGCTCGCAGTTGTCCGCGCGGCTCAGACGCACGTATCCACGATCGACCAGCCGGGCCGTGGCCGAGGCATCCGTCGGGTCATCGACCTCACCGGCGCGCACCAAGGCAGCGTTCGACTGGTCAGTGGACACGCTTGCGGGGCGTTCACCGGGGGACATCCGGATCCACAACTGACCAGTGTCGGCGGACACTTTCCCGGTACGCTCGCCCACGTACGACTGAGCCTGTAGGGAGGACAGCCGATGACCGCAGCTCTCCCGCCGCTTCGCGTCCCTCAGCTGAGCGGAGGGCGACGGCGAGCCCAAGCGCTGGTCGAGCAGCTCGGCCGGCCCGTCGTTGGGACCACCGTCGTCGTCGATTTCCGAAGCATGGTCGCCGGCACGCCGTCGTTCGCGGACGAACTCGTCTTTCTGGTTCTCGACCGGGGTGAGGCATCCCTGTTGCGGGCCGAGCACGTCAGCCAGGAGTTCGGCACCTATCTCGTCGAGGCAGCGCGCGACCACGGTGCGGCGGAGCGCCTCCAAATCATCTGAGCGCGCTCGTCGCCCAGGTACGAGCCGGCGCGCGTGTCACTCGGTCGCTCGATTCGCCTCACCCAGCGCCAGCATCGCGTCGTCCCAGGTCGACGACTCGCGTTCCGCCGTGCCCGAGTCGTCACGCTGGAACCACGACAACGCCTCGCGTTCCCAGGCCTGCACGGCAACCCGAGCGGCGCGGTCCGAGACCCGGTGAATGACCGCTTGGTAGGAAACTCTGGCCTCGCTGAGCTCGAACTCGGACTCTGGGGTCGGCAGGGTCAGCCCCGCGTCCCTGTTCAGAGCTGCCCGGTAGGCGGCCAGCGCGCCGTGGAGCGCCACCAACGTCTCCCGCTGGTGTTCGCGCGCCAGCTGCTGACGCCGTGCAGTGCGCTCCCGGGCTGCAACGTTCGCCTTGACCAGCTCTGCGATCGTCTGACCGCCGATCGTCAGCACGCCACCAACGACCACGCCGATGAAGCCCCACACACTCCCGGACATGCGACCCCCTCGCGGACGCGCCGAGGCTAGTTGCGCCAGGACCGCGCCGCCCGGCAATCCACAGCCGCCGCGCAGACATCCCTGGCGACCGACCGCTACGTCGTTCCGTCCGCCAGGCCGCCTGTGGACGGCGGCCCGCCCGGGCTGCTGACCCTGCCACGGTGGATGCATGGCCCACCCGCCGCTTGCCGACGTCCCCATCCGCTCAGCCACCGACCTCACCCGGCGCTGGTCAACTCTGCTCCACCCGACGCTGTTCTCAGCCCGCAGTCTGTGGCTCGCCTGGTTCGACAACGACGGCCGGATGCTGCCGCTCGTCGTTCCGATCGACGAGCTGCCCCGGCAACCGGACCGCGGCACGTTGCGCGGGCTGCTCAGCGTGCACGACACCGTGGTGGAGCAGACCGGTGTGGGCGAGGGGCACCTTGCGCTGGCCCTGTGCCGGCCGGGTAACGCGGCCTGTACCGACGAGGACGCAGAGTGGGCCGACTCGCTGGAGGCGGAACTCGACAACATGATCGACGGCACGTGGAGCCTGCACCTGGCCGCCGCGGGGCACGTCGTACCGGTCGTGCCGCCACCCCCGTGGGGCTGCTCCGTCACCGCCGGATGAACGGCACCAGTTGGCCACGTCGCCGTCCCGCGGGCTGTCGCGTCGGGCAGGCGCACTGTCCCGACGGCGTGCGGCAGGCAGGATGGGTCCGTGCAACCGGACAGACGGCTCCTCGGCGGGCGCTACGAGCTGAGCTCCCTGATCGCCACCGGGGGCATGGGGCAGGTGTGGCAGGGCCGGGACACCGTGCTCAACCGGGACGTCGCGGTGAAGGTGCTGCGCAGCGAGTACACCGGCGACCCCACCTTCCTGGCCCGCTTCCGCGCCGAGGCGCAGCTCGCCGCGGGCCTGGCGCACCCCAACATCGCCACCCTCTTCGACTACGGCGAGGTGCCGCCCCAGCAGCCCACCGACGAGCACCTCGCCTACCTGGTGATGGAGCTGGTGCGCGGCGAGTCGCTGTCCGGGCTGCTGCGCCGCGAGCACCGGCTGACCCCCGAACGGACGCTGCAGGTGCTCCGGCAGAGCGCCGCCGGGCTGGCCGCCGCGCACGCCGCCGGCGTCGTCCACCGCGACGTGAAGCCGGGCAACGTGCTCATCGGGATCGACGGCACCGTCAAGATCACCGACTTCGGCGTCGCCGTCTCCTCCTCCAGCGTGCCGCTCACCCAGACCGGCCAGGTCATCGGCACCGCGCACTACCTCTCCCCCGAGCAGGCGCAGGGCTTCCGGGCGACCGCCGCCAGCGACGTCTACGCCCTCGGCCTGGTGGGCTACGAGTGCCTGTCCGGGCACCGGGCCTTCGACGCGGAGAGCTCGGTGCAGGTCGCGCTCATGCAGATCCGGGACTCCCCCGCGCCGCTGCCGGACGACGTCCCCAGCGCTGTGCGGCAGTTGATCGAGTCGGCGACGGTCAAGGACCCCGCCCAGCGCTTCCCCGACGGCGCCGCCTTCCGCGACGCCATCGACGACGTCATCGGTGGTCGCACCCCGCGCCCGTCGGCGCCCTCCCCGGGCACGTCGGTGCTGCCGGCGGTGCCCGCCGCCACGGCAGTGGCAGCCGGCCGCCCGGCCGAGCCGCCGGCGACGCGGGTCATGCCCGCGCTGAGCGCCGGGCCGGTCCACGAGGCCCACCGGACGGACGACGGTGCGCACCACGACGGGACGGACGACCACTCGGACGACGGCCGGGCGGACGACGAGGACCGGCCGCGCCGCCGGCTGCTGCTCCCGCTGCTGGCCCTGCTCGCCCTCGCGGCGGTGGTCGCCGGCGGGGTGTGGCTGGCCGGCCTCGGCGGCGACGACTCCGGGACGGCGACCGACCCGAGCACCACGGCACCGACCAGCACCGCGTCCGCGCCGGCATCGAGCGCCGCCGTCGAGCTCGTCGACGTCGTCCCCTCGGACTACGTGGGCCGGCCGGTGGCCACGGTCCAGGCGGAGCTGACCGCCCTCGACCTGGTGGTGACGCTGGAGGCGGTGGAGACCAGTGGGACCGGCAGCGGCCTGGTCACCTCGGTCGATCCCGGCGGCCGGCTGGCCCCCAACAGCGCGGTGACGGTCGGCTACGCCGTCGCCCCGCTGCCCACCACCGCCCCTGCCCCGACGTCGTCGCCGGCCACCACCACCGCCGACGACCCCGCCGACGACTCCGGCGGGAACGAGACCGACGAGAACGAGACCGACGAGAACGAGCCGGACGAGGACGAGGGCGGCGGGAACGGCAACAACGGCGACGGCAACGGCGGGAACGGCAACGGCGGCGGAAACGGGAACGGGAACGGGAACGGGAACGGGAACGGCGTCGTCAAC
>Ga0210040_10002626_pt1 | contig 25175 bp, 12 predicted proteins | sample CryGeyCG12114_NA_FD_185462 | JGI IMG/M metagenome (GOLD analysis project Ga0210040, IMG submission 185462) | Groundwater microbial communities from aquifer - Crystal Geyser CG19_WC_8/21/14_NA (SPAdes) (version 2) | ecosystem: Environmental > Aquatic > Deep subsurface > Groundwater | place: USA... | reverse complement strand
TTTTAAAACGTTGGGTATACACATTCTACGTAGTTAGTGACTACCTTGGGGGCATGAGTTGGCCTAAATACCATTTATGACAAATGCAATGGAATAAGAAAACTTCCCGGATACTGCACAGGTAGTTGTCGACCTTTTCTTGTAGAATTTTTCAACAAGTAATAACTTTCAGCAAGAATGAAAGTATTTCATAACAGTGCAGTGATATGATATTTATTGATATTTTGTACAATCGATACTAATTTTTTTGTGAACCCAATGATTAATTGGTTTAGTTAGACACATCTTTTGAAATTAAGGTCACCACATATCGCACTGAAATGGAATATTTAATAAATTCAAACAAATGGTTTGCTTGGCAGACGATAAGATCTTGTGTAGCATCAATATCATAAGACTCCCATGGCTTTTTAATTACAAAGAGCTTCATTTTTGTACACGTACATGAGGCCACTAGACTTGTAGTTTGGCTCATAACGCATACGAATCCGCCTGTGACATTCCTTTTTATTCACACCACCGCTGTCACAACCTGATGCAATAGGAATGTGGTACTGTGAGAATATGGAGTGAGAAAAAAACCGTAGGGTCAAGGTGTTTCTCACTGTACACAAAAAAATGATTCTGTCAAAAGAGAAACCAAACAATAGCATTACTCAAAAGTTGAAAATATGTCAGTATGTGGTTATGATTGAAAGCTTTATGAATTTTCAATAACAATAAATTTTCTTTTGGCATAATGCTGTAGAGCAAAAATCAGAATTCATTAGCGAATAATGAGTAAATATATTATGCACAATATTTTGAATAACTGGGATTTTCCTATGGTCATTCATCTTTGCATAATATTTCGTTCCACTCTAGGTGTGTAAGATGCTCCCCACGTTTATTTTATCAATCTACATCTTTTTCTTACATAATGACGACAATGTCTTGTAGTGCAAAATAGGAAGGAAGATGATTCATGTAAAAACGTGCACACATGTCTTCTCCGTGTACCTTTCTTACTTGCAGATTTTAATTTTTGACTCAAAATTTTAATATATATGAAGAGATCACTTATCAGCTAAAAGGAGTAACCTGTTTTCTTTATCCATTAGGTTATTAGCACTTTGCATAAAAATTGCGTATGTTTGAGCAATAGGCGTTTCTTTCCAACAAATTAACAGTACATAAAAATGTTGTGCGTAATGAGAAATAATAGGAGGACTAGTTAGTTTAACAGTGGTGCGAATATTTTACCAGATTTTCCACTCAATTGTTTGTACGCAAAAAGAAAGATGAGATGATAAGATGAAGAAGAGATGTAAAACGCATTAGATTTTCATGTAAGTTGTCAATGAGTTTGATGATTTACAGCAAATCATGTCAAGGTATTTTGTTTTCAAAACACATTATATGCAGATGATTGTGTGCACAAGAAAAGGAGGCATTATTAATACTAATTTATTTGACCGTTTTACAAACAATTTGAGGAGGTATTTCATTTTTTTCTAGCAAAACATTCAAATTGTATACACCTTGACTGTATTTTATGTATGAGTCATTGAACTTAATGAGTTGAGTAGAATCAAGTGCTTTTCAGCTAAAGTTTTTATGGTCATCATCATCATCTTAATCAATGGTTAATAATTCTGGTTGACTGAGAATAGTCTGGCTGAATGGAATCTTCTTGAACGTACTTTAGCATGCACTTCAATATTCTACGAAATTAAAAACACTTCATGATGAAATAAAATCTCGTTCTTAGAACCGTGAACTTGCTAACAGATGAAATAACTAAAACCGTTTAGCATATAATAACCATGCTAAATTCCCCGTGCGACAGACTGATGACATGAAATCTTTTAGATTTTACACAGTTTACAATGTGCACACCTGTTTTTCTATTCATAAACCAAGTGCAAGACATATATGGTGCCATTGCCAACAAAAAAACTTTTGTAGCAGATACTGCCATAGGTTAAAAAAAAGCTCTCTGTTTTATCTTCGTCGTCGTTAGTTTTGCTCCACTAAATACACAATGATGACTCAGCCCGCAAGCTCCATACAAACATACTTTTAAAATGACCAATGACAAGGTTGTATATCATCTTGAATCTTTCAGTGGAATTATTATCTCTTCGTGTAAACAGAGTCTGGGAGCCCAACTGTCGGGTTTTCCTGTTGAATCGTTAAAATGTACGCAATTTAGGGAAACCCCAATTGCTGATTGCACTATAAAAATCTTGTCTACACAGAGAAATTTTATTTTAAAATTTCTTAAGCAAACTTTTTTAAAGCAATGACAAAATAGTTTAATAATGGTTTTGAGAACACAAATTGGCTAAAACATAGAAAAATGTGCTACATATGTAGTTTTGCACCCCTAAACCCATAAAGGCAGCAGTAAAACCTCAACTTCGTATCCTACAGTAGACATTAAATCTGTCAATCTAAAACAGATAAAGAATTCAACTATAACTGATCGTCATGGGCTCTTTGTTTTTCAGGTTGCACTAGTTGCAGCCACAATTTTATGTCTCCAACTTTTGGTGTTGGTTGACACTGAAACTCTCAAATGCAATACAAACTGATTGAAAAAAGAATTGTGAACACATTAACACTATTCTTTTAGTGCGACCTATGTAGTTAAAAACTGATTGAGGAAGTATTTGGTTACTCTTGAACAGACTAAAGGAATTCCAGGGGGACAGAAAAGCTATACGGTAACTAACCAGCATATAATGGGCTTAAAGAACATTCACCTTTAAGAACACAAAAGACATTAATGTTTGGGATAATTACTTTTTAATTTGATAATAATAATTCGCTATTTGTACTTGCGAACTTTTTGTCAGTTATAGTTAGTGAAGCGATTTATTAAATGACGTACTTTTGCAAAACCTTATGAGCATGACAAGATTACATATTATATGAAGGTCTAGACTTCAATTCACTTACTGTATTACTTAAATTTTTTTTTGTATATGCATTTTCTTTTTGCTTTTGTATAAACTGAATGCATTAGTTTTTTAGCATCAAGAATCCTACATGCGTATGATTTCCACCTTGACCAAGTGTATAGTTTCAAAGCACGCAATCTTGTTTACGTTAGCGAGTAATTATTATATTATTCCATGAAGGAACACATTGACCGGAAATAATGTATAATAAAGTGAATTGTTATCATTACCTTTATTTAAGAAGAGAGAAAACATTGACTACATCAACTTCAATTCTAGACGGATACAACAACGAAATAAAAGTTAAACTTATCATATCTGATTGATATGCATATTTGTATACTTTACATTTAGTCAAGGATTAGGTTGTAGTATATGAATACAACAACTAACTGTAACTGTATGTAATACGATTGTCTGCCTAAGAAACTCATCTTTTATGCAACAGGGCTTGTTGAGTCTTTAAAATAGAAAATGTGAACGCTTTGTACACACACGGTGCAGTGAGCAAATAAGAGAAAGTTAATCAGATGGAATGGTACAGTGATTTTTCAAAGATACAAGTTTTTGAACGAGCGCTACCTTTGCTGACTCTAGGGAACAAAGGACCGGGCTACAAAGTTTCATCTGTTCTGCGTGAAACACGCGTTCATAAAAGTTGTTCGTAATAATAATAATTATAGTTATTTTACTCTTTTATCTCTTGCCATTTCAATCTGTATATTTAATTTCATGCAATTGGATTGGTAGTGGGCTGAATGGATTTTTTATTGTTCACAGGACGAAACTATTACGGGACATGTAGTGCAATACGAATTGTCGTATTAACTTTCTGATAGAATTCCAATTTGGTCACAAGAAATATCATAACTGTAACTGTCTGACGCATAGTAGACAGTATTAGCAAACGCAAGGGAAGTCAGACGTAATGGTATGAAGCTCATTTAGCATTATTATTATGCATTATTGATTTGAGACATGATGTATGTTCTGGTGCGATTGAATTATAGTAATTTGGTGTCATAAACTCCTTTCTACTCGACACAATTCCTGTTACCGTTCATGCAATCTAATGTGATTTGTTACAAATCACACATTAGATTGATGGCAGTACAAATCACAAAAGTGCGTAAAAAAGTAATCTAATTTGCTTATTTCCTATATCTATATTCAAGATACGACAAAAACTGTAAATAAAAAAGTATATCTAGCTTTCTTACGGTTCGTTCGTAGAAATTTCTGGATTTAATTTCTCCGTGAAATTGTTGAACACTCTAACTAACTAAACTTTATCTTTTTGCATCTCAAAATTTTGACACACTATAAACCCACTAAACTGAATTTATAACTGTTCAACACAACACAAACTGTCAAAAATAATATTCTTTTTGCGCACTAAAACGTGTCTTTTACGACATGTAAATCCAAGAAACTTAAGTATCATACACAGCACACCACTGACTGGCTGAGATTTGCAATCTGATGTGAATCACTCACTTCTTCAAACGTTTGGTAGCTAAACCAACATGCCCAACTATAAGTCAACTAGTTATGTTATCTACCATAACTTGACTAACTACTGTAAACAGTAGAACTTGTTCATAAAATCCCTACAGATGAAGTTAAACACTTGATGAGGTTTTTAAGACATAGGTCACGACAACAGGATGAGAATGAATATACGTTGTACGTAGATATGTACTCATCTACTGGTCTAAGCACACTAACTGAGGGATACTGATGAGCACAGCTTTTTCTCAGGCGTCCATTCACATATGTATCTATGTGTAAGTTTGTATACCGGGCAGGGGTGATATTTTAGCATGTGTACTAGAGTCATGTACCTTTTCATGCATTATAGTCAGTTAGTTGGTTAGTAGTGATCTATGTTAGACTGATACCAAGCTGAGAACTGACTAACTGAGTCAAGCAGAACTCAATATAGAATTGAATGTCATTCACTAAAGGAGAACTGAAAGTGAAAATCAGTTTTAAATAGTGCGTTTACAAGATTATTATGGTTTTGATGGAGTTAGGATTTATCATACATACATCATTTTGCATTCAAACGTCATATTAAAAGTGTGAAATGGAATAGTTAGTTAGAGTAAGTGTTCACATTGCATTAAAACAACAAAATAATTCCATTATTTAAAATGTATCGTGGCTGAAATAAGCATTCCAAAGAAATACTGAGAGCCTGAAGGCGTTGTTGGGCCAAGAAAAACGTTCCTCAGTGCGTTATCATTTTGTTGTAGGTTTTACATACCACTTTAAGTATTTGCACCTATGCATACCTGCTTGCTGCATGCATACACTGCACTTCGTACGTGAGACAGGTGAGCGTAATCATTGTAATAATAATATGCAGGCGACTCAAAGACACACATATAACAGAGTTATGGGCGAATGGGTGCACAACATAATAACTGAAAGGTATATGGCCATGTAACAACGGTACTTAATCCATTGTTGAGCTACCAACAATATGCTACATAACACCATCTGTATATATGAAATAAGAAATTCAACAGCAAAAAGTTACTTATTGTTACAATTATTTCATTGAGGTTTGCTAACTAACTAACTTACTAATCAGTATACAAATAAATTCTCGTTTTCCCCCGGAACGATGTACTAATGAAAAAAACTAAGATTCAGTAGAGTGAAGTAAGCGTGCAGCCATTGTGTCCAAAAAAGATGAGTAACAATTAATGATAGAGTATGACTTGAGAAAGGAAAAACTCCCACGTTCACTAATCATCAATGCTTGGTAGATTGTGAAAAAAGTGTGAGAAATATTTATGTAAGGGCGGCAAAATGATGAGGTGTGCACAGCACAAAAACAGGGTTGAAAATGGCTCATCAAAAAGTATGAAATTCCCTTTGTTTGAATTATTAGGCAACAAACTGTCCTAAACAGTGGCACTGCTGGTCAGCAAATAAACTGAGTTTGGACGCAAAGCGTTACTATGATGCATGAAGTACAATCAGAAGGAGGACGTTTCACTCATTTAGATTTATATCGCATTGTTACTGTTCCCATCTGATAGTCGTAAATAAATTAGAATGCATTATGACTATGATTATTAGTGCTGGCAAGTATATCACTCGTTCACTATACTGTGTGTGTGTGAAGTTCAATGCTGCTCAATAGTCGGTAATTGCATTTATTATTATTCTTTGTAAGTAATAATATTTTGAATCTATTGTGATTTATAGAGCACAGTTTTTTTAGCCATTAAAGAAACTGATTTTTATTTGTACTCAATCGATGACTTTCTTTACGAGCTGCACGAGCGGTGCATGAATAAGCATAAATGGTGCACGACTGTTACACTTAAAATTGAACGCCAAAAAAGTTAATGAAACATTCATCATAAAGCGCAGGTACAGTGGTTAGAGTAGTAGTAGCAGGTTTTTTGATTTACTAGTTCTAGTCAGTTGACTAAGCAAGAACAGTAATAATTATTATTGTACGTGACCGCAGTGTCATCTCCTCCCCTTGACGGTTCACTTTTAGTGGGTTCAAAAGGAATTCCATTGGAAGCACTTTTTGATTTTTACTGCTCATTGTTGTAAGCAAGTTGCTAAAATTCGTAGCAAGGTCATTTTTTTAATTCGCTAACCTTATGAAACCTATTTTCGGTAGACACATGTTATAGTTCCATTAACCATGAAATGATTCTGCCTCTAGGAAGAATTCAAACTATGGGCACGCAGATTAAATGAAACCTTATTAATATTTGATCATTATCATGTTGTTCTTGAACGTTTTTTCAATAAGATTAGTTAGTCCAATATTCCTTGTATATGGACAAGAATAATGCATTTTTTAAATTCATCTATTGATACAAAGAGAAGCGGTAGCGTTCTGGGAACATGAAATAAAGCATAGCTTAAACTGTGCAAGGCCTAGCTTTGGAAGAAGAATGGCGGTGATGATTTCGAGGGGTGTATATGTATACACAGTAGATCGCTTTAGTTTTGCAATAATGATATCTTCAATGTCAATGCTTGAAAGATTGGTGTTTAAATTCTTCAATAGTACTGCGTGCCAAAGGATTCACCAGTATTCTTGAGAATATTCTCACACAGACTATTTATTAATCTGTGTGTGTGTCAAACTGTAAAAGATTCAATTAATGGTATGAGAAACATATAGATTTTTTTATTCAATTCTTCATACGACTGGCCAATAGGAAGAATTGATTGACGAACTGCAAAACTCTGAGCGTACCACATGCAGTGCTGCCTTGTCCTTTTTTGTCCATCCATTTATTTATTTATTTGCTTTCATCAGATAAGGATCACCCTTCTTAAGTCTAAGGTGATAAAGTGAGCAATTTTTTCCTCTGGTGGCATTGCATGGGAAAATGCAATTAGACAATTAACATGGTTATCGCACACAGGCAGAGTGCTTAATCAAATACATGATCTGATGTGCTTTTAAAGATCGTGTGTTCCTTGGCAAATGATTACCCGTTGTAATGCTCTTGTGTCCTATGCTCTAGGAATTTACTAATCTGGCACATTGTTCACAAGTAGTTTCCATTTGCGATGATGGCGACAGATCAAGAACACAACTGTAGGGATGACAGACGTGATTTTTGAGAAACGAAATCAAACAATTGGTCTTTCTAATGATGATTTAGTTGTTTATTGAAAAATTGCCATCACATACTTGCCACATTCATTTACCATAATATGCGTAAATGATACGCAGTCTACCAGTAGGAATTGAGTTACACAATGGTAGACAAAAAACAATAACATGTCGCCCAAAGCGGGGGGTTTAAAATCTAATTAAAATGCAAAGTTGTGTCTCTAAATTAAATTCTAGGTACAACAAACCCTATTAAGTATGCTTGCTAGCAATAAAAGTTTTTATGACAAATTATACATGGTACGACAGATTATCTTCCGGATTCCAACATTTTTTTCCTATCACCTGCAATACTTTCATGACTTAATTTAGCGTGCGTGCCACCTTAACGCTAATTAAAAATCTACCCTTCTAAAGTTGTATGTGCGCGTACTTGATTCGAAAATTAATTTCATCAATTCAGCTCATCATCTCTTTTTTTCCTACCAGACCGACCTCACTTTTTTTGCAATCTTTTTTATTCTACGCACCCTATACCCTATATGTTTAGACACTGCCTTTTTTTAAAACAAAAATTTAGTTCATCAACACACAATTTCCATTAACCATAAAATGTTCGCGGGGTTACCGAGAGCAAACGCACTAACTAAACTAAAAAAACTATTATTACAACCAACTACCACCATTTTAGCAATCTAGCCTTTGCCCACTGTAATGACGTAGATTGATGACCAATCAGCCACATAATAAAGCTGTATTATAGAATATTATACAACTCCACAATCTCAGAAGTCAGCAATTACCAAATGATCTGTAGGTACACACAGAATTAGTGTACATATTATACTAAGTTTGGACAATTTTAAATAAATCTTGTTCATTCACTTCAATCAACTTAACTTGTCAATACATAAAATCGAACGAACTAACTAACTTGACCATTAAGCAATCCTGCAATAACGATATGAGTTGCACCAATGACCGGCACCGACACCTATCTCAAAAACCAATCCCAAAAGTTCATTACTTACTTAACGCCTACACTACAACTACTGACTATATGCTAAACGAACAGGTATGTTTAATTCACGAATGGGCAAAAAACACAGCCTCAACAGCAACTTGTTGAAAAGGATTTATTGCAAGCAAACCATGTGGCATGTTTTTCCCACAGCTGTTTCACCAGACTGTTGTTCATTGCAGCGTAGATAGCATCTAAGGCATGGAGTGGAGCAAAAAGCTCTAAAACTCTATTTTCAGCCTCCTACGAATCCAAATGCTAGCATAGTGCTGCACACACATGTTACAGAGCCCGTATGGTGACAAACGGATCAATATTTGAGAACAAAAGGCGCTTGCGTGCGACGATATTGGACCAGACTTTCCTTATTTGAGAGAAATACTGTGTATGGAGAATAATAATAGACAGTGACAGCCAGTCAGTAGTTAGTTGCTAGAAACTATCGTATAACTAACTAACTAACTGCGAACATTTTTGGCCCACTCATGCTTGCAGCTATTAATTCCCATTGTGAGAAATAAACGATACCAGCATTAGTATGGTTTTAATGGTTTCCTTTCCATGAGAGGGAGAGATATGGCGATTACAGTGATACCATTATAGCAATTAAGCTCGACATTGCAACAACCTAGAAAATTGAATAACAGTCGGTGGGTTGTTAAAATAAGTTAGTTTGGGATCACGACTTCACCTTGAGATTCCCAGCAGCCGTGTGTACTTAATAGTTAGAGTGTTAGATTTATATAATGTTGGTTTGTTAGTTAGTTAGTTTGATAATAGTAAGAAATTGAAAACTTGTGAAAGCTACTGTTTGACACTAGTGTCCATTAAAGCAGATAATGAAACTATAGGAGTTGAGTAGGACTAATTGTGGTGAAAAAGTGTTCTGATTTAGCCACCAAAATGGGGAACACGGACACAAAACTACATTTCAGGAAAGCATTTGTAGAATTGACTACAAAAACAAAGGTGAAAACCATTTATAATACTGTTGGTTTAGTTTGAATAATTAATTAGTTTGTAGTAAAAGTGTGTCTTATTTGGATGTGCGACTGCGGATTGATTCGTCACCATATTGTTAGATTGGTGTATGGCTGTTAGACCCCAAATTAAGTTAGTTTGTTGTATAGTGTGTTTTATGTGTGCACGCGTGCAGTTTTTTAGATGCAATTATTTCTTTAGTTAGTTTGTGTCACTTTATTGTTGAGATGTAAAATATGAAGGAAATGTTGAATTTTAGGCCTGGCAGCCATTCACATATTGTCGAAGTGAATATGACATGCCTGCCAGAAAACTTAGTCTGAACACGAATTCAACTTTTTCGCAATAATTTTAGTTAGTTCGTTTCAATTCTTGCCTGTAGCCAAAAAAATAATAATGCGGTGTCATAACGTCCTATTGCCTAAAAATTTCATTATATACGGGTGTATTAATGCAATATATAAAGCGAGTAAAACGAGAACTTTATCTGCTATCTATTCGAACTTACACCTTCCGGTCTCCAACTAAGTAACTTTAGCGTGTGGCATTGCAATACACACGCAGTTTAGCCTGAATTTTTGTGAACTGGACTTTACATTAGTCTACGTAGTCAATTTATCACGGTCCCTCACGTGCAAATAATTTCTACATTTTGATTGCCTTTGTTTGTGTGAAAGTCCGGATTTTAAATTAAATATACGCCAACTAACATGCAATATGATTTCATTTCATAGCCCATTGACCCACATGACGAGGAATTTTGGGAGCAATTTTGGTCCGACTCGGCCGCCACTCCACATGATATCTTTACACTGATTCCAGGATCAGAAATACGGCAGCTCAGAGATGAGTCGCCAAACAATTTGGCTACACTTTGTTACAAGGCGGTCGAAAAATTGGTTCATGCTGTTGACACTTGCTGTAGAACTCAGCAGGAGCAACAAACCGGTATTTTCAGTATAATGAATGCTTGTTCGCATTTTTGTTGCATGACTCTTCTTGGCATGCCCATAATAATTAACGACATTGTTTGTATACGAGGGCAAAAACGAAGAATTTCACATGTACCCGTAATTTATAGCAATGCTTTTGTTTCCCATTCTTCATGTAAAATACTCAAATAATTTATGAAAAAATTGGCATATTTGTGTTAATTGTGTGTAAGTAATACCAAAAATGATTTATTGGTGAGATGATTTAGTTTATCATCCTAAGTTTATTTAGGAATATATTCGTAGCACTTGATGACAAATCGAATCGAGCAAATATAAATATTCATACAACATATGTGCATTATCTACCATCTAGTTAGTTTGTGGTTTTGAGATTCGTGTTTGCTCCAGTTACTGATATTATTGCCTTTTCATTAGACCTACTGCATTATACTGCTATACTAGTTTCAGTTAGTTGGACACGTTTGTCTTGTTTTGTTGGTCATTCATTGGTATTCATGTTACTTACTATACACAGCGGAATGCACCTAATCTACCCACTCATAATTTCTGTGACAACTTGTCAATTTTGACCAGTGTTTTGTACGGCTGGTTTGCCACGGACTTGTTACTTTCTAAATGCACAGTATTAACTACAGGTAATTTCACAACTGAGTGAATTTTATGAACGAGGTTAAAATATCTCCTGTGCAGGTGCACGACAGTGAACTTATAGACTCACTCAGTCAGTAGGTCTGCTATAAAATAATACAACTACTGCATGCCATCTATAAAGCTGATCAGGCAAAAAAAAACCTTTGCTTGCTTTTTCAGTAAGAAACGTAATAGAAATCCTAAACTAGATTTTTTCATGGTTCCATTATTATTATTATGAAATATGCTACCTCAGTTTTAGGTCACAGTCAATTTCAATGCTCAACAAATTGGAAATATTATATAGCCTAACGATGAGAGAATGTGGGAGTAAAATAAAATTATGTAACTTATTCATAATAAACGATGAGATGACCGGATGTTGTTAGACGGCAAAAAATGATGAAGCAATGATACAAACATTAGTACTATACAAAAGCATGTGTTGGACATGAATATAACATGCAACAACGTAAAATTTACGAGTTAATAACTTGTACACCACCATATAATATGCGTGCAAAAGATTATCATAAGCAATATGCATTCTTGTCTCACTCTACACATATATTATGAATTCATGCAAAACAGACTTGTATTTATTTAACTCCTAATACGTACCGTGTAATATTTGATAATGCGAGAAGTTGATGGATGGCATAAAATTTACATAACTTTTTGTTTTTTTCTTTCTCTGTACAGGGAAAGGTTACGGTGCTAATTGTTTGACTAAGTAAAACTTTTCTGTGTATTCATTAGCCCTGAATTGCATTCGACTTCTGACTCGCATGATGCCATACATGTTTGAGGATGCAGACTGGCGCAGTTTCTTTTGGTCTAGTCTCCCAAGTAGTGGCTCTGCTCCTCCTGCTACTGCAGCCAGTGCAAATGTCCAAGAAGATGATGATGACGAAGACACGCTTCCTCTTGCTAAAGCGCTTATTAGCGCTCTTTGTGTAAGAATTTTAAAAGGATAATCATGTAATCGTTATACAAGCCATTTCTCTTGCATCAACATCAAACATGAATTTTACGCATAAGCTAACTAAATGAATAGTTAGACCTGCAGGTTCATTTAGGCCTGGGATATATTATATCTTATGAATTTAGTAGGAAAAATAAATTTTATGTACAAGTATTCATATGTATCAACCAGTTGTACACTATTTGTATTACGTTACAGAATTATGTGGTTTTTGAAAAGATGGACAGACTTCAAGTCTAATTTATTCTGCAACCACGTTTGGTCACACTCGACCACTTATACAAAGAATTAGCGGTGTTTCTCAGAGACCACTTTGATATTTCCTAATCTCAGCAGAGTCAAACCTCTTATGCAAATCTGTATATAAGTAACAAGACATGCAAAGTCCATTGTTTTCCCAGGGAGCCAAAAATAGCAACAATTAGCAATGGAAGTAGGATGGATTCCATTTGAATAGGTGTATTGTTATCTAGCCAACTAGGCATTCAAGATTGGCGTCCAATTGAGTTTTTAACATGACGCCTGCAATAGCTTGTTTGGTTTGAATCGCTTGACTTGCCTAAATCTTACAAATATGGATGCAAAAATTATTGTGAGTTCTCAATTGTTTAATCTAACCAAGTACAAAGGAATAATCTGTTGTCTCATTCTTTCAGGACTTGCTCTTCTGTCCCGATTTCACCGTGTCTGCCAACAAAAAGTCAGGACCGGTAAGTTAAAAACTACATACTTTAAGATTTGACAAAAAAACTATAATGAAGTCGTAATCACTTACTGTGAGTAAGTTCTAATTCGCTACAGTACATCTCATGCTTGAAATATGTGATGCTACTGTGTGTGTATATAGTCAGTGTTGAGTAATTTCTTCTGATTACTACCACCATTCACCTACATTCCTTAATGAGTTAATGATAAAGAACAAGCGCAAACTTTTTTTGCCCATTCACACTTCTAGTTAAAAGAAGTATATCTTCCATTTGGTTTCTAACTAACCAGGCTAGGCGCAGTGGTCAGATGCAAATAATCTTTGGTAGGATGAGGACATTAAATGAACAGTTAAAAAATCCTCCTTTGTATAACGGCTTGTAATACATTTTGCTTACTTAATTGAAAAAATGGTGCAACAAAAAGAAAACAAAGTCTGTCACATAGAAACTTGCTTGATAATCCTTTTTTATTACCACTGCTGACTTGCCCGAATCTTGTGCTTACCGCAGCACAACGCAAAACACAATAATGCAAAATCACGTACCAACCATTGTGATAACCAGCCTAACTCAAAAAGGAGTTTCTTCCTTGCAACAATTTCCCATAAACATGTTTTAAGACTGGCACCAACGAACAATTCGTAGAATTGCAGGTCTTATAGCACACTTACCCTCGATTGTCTCTAAAAACAAAGATTGATGCAAAAGTTTTCAATTGTTTTAATTGCATGCAAAACTATTAAGAAACTGAATTATGAAATAATCAACTAACGTGTCAACTCCATCATCATTCATTGCAGGATAGAGCTGAGGATTTGACATCCATTGATAGTTGTGAGTACATATGGGAGGCCGGAGTTGGCTTTGCGCATGCGCCTCCGCATGCGCCCCAACATGACGCCAATAGAACTGAAATCTTGAAATTACTGATGGCTTGTTTCAGTGAAAATATTTACATTCAACCTGAAGGTAATTTATTGAAGAATGCTAGATATGGATTTTATTCGACAATATCGATTGTTATTGTCTCCCGGACTAGATCATATTGCACTCACTACTCTCTACAGTGTAGGTGTTTATCCTTCAATTAGATAAATATGGTAGAGACGAATACCCATTGTTATTATGTAACTAACTAAAATACAACAGTTTGGCGAATAGGAAGAAGACATTTAACTCATTTGGTTGTAACTAACCTTCTTACGGTCCGCTTTTGGCCTACTCATTGGTCCTGCTAAATAGTAGCTGGCTGACAATAAATAATATAAAACAATTATTGTTCTCTCCTTCTCCTTCATTAACTTCTTAGATAGTTGTGTGTAGACCAACATAAAAGTAAAAGTTATCCCACGCCAAAGCTAAACAGAGTGGAATTCATGTTATCCTTTTGACAATAGTCAGTGATGGTAGTGAGTAACAATGATGACAATCATCTTCATCATTGTTGCTTGGCGGCGGCAGCAGCTCGCCGATGGCAAGAATTATGTTGTATTATTTGATAGATGATCTGTCTGAAAAGAATAGGAAACCTGAAGCTCATGAATTATGAGTAGGATCATTATCGTAATTAATTAGTAAGGAGAGTTGATACGTGGTTTTTGAAACTCCTTTTTTCCTATATGCTAAAAGCCGTTTACTTTGTAATTTATGAGCAGGAGACACACTGATTCCCAACAGATGGATTGAGTATTTCTCATCAGCTGAGAACCGTCATGCGCTTCCGTTGTTTACATCACTTTTGAATGTTGTCTTCTCATACGACCCCGTGGGGATTGGATTGCCTTACAATCATCTCATATTTGCCGATAGTCGTGAGCCCCTTGTTGAAACGGCTTTACAAGTCCTCATTGTCGTATTGGATCATGATACTAACAACTCGTGTGAAGAGGACGTATGTTTTAAACAGCGATTTGATGATAATAAATGTTGTAGAAGCTGATTTTTTATATGATTTGGTAGCAATGCTACCTCATAGGAAAAAGAATGGGAACTTTTTTGTCCAATTTACTGTTTATGTCTTTGGCCTTTTGTTCTCATCGTGACTCTTGTTAAAGATATTCAATTTGTATCCCCATGTTTGATGATGATGATTTTTTTAAAGTCCAAGTCTCATTTCCTGATGAGCTTATTATTAGGAATAGTTTATGACACAGTGGTTGGCCTTTCTGTCTGAAACTGCAAATTTTTGTGCGTAGGAGATGCATATTTTTATTCAATCAATATTTATTTTCAACAAAGAGTAAAAGATATTGCGTAACAGTATAACACACATAAAATGTGATAGATCACTTTGAATCACCCTGTAGACTATGCCAAATATGGATAACTTGTTCATCAATTACATCTCGAGAGTACACCGAGAAGAAGATTTCAATTTCATTCTTAGAGGTTTTACCCGACTCCTAAATAACCCGTTGAAGCAAACTTATCTACCCCACTCGGCTAAAAAGGTGCAATTTCATCAAGAACTGCTGGTGCTGTTTTGGAAAGTTTGCGATTATAATAAGGTGCGTCTTTTGGTTGGTTCTACCATGCTACCTACTAAAAGCTGATTTTTTTTTCAGGACTGTGTTTCCTGGCACGCATGATTTGTTCGCGTTACAATGTGCGTTTTTACGTACAAAGAATTAACAATGATGATGATGCATTTTTCCTTTCAATTTTGACAGAAATTTCTATACTTTGTGTTAAAAAGTAGCGACGTGTTGGAAATCCTGGTTCCCATTCTGTACCATTTAAATGATTCTCGTGCCGATCAGTGTAAGTGCAAATTATTTGAATTTTTTAAAAATGCACTTACTGCTACAAAAATGCATGAAACATATTGTTTTCCTTATTACATCGATGTATTTCTAATCTTACAGCCCGAGTTGGTCTTATGCATATTGGGGTGTTTATTCTCTTGCTATTGAGTGGAGAGCGCAATTTTGGTGTTCGCCTCAACAAACCTTACACGGCTCAACTACCCATGGACATTCCCGTGTTTTCTGGCACGCATGCAGATCTCCTTATCATGGTTTTCCATAAAATCGTTACCACAGGTCACCAAAGACTTCAGCCTCTGTTTGAATGTCTTCTCACCATCTTAGTAAACGTATCTCCATATTTGAAAACGCTTTCAATGGTTGCTAGTAACAAGTTACTCCATTTCTTGGAAGCTTTTAGCACTCCTTGGTTTCTTTTCTCGGCTCCGAGTAACCATCACCTTGTTTTCTTCCTTCTCGAAATTTTTAACAACATCATTCAATATCAGTTTGATGGTAAGTATTACAATATTAAATCACATTAACTAACTAATATTATCTCATTATGTTAAAATATACACTACAAATCCACACTTGTCCCAATTTAGGAAACTCCAATCTCGTCTATACAATCATACGAAAACGACATGTTTTCCATAGTCTTGCAAACCTACCCACTGATCCATGTAGCATCAACAAATCATTGCTACGAAAATCTCCATTAATGAAAAAACCAACCAAAGCTAAAGAGCCCAAAGAAACTTGCAGCCCTACTTCTGGTACTTCTACTCCATCCAATACTGTAAATCGACCCAACAAACCGGCACCACTAAAAGAGCGTACACCATCCACTGAAAGTACAGTTTCAAACGCTAGCCAAAGTTCCCCAGCATCTCCTTCAATGGAAGGATCCCATCCAGCATTACCAGCTGAGCCAGGTACATTGAAAGCAAGTTTGGCTATTCTCCCTAGAATTGACAAAATGACTGAAGAGGAATCAGCTCATCCAACTGATCAACAGTTGAGCCAATGGACTCGAGCTGACAATGGGATTGCCACATTTGAAAATCTGAGCATAAATTCTACGGAAAATATTGACACAGCGTCTTGTGCTACCACAACGATTGCTCATTTGACAAATCCACATGAAGATGATATTGGCCACAAATCATGTAGTGGTAGCGATAATAGCAAAAAAGCGATTTCTACATCAAAAAGTATGCCTTTTGTACAAGAAAAAGATGGAAAACTTGCACCCAAAACTGCTGTAAAAAATGAGTCTACCACAATCAGGCAAATGCAGCGTTCCTTTTCTATGGTGTCTGCTGGGGTAATAAAACTTTGACGACTGGTACTATTATTGCAACAAAAAATTCACTCAAGTGTTTCATTATCTAGTAGACCAATAGTAAGGATTTTTTGTGCATGCGATTATCCGTAACAAGTTTTTGGTGCAATGTGCGATGCACGCATTATGTAAAGGAAGTGAAATCATTCAGCGGTAATCTGATAATGCACCACTCCAATTAGTATATGATGATAGGTTCTAAACACAAATAATATTTCTCCTTTAGAATTAGTTCTCCTTACATCTGGCTCCTTTGTTAAAAGCCCTTGCAAAATCTTAGTTAGTTAGTCCATACATATGCTTCCTCATTCACCATTGACTTTTGTATTTAACATGGTTATCTCAACAACACAAGGGTTGCCTATTTTACGCAGTGTTAAAAACACAATGCAATAACCTGCAGTTAGAGTCATAATCTTGTCAAAGATCATCAACGATTATATGTTAACTAACAGTCACTTCATCATGCACTGGTGGGCTGCAAGGCACACTTTTTTCTCTCTACTGAATTATGTGCAGTACGTGGTTGTGGATGATGATTATTGCTATTATTATTTGCACAGGGTGAAAGTAAATGGACACCTAGTCCTGACTGGGTGATGGGGTGGAAGTCAAAACTTCCTTTACAAACAGTGATGAGACTTCTTCAGGTGCTTGTGCCTCAAGTTGAGAAAATCTGCATTGATAGGTATGTAATTGTAATTTACTTTTCTTAAGTTAGTTAGGACAAGATAGTTATTTCATGTATGTACGTTTGAGGTTTCATTATGCTGCATATTTTAAGTAAATAATGCGTCAACAAGATACTATATCCAATCTAAAAGATTTCCTTTCTTATATCAACCGTTTGGCTAAATAGCCGTGGAAAATTGAGGATGATTTGTGTACTTGTCCATGAAGGATGGTTAGGAAAATGTGATAAATTGATTATTTGTCCGTAGCATTTGGCCTATACTGAGAGGCGAAATATTTTGTTTAAGAAGCATAATTAGATGACAGCATTTTTTTCAAACTAAATGCAAAAAAAATTCAACTAAGCAATGAAACTGAAAGAGCGATTTAACTTAGTTAGTTGAACGATTATTTGACGATTTAATGTGCAAGAAAGTTAGATTTTGAACATTTACACCTTTCTAGTTTGTAAACCGAGCAAGTGATTGTAAGTAAATAGGATTATCACTTTACTTGATGGTTATTAGGCAATTATGTGAGTGACAGGTGATTGATTACTGAATAGCCTTTTAATTCTTATGGTTATGCTATGCATTTTTCTTATCTTTTGAATAAATAACCCTCACTCATTCACATTCACACACACAAAGTTGCATTCATTCCTGTCCATGTTGTTTGCTTACTTACGGTGCAATTTAAAGTTGCAACTGTTCGTCAAGAGCACCTCATGTTTTAACTTGTAATGTTATGTGCCGTTATTTGCAGGGGATTGACAGATGAGAGCGAAATCCTCAAGTTTCTTCAGCATGGTACTCTTGTGGGCTTGCTGCCTGTACCGCATCCCATACTGATCAGGAAATACCAAGCCAATAGTGGAACCACTATGTGGTTTCGAACTTACTTGTGGGGCGTTATTTATCTACGGTATTTATTTTCCTGTGCTCAGTCATTCATGTGTATATTTGAGTTACTTATTTAGCGATGAAATTAATGTGCAGTGCCCTATAACGATAGCACAACTATCACGACTCAGGTTTGTAAAAATATATTATCTGATTTTGAATCTTGCAGAAACACGGATCCTCCAATATTTTATGATACCGAAGTGAAACTTTTCGAAATCCAAAGAGTTTAATCCATCATATCATCATCAGATCGTTGTCAGCCTTTTTTGTATCTCTATGAAAATTTTTCACTTCTCGTGTTTCGGATTTCTCGTTTCTCTCCTGATTTACGGGTGAAACAGTATGTGTTATATTCCTGTTTCAACATTACTCTTATGCATCTGACCGAAATGTTATAAATATTGTTATTATTGAATAAAAGCAAACTATTAGATCTTTTATGATATACACATAATGTTCAATTTTTTTCTCATGCAAAATATGGAATGTGGCAAGCTGCATATCAAGTTCTATTGTTATCCGCCTACTTATAAATAGCCATTTTAGTCAGTATGGATGAAAATGGACCTTGCATAATCCGTGTGACGTTAGCTCTTGTTTTCAACACTTGTTTTTCCATCCACCCGGGTTTTAGGGTGCGCACTTGATACTCACTTTTACTTTTTGCGTTCCATATGAAGAAAATGCACTAGAGCCCATGTCTGGAATATCGATCTGTCGCTTTTCCACAGTCCTCAAAGCCCAAAAGTCCCGTTGAAAATCCTACAAGTTGAATTCCGTAAATATAGCTTACACTTCCAAATAATTAGTTTTTGTACGATAAAATGTTTATTCGCGTTTGAAGTGAACTCGATCTAAATAGTATATTTTTTATTCGTCTCCTTTAAAGGAATCATCAGAGTTTAATTAAAATGGATAACACAAACAATTTAGGATACTCATATTACATGCCTCAGAATGGTTTTTTTCTACGTCTCAAATCCATTTTCACACTCAATTGTTGTGACGTTTTTGGAATCTTTGACCGCTACTTGGCCCCAGCATACCATCATGACCGTTGCGAAAGGTGAATTAACCAATCGATAATATTTATGATCATGTGAACATCACGATTTATAATATTTGTATTCCCACAGAGGAAAAAACGCACATGAAAAAGTAAATGCAAAAAAAGTTTAAATGATATGTTTTTTGTTTGTGTTTCAATTGCTAATCATTTTTCCTACGTCTTAAATTGTTATTATTGAGACATCACATATTGCATTGTTTATTGACAGCTGAGTGTGGAAAACAAGTATTATTCAATGTGCTGTGTATTCTAACTGAATAGGTCCGTTCAAATGAGTTTGTACACGATGCACAAACGTGAGTATGTGATCATTCTGATGGGATTTTTTGTGGCACTTGGATTGGTTACATTCATTGGTCTTGTGGGTACGTTTTAATCATAAGGAGACTAAAAACTTTGAAATATGCTATTTACGCAAATATTTTCCTAAACCAGAGTCATTTTCCACAATCCTGCAAGCATTTTAATTTCACAAGTGCATCGTGTAAAATTGAAATGGAAAATGGAGTCACTGCACATTATGGTTGCATTGCATCAATACACACATGCAATCCCGAATGTTGCACACTAAACTGACTAAATCCTGGTTTAGAAAGATGGGTGGCATTAAACATGAAGCTTATTAATTGGCTTGTAAAAAGAAATTGTGAAAAAAAGTTGGCTCATTATGAAATCTGAAAGTTATACATAACACATTTGTTTCGGCAGGACCACCCATAACATGGTCATCGCAAGTTGATGGTAAACTGCTTGTGAATGAGAGTGAAATTGCCACAGGACCATTTGGGTAGGTCCACGTTTTCATAAAAAACTGGAAATTCAAATTTGTACAGATTTTAAACTTAAATATTACTTTACAGATTAAAATCTCCTCAAGTTTCAACTTATCATCAGCAACTATGGGTGATTGCGGAAATTGAAACTGCGAGCAAAGCTGGTTAGCGTTAGAAAGGAATGTAATTTAAGAATTTTATTAGGAATGTTAATTGTCATGCTTTAAATTCTATGCAATAGACGAAAAATTTGAGAAAAACTTTGCGATCACACTGGACCTGTATGGAATTTCGGATGGGAAAGTCTCAAAAATCATGAGCCACGCCACAACTCGATTAAGGCATTTGGTGTGCTCGGGAGGAAATCTTTGTGAACCATTCACAATCATGCATCTTGGATTCATTGACTTTGCCAAATACTTTATAGTCGTTAAGTTCTCGCAATTAGAAAGCATTCATGAGCGTTATCACATTGAAAATATTCATTTTCACGTATGCAAAGAATAATTAGAGCAACTTTCAGTCCTTGTTATCTAAAGCTGTCAAAACTAATTAGTGTGCTTTCATATTCCCTACAGTTCAAAACTTACAACCCGTCATTCACAACTTTGGAGATGTCGTTTCGATTCTTTTATTGTGTAGCGTGTTTCGCCATCATGGTAATACATTATTGCTTATCAAAGACAACTTCTTACCTTAATTTTCTTATCTTGCGTGCGTACACGTAATTTGGCCACCAGTTAGAAAGAAGCAACAGCTTTGGTTTGGTTAAAAAAATCGATTGTTTTGTTGTTTGCGTGTGCATCTTTAGTTCATCAATCTAGATTTTGACGCTAGATGTAACTTTATCGATATTAGGCCCTGTCAACTAGTCAACACGCTGATTACAATTTGAATAACATAAATTCTATTATTTCACAGTGTTGGTTTATGTTCACTCTGAGGAAATTCGTGGTAGCTGACTGGTCATTGGAACAAAAATGGATGTCAATTCTTCTTCCGTTTCTTTTCCTTTTCAATAGTGAGTCAACAATATAACATATATAATATAATATATAATACATACAATACAATACATATAATATATATAACACAAGAAATGTAACTAACTAACCCAGTGCAAATGAACAGTGAATAGTTGAAAAATGAATGTTGACATAATGAATTTCATTTACAACATTCCTATGCTGTATGGGCACGATGGACGAAATAGTTAGACACAAGAAAAAAGTATTTTATTGCTTGACAGATCCTATCTTCCCTTTGATGTTCCTGATCAACTCTAATTTTTTGCCCATGTTGGACGCCATATTCCAAATGAGTTTTTTGGCCGCTCTCTTTCTATTTTGGCTGGCTGTGTATCACGGACTTCGTCAAGTATGCAATATGTTGTTTTGTCAATAATATGTCAAATAAAAATGTGTGGCCTTGTGTAGCTCTAAACATGGTGTCCACAGGTGGAAAGAAGATTGGCCACATTTTATTTACCGAAATTAATACTTGTGGGATGTCTTTGGGTTTGTGCCATAATTTTGGCCAGTTGGCAAAAAATGAATGCAACAAAGGATCCTCTCTATAACTATGTTGTGGATGCGGAAAAATTTCATGTTAGAAAAACTAAAACTACTACTGATTTCGTATTTTTGTATGAAAAGGTAGCTTAATCTGACTTAAAGCTTATCTATATTTACAGAATCTGAAAAATATTTTCTTAGTTTGCGGCATTGTTTATCTCCTGTATCTACTCTTTTTAGTATTTAAGGCGTACAGTGAGCTGAGATCCATGCCATATTTTGGTATGTATGGCAAACTAAAACTATAATCCTTTGTAAACTCCTATGAAAAAAATGTTTTGGAAAAAATATTGATCGCCTTTTTATATACTGTTTAGATCTCCGTCTGAAGTTTATGACTGGGCTAATGTTCCTGGTGATGAAAATAAGCATGATTGTCACATATATGAGATTTGGATTGGATATCTTGGAAGACTACTTTATTGCCGACTTGTCTACCAAGTATTCTTCTTCAGCAGAGTTTATGTCATTTTATGGACTTGTCAATTTTTACGTGTTTACCATGGTTTACGTATACTCTCCATCCTCAACTGCTACCCTAAATTCAAGTAAGTGGCAAGATGAAACATATAACCCGTAGTTTCATTACTTATAGTTCGAAATTATGATAATTTTGCTAGTTCTGATGAGTAGGATACAGTAGTAATGAATTTCGTGAAACTAACTCTTCAGAAACATTAGAAACGAGAAACGGGGCATCCTTCCATTGTTGCCTCATTAGCTTTATATGAATGGTCACGAATTTTCGGTGTTACAAAAAGTATAGTGAGTTTCGTATCGTGTTATGAGCCTATGAGGAAGTGATAATGTTCTTGGGTGTTGGGTACATAGGAAAAAGCATTTTATCAATAATAGGAAGAAGTTATTTTGCGTGTTGAGATCACAAGGTTTATATTATGCGTTTTTTCATGAATAGCAATAATGAACTCCACCTGTTTTTATCTTGTTTTTTGGTCATAGCTTCACAAATCACAAAGGATAACCCATCATTTTCCATGGTGAATGACAGTGATGAAGATATCATGTATGGGTCTGATGAAGAGGAAGAAATCAAAACCCCTTTGAATCATTTTCACAAGTCTCAATCTAATCATCATGATGATGACAGTGACTAGAATAAAGAAAATGCTTCTGCATACTCATTTTTTGTCCTTCTTTATTTGCATAAAGCTCATCAGCAACGGACGAAGTATTTTAATGGATATGGGCATTCAATTTACTGTTGCATGAATTATTTAATTTCATAAAACAAAAAAATTGAAGATTGTATTACTTTTTTAGATCATTATAGCATCACTTCACTTGGGCGTTAAATTCCATTTGTCCACAATGGAGCGAATTTTCATGATTTCTTCTGTACCTATTTGGCAACATCCACCAATAACTTGCGCACCTAATTGTAACCATTCCTCAACATATGTATGCATTTTTGGTACTTCATTGTTCACCCATCTATGCGATAAAATTTTAACGTTTTTCAGTGCTTTTTGTTCCTAAAACAGTTACACAAACACATTTACACAGTATAGAAACTGCACAAGACCTTACCCGATTCCGCGGACCCAGTCTTGTCCAGAATTAGGATACACAATTGGCTTTATCATCTCTTGTCCATTCCAGGTTGAAAACTCTTTTAAAAATGGTGCAACGGATTTTGGGGAGCAGCAGTTAATTCCAAACCCCCATATTTGTGGATATTTACTTAAAGTTTCAAAGGCATTTTTCATTGAATCGCCAGATGCTGTGTAGTTAACATCCGGGGCTGATTCCCATGCATTCTGAAAATTAATTTTATCTTTGTTGTACGCTTGAGCATACATATTTATAGTTTTCAGAAGCAACAATAAAATGTGATAAGATGATTTCAAGTTTACTTTAACGGAGAAAGACACCCAAGCTTTGGTTTCAGGAAAATGCTCCTTCAAAAGCTCAAATATAGCTTCAACTTCATGTAAGCAAGGCATCGTCTCAATTGCTAGCAAATCGCAACCGCCTTTAACTAATGCTTGAATTCTAGGCAAGTGTAAATCAATTAAATCTTGTTTTGTTATCGTTTTCATATAATTTCCAGTGTATTCAGATCCGTCATGCAACATAACTCCATATGGCCCAATGGATCCAGCTATCAGGGTCTCAGTATTTGTGCCTAACGAGAAATAAAAAATAAAAATTCTATTGTCTTCGCCTATGCATTTGAAAAATATTATTTGCTGAGTTTATATATACCGCATCGTTTCATAGCAGATCGGGCCAAATTCACAGACTCTTCCATTAAATGTTCAGACAGTGCAGTCTCAAAATTTAAGTGTTGTTTGAACCCTTGGACAGTAGCCTGGTATGTGGCCGTTTCAATTATGTCAGCTCCAGCTACATGTCATTAAATAAATCTTAATTTTAAAGTCTAAAAGAAGAAATGCATGTTATCACTCCAAAAAGCCACAGCCTACCTGCCAAATAGGCAGTATGGGTCTCTACTATGGATTTCGGATCAGTGTGAAGTGCTTTGGCAGTCCACATAGGATCCTCGTGCACATCATAAGAACAATGTTTGAGTAATTCATTTGAAAATCCCCCATCCAGCACTAAAACTTTTGATTTGACATCCATGTTTGGAGTTTTGTTAAAGCTGAAATACAAACAAAGGTAAATGCTTTACGACTCTGCAAATAGAGACTAACTCGATGGTATGTTATTGCGGGAAACACAGTATCCGATTTAGACTTTATCTCCCTGCACGTGGAATTGTGGAATGGAGTATTGATTTAATTTTTTTATTGACATTCGATTTTAAAAAGAATTACAGTTTTAATCAATATGAAAAAAATTCGAAAGATCCATCTCGTGAAGCAGAAAAAGTTTGAGGAACGACGTGATCGCTCATTATGCGTGAGGATAAAAAATAAGAGCAAAATGGAGAGGAAAGAATTAACTTGTGCCAGGTTTTCTATGGGTCGGGTTGATTTGTACCACGCGCGAAAAAATACATTGGAAAGGGCTATCTAAAGTGTCCCAAAACCCGTAATTGATGATTTTACGCGTTTAAACCTATTAACTGAACTATATTTTATGTTAATATGAAAGAGAATGTGTTTTTTTAGTTACCTGCAAGAATTTAGGTCTCTAACTGCAGTCAATTTTAAACGCAAGAGAAATTTCCAAAACACATCAAAATGAGTACACATGTGCGCCGAATACATTGGCAGATTCCACTGAAACTATATGAAAGACATACAGAGTGTACTTAAATTGGATTAGAACG
>Ga0210040_10002625_pt1 | contig 25177 bp, 21 predicted proteins | sample CryGeyCG12114_NA_FD_185462 | JGI IMG/M metagenome (GOLD analysis project Ga0210040, IMG submission 185462) | Groundwater microbial communities from aquifer - Crystal Geyser CG19_WC_8/21/14_NA (SPAdes) (version 2) | ecosystem: Environmental > Aquatic > Deep subsurface > Groundwater | place: USA... | reverse complement strand
GGAATACGGGATGGACGTCATGAGATGACGAGGACGCGGATTACGATCTAGTTTTAGTGCATATATGGGCCATGAATGATTGTATGATTATCACGCACGACGCTCCTGCCTTCGACCTTGGGTCTTTCATATATTTTCGCTGCGTTGCAAGGTAGGGGGACTGATGGCTGCGTGTCGAGCCAGTCCATCGGGCTACGCTCACCATTCGTACGTTCATGTTCATGTCCCTAGGTTGGGTTTCTTTTGACTGCGACGTTCTCCCTGCAGGTCAGGTCAGGTCAGCCCATGGGGCTGCGGACGACATGCTGTATTGTATTATGGTACGTGACTACGTCGACCCACTCCGCAATATGGTCGGCTATGCAGAGTAAGCGACGGTGTGCATGTGGTGTGGCCTGGGCAGCAATGGTGTCAACTAAATGAAACGAGGGTAAGAGCTCAATACCGGTGTGGGACAGTAGTACTCTGAGAATGACTTGATCCTGATGCGCAGTGGATAGCAGTGTTGGATTAGATCTTAGCTGCATCGTAAGCCTCTCAGGCACGAGGACGGGACCAGGATCAGGCTGGGGAGTAGTGGGCAATCGGCTTGACACGTCTGGTGTTGGCGCGAGAGAACGATTTGATTACACTGCATATGTTGCACGCGATGGTGATGGAAGGTAGTAGCTTAGTAGCGCAGCACGTTCTTAATTGCCGTATTGCTGTCTCGGGTTGAAAGCCATAAGCTTGCCGACGACAAGGTACTGTGGACAGACACCAATGTTAGCAGAGCCTCACTGAGTATAGATGTGACGGCCAAGGTGATGCAGCATGAACTTACCTTCTCATCGAACCGCTCAACCCACCCCTGCAGATTCTCCATTTCACTAGGGCCCAAATCACTACAATCGTCCAACGGCCCGTCCAAATCCTTGGTCAACATGTCCTCGTCGAAACTCTGACAGGCCAACCCCCTCGTCGCATCCCTCCCCGCGAAGTTCTCGTAGGGTCCACCAGGCCCATAGAAGTTACGTCCGGCCGTCACATCGTGGACTTTGCCCTTCACAGCGAGGTAGACCTTCCCGTCTAGATTCAGCGGCGGGTTGGGGTGGCCGTTGAACTTGAGCAGGGTGCGGGGAGTGAATGTTTGGAAGACGATGGGCTGTTCTTTTTGGAGGTTTAGCGATTGCGCCTGCGAATTGGACGGTTTGAGGAGGCGGTAGTATGTGAGGGTTAGGAGGGCGATGAGGAGGGCGGTGTTTAGGGGGGTGATTGTCTGGGTTATGCTGTCGCGGACCCCGTCGCGATATTGTTCGTATTCTGGGCGGAGATTGAGGTTGAGAGGGTTGGTTGAGGTTGCCGAGGGGGCTGTGAGGGTGGAGGCGAGGGATGATGTGGCTGAGGAAGCCATGGAGGCTATGGAGGATATGCTTGACATCTTGGAGCGGAGGAGGGAGAGGTCGGCGGGCTTGGTCTGGGGAGTGTAGAATGGCGCTGGTAGTGAGGAGTCAGGGAAGAGGTGCGTGGGCCGTGACTGAGCTTTCTCGGCCTGTTCTTCGATATAGCGGCTCTTTCTGCCTGGGTTAAAAGGCAGGTGCGCAGCTGGGTGTCTAGGAGGAAGTTTGAGATAGTCGTGCTTACCTCCAGAGTCCCTGTGGAGGGGCCGTCTGCCGCTGATTGCTGTTTGATAGGTTTGCACATTGGCAGCCGAAGCTTTGTAAGCTCATCCCCACTCCATGGCCGTTCCCCTTCCTGTGAAGCATCGCTTAGGATGTAGCAGGTCACGACCGAGTCATGCATCAGTGTCTTGTAATACAGCTCGTAGGAGGAAGACTACATGGGCATGACCACCTGCTGGCCTTCCGTACGTCGAGCGTTGAGCAGAATCGAAGACAACAACGGCACGTTCGTGCTGCTTGAACATGCTGAGGTATGTCTATGTTAGTATCGGACAGGCGACCCAGCAACTGGGACAACAGACATAATCCTTTGCTACTGTCCATGCTTAAGAGATACGAACAGCGCCGTACAGTCTCATCGCATGAGACGCGCTTGCCGTGGAAGTGGGGCCGGCAGATCTTCCCGCGGAATCAGCCCGGTCATCGAATTTGCTTACCCAAGTACAAGCTAAGTCTTTGCGCTCGTCAGCGACTGATCTGATAAATAAATCTAGTGTTCCTGGTCTTGACTTTCGATTTTTGATAGCATGCGACACTGGCGAATTTGGTTCGCGTGTGATTGAGCACTCTCGTCCCTGTCGAGAGATTTGAGCTTTGTTTTTACCTTTGCCGGCTCATACCACAGCCGAGCTTCACCAAAGACTTCTCAAGGAACGCCACAAGGGGCCAGTTTCATCGCGCCGTTCTCATGCTCAACATGACAGTGCAAAATCACGACAGAGTGGAAACGGCAGGGCAGATTCCTACTAAGAAGAAGGGGGATCCTGTTATCTCAGAACCAACAGCTGTCCTCGAGAACAGTGCCCCCGAGAAGTCCCTTGGCGTTCCACTTCACACCACGACCAGTACAGCCTCCGACCCCTTCGGCTCACGTCCAACTTGTTTCAACAATGTCATCTCCGAGTGTCTCTTCGTGGTCACCACCGCCTTTGCCATCGGGCAGACCGCAATCATGCAGGGTGTGTTGATCGTCATGTCATCCAGGATACAGGAAGGTCTCAACATGAACAACTCCGAAGTCACATGGCTCGTAGCTGGGCTGTCGCTAAGTAGCGGCGCCTTTCTGCTCTTCTTTGGTCGAGTCGCCGATCTCTTTGGAAGGCGGAACCTCCTAATATGCAGCATGGCCTCGTTCACAGCCTTGATGCTCATTACTGGCTTCTCTCAGAACGCACTCATGGCAGAGGTGTTTCTCGCCATCTCCGGCCTCTCCTGCGCCGCCGTTGTCCCACCAGCAATTGGTAAGCTTGGTGCTATCTACGAGAAACCATCACGACGGAAGAATCGAGCTTTTGCATGCTTTAGCGCTGGGAATCCAGTAGGCTTCGTCTTGGGCGCTTTGATTGGCGGTATCGTCACGGATATCGCATCCTGGCGAGCGTCCTTCTGGGTCATTGCAGTCGTGTACCTCTTTCTTACCGTCGCAGCCTGGTTCACTACCCCATACGACGCAGAACAGAATGTTGGTGGCCTCAATATCGAAACCTTGAAGAAAATGGACTGGCTTGGTGCCCTTCTCGCTGTGACAGGCATCGGACTATTCACAGCCTCGTTTACGCTTGCACCCGACGCGCGCAACGGCTGGGCAACATCCTATGTAATTGCCATGCTCGTTGTTGGCATTGTCCTGATGGCCGCATTTCTCTACTGGCAGTCTATCTTCAAATACCCTCTGATGCCACTCCGTGTCTGGCGAGATCGAAATTTCAGCTTGCTCGTCGCATCACTCTGTTTTGTCTTCTATGGTTTTGGCAACAACTTCTTTTGGGCTACCCTTGGGTGGCAAAGAGCATACCTGAATTCTCCACTAGAAGTAGCGGTGAAGATTCTGCCAGCTGCTATAGGTGGAATGATAGTCAACCTTGCTGCTGGTTTATTGATGCATCGTGTGTCAAACAAGTTGTTGTCAATCTTTGCGGCTGCTGCATCCGTGGCTTCGTGCACGCTGTGGTCCGCGACATCGAAGAACATTTCGTACTGGGCGCTTGCGTTCCCAGCTCAACTGTTCGCAGTCACGGGGGTCGATATTGCATTCTGTGTTACAAACATGGTACGTGAGCTCTTTCCTTGCACGTTGGCACTTTCACCTTTCGTCTGCTAACACAAAATCCATCAGTACGTCATGTCCTCCCTTCCACCCGCCCAGCAATCTGTAGCAGGCGGCATGTTCGCGACAGTGACGCGACTCGCTTCGACTGTTGGTCTGGGTATATCGACCACTGTCTTCGTTTCGGCCGGAGGCAGTACGGCAGTCTCCACTGATGTGCCTTGGCGACCATATCAGGCGACCTTCTGGGCGAGCTTGGTTGGTGCCGTGATCGGGCTGACATTGACGCCGTTTTTGACTATTGGCAGGCAGGGACATAGATCAAAGACGACGGGATGTGAAGATGGAAAGAGGGAAGGTGATACGACTTCAGTAGGAAAGCACGCGAGCGGCGTCGTCTGAGCATGTCTCCAACCACTTTAGATAGACCTACACATCAAGAACTGCAGTGATAATTCTCACGCAATGCTTTTTCGATGTGCTCGCAATGCGGATTGCGCAAAGTGGCTTTGTGAAGGTGAAGGTGCCCGACCCTCTGTCGAAATACGCCAGCCACGTGCGTTTCAGTTTGTTTTGGTTGATCGAGAGACAGCAGGCGTCTACCCAGGAGCAACAGTTTTTTTCTTTTTGTTTACCGCACAACAGTTTGTGATCATAGCCCAACCACTATTGTCAAAACAAACATCCCTCCGGCGCAGAGGACCGTCACAGGATGTCGGAAATAACATCAAGCCAAATCTCAGCAACCAGGTGAGTCTCGAAGTGCGACTGTCTCCAGACACGGGTATTAACAACCGCAGCAGCGTTGGCGATGCAGAAAACCCCTTGTTCTCTTCCCCAGCTCAGTCAGGCCAAAGCCCTGACGAAGTACATGACACACCAATCACGAGTCCAGTCTCATCCGAGGGTGGAACTGAGAAGAAGGAGTCCTACATGAGCAGTATCCAAGGCGTTGTCCCCTCAGAGGCGCCAGACGATAGTGTCATTCGTCAGCCCTTCACTGGTGAAGGCAAGAAAGTCTATTCAACAAACCACATATTGTCCAACCTAGTCGTAAAGCTTGTGTGGGAGGTCATAAACTGTGGTGCGGTGTCAAGTCTTCAAGATGGTACGAAGTTCATGTGCTGCATCTCCGACATCACTCAGGAGGGCGAACACATTGAAGGCACAAAGCAGATCGGTGTGACACGACAAGCTGACTGTGTCATCGTAAGTTGGCTCGTTTGATCTGCGCTTGAACAGGGTATAGCTGTTACTAACACCATTGAAGGTTGCCATGGATCGCAAATGTCCCTTGTTCCGAGTCCACGGATCCCACATACTTATGTCGCTTTCAACGTATTGAGCACAGGTAAATGGCAGCCTTTCGAGTGTGGGGCAGGCCTCGACGTCTTGGAATCGGTTGAGCCGCAAGACATGTACTATGTTGAGGAATTGCTCAGGGTAGAGCTGCTTGTCAAGATCAATAGTCGAAACAAACTGAAGGTTTCTGACTACCTTGCCGGCGATGTGGTGGTGGACATGGTGTGAGACTGGAACTATTGGATATGAGATCTCGACAATAAGTCCTCTGGGAGTTGGGAGTGGATATGATCTTGGATCACACGAGTGGAGAAAGAAATGAGACTGAATCGTAATCATACCAAACAGTCAACAGAGACACAGTCACCCCGATCCCGACGATCTGATGTGAGCTCATCTCGTGAAGTTCGTGTTCACCTCAAGGCGTGAAAGCGACCAGCACCGTCCGCATGTGTACTTGACTGTTCCTTTTCCCTCGCAGACCCTGTCTACATTTATCCTTGTTCACTTACCTACGCCACCGATTCGAATTTCATCTCGCTCGCGTTAGCTGCTAACTTTGATGCCAAGCAGCGTTCGACCATATCTCAACCCCTTCATACCCAATAGCGGAGATTTGTGGCAGCACGCTACAATGGTTTCGGAGGGTGCGTTAGACTCCGGATACCCCATGTCAAGCTTCTATGAGGCTCCACTGACCTACGAAGCTTGCAAGATCGCCAACAGGGCCCTGCAATTGATGTGAGATGTCTTCGCAATGGATTACATCCGGTGCTCTTAGTCTCAGGTCTCAGCGGTCTCGAGTGAGGCCGTAGCAATGACCGAGACTCTCCAACTGCACGCGCTGACTGTCTGAAGAAGAAGGATCAAGGCGAAAGTGGTCAGGCTGCAGAGATATCCGGGAAATACTAACTCTGAGTCAGCTTTGATGCTCGTGGCGCACGCTGCTAATATATTGTTGTACACTCAGTAGAGATACTCATACGGTAGCGGTAGATCCAATACCGTATCAGAATGGTGTCTAGTAGTCGGGCTGTTCTTAGTGAGTAGGTAGAAACGGAGGTTATAAGCTTTTAAGGGAGGCAATACGTCTTCAATAATGGCACGGTGTTGTACAGTAGGTCCCAAGCTTGTTGCGTTCCTGGCGTCTACCGGTTGCAGTAGGCCTTTGCACTCCCACCTTGTGCCGCTAAACCTGCTTCTTACGGTAGGACACCTTCGCCCATGTCACCAGAAAGCAGCGCGTCAAGAATCTGGGGTTTGATCTAGGCACCAGTATACTGAATATCGTTTCTATCTTGGAGTATAAACCATACTCGCCAACCAGAATGCATCCTGACAGTCCCACAGAGGCATCAAACCCCCGGGTAGACTCTAATTTCACTTCATAGGACCCTTCCAACTGTATAAAGCTTCTGGCGCCGAGCCAAGGCTCATCATCTGTTATCGACTCGTTTCTGTTGAGACCCCATGGGTACAGGGTACTCTAATGTACTGAGTCATGATACTGATACTATCTTGCGAATGTCGAGCTCATCTCAAGTTCGGCTACTAGTGGAGAGATTTGGAGTTGGACGCAGATCTGGGGTACTCCAGCCATAATGCATCCATCAAGTCGTCTCGACCAGCCGATAAACCAATCACTTTGCAACACGTTCGTGGCTCGAAATGCACGACTTCGCCTGTTCCCGAAGCACATTCACGTGCCCACTACCTTAAACCTCTGCATGGCCCGAGGTCTTGGTACAGCAGGAGTTGTGGAATTAGGACGCGCTCCTATCCTGAACCACCATTCTTTCATGAACACTCTCTGATCGAGTGAAAGGGCTCTGGTCTCTACCTGGACGTCTCCAGACGAAATAATTCCTGCAGAGATCTGTCTTAGTAACGATGGGCTCCTATACTCCAAAGCCGAATGATGCGGCACTCGAGCTCACAATGCCAGCAACGAGGGAGTTCTTGGGTGGCGATCTTCTCGCACAATCACTTGCAGCATTGGGTTGCAAGGTTGCTTTTGGTCTCCATGGAGGTCACCTTGACGCGTTCCTGATAGGCTGCGACGACGCCAAGATCGAGCTCATTGACACCAGGCACGAGACTGTAGCTGTACAAGCGGCCGAGGGCTACGCTAAAGTCACAAGTAGTGTTGGTGTTTGCTTTGTCACAGCTAACAGCGGGTAAGCAGTGAAGAACTGCGCGGTGCTTATGGGGCTGACACGAGTCATAGCTTTTCTAATGGCTTACCAGGTCTTGCAACTGCATTTGCGGATAGATCTCCCATTTTCTGCATAACGTCTAGTCCACCATTGCGAGATGCTGAGACAAATTGTCTGCAAGGCTTCCACGATCAAGTGGTGCTCGCCAAGCCTATCACGAAATTTGCCCACAGGGTCACTAATGTGGAGGAAATACCTCGTCTAGTAGCTCACGCCTGGAGGACTGCGATTGCAGGAGCTCCCGGCCCAGTCCTCCTCGATTGTCCCATCGACGTCTTGTTCTCACCACCACGAATGGACGGAATAGCTTGGGGCGCCATCAACCGACCTCTGCCTTATCCACCTGGCCCGGCTGCAGAAGCAATACAGGAGGCTGTCGAGCTATGGTGCCAAGCCAAGCGCCCCGTGCTCATTACTGGGACAGGTGCCCGTGGTACCAAGTTCGCCGAGAACCTCCTGAAGCTTGTAGAGACGACAAATACTCCAGTCTTCTACAGTTCAAAGTATGGGAGTACTGTCCCGTACGGACACAGGCTTCGTGGTGGACCAGCAGTGCGTCTCGCTTTACTGGGAACTATCAACGAGCAACCACCGGATCTCGTCATCCTCCTTGGCGCACGTAGCGGTTTCCTACTTGGTGGACGAAATGGTGCCATTCTTCCAAATACTAACTGCAAATTCATCCATGTGGACGTGGATGGCTCCGAAATTGGTAGAAGCCATCAGATTGACTGTGGCATTATCTCAACATCACAAAACTTTGTCGGTTCAATGCTGTCAGCTCTTCAAGGAAATAAGGTGTCTAGCTCGGATGTATGGGTCAACACTGCCACCTCCCTGAAGGACTTGAAGAATCAATTCGACGATGAACCGGAGGAGATGAGCCCAGGTCGACCTCATCCACATCATGCCATCAGAAAAGTGTTGCAGTCGCTGCCTGAGGGCGCTATAGTCTGCATAGATGGAGGCGAAGTTGGCGGGTGGACGCTGCAAAACATTGAACATTCTCGAGCAAGCCTCGTGATGGTCACAACAGGCTACCTTGGATTCCTCGGAAATGGCTGGGGCTATTCACTTGGAGCCGCGGTAGCTGATCGTTCTAGGCTTGTTGTCAACATGCAAGGTGACGGATCGGCAGGCTTCCACTTGGCAGAGCTCGACACGTATGCAAGATTTGGTCTCAAAATTCTGACCGTGATCAGCAACAACTACGCTTGGGGGATGTCTCAGGCAGGTCAAGAGCTTATCTACGGTGAGAAGACGCCGAAAAGGCAAGCGTCGAAGCTCAACCCTCGAGCAGACTACGAGACGGTTGCGGCTGGTCTGCAGTGTGCTTCGGCACGTGTGGACAAGGTCTCTGATATCCCAGTTGCGGTTGAGAAGCTCGTCAACTCTGGCAAGCCCGGATTGTTGAACTTGATCATTTCAGATAAGCCGATACATTCGAACACCAAGGCCATGGTGAATGCTGAGGTCGGCAAGGACTGGATCGTGATACCTTACTACGACAATATACAACGGCCATATTACAAGCAGTAGGTGTGATCATGAAGCTTGGGTAATGATGTGTCCTTGTACTTTGGAAGCTGTTGATCCTTGGGCTATGAAGCCATCCTTTCTATAACCTCTTTTGCCTCCTTCGCTACATCATACCCCCAAGCCCAATCCATTACGTCAGCATGGCCGAAGTTGAACTCACCTATGCCTTCATCTTTCAATTGCGCCATAGCCCGAGCGCACTCCTGTCGATCCTCGTCTCCGAGGTGCACGAGCAACGCATCCCGCCTTGCCTGCGCGAGCCCACGGTCAAGCGACCAGCAGGCAGAATCTGCAGCACTCAGCCTCTGTAGCTTGCTTGTACGCGGCTTTCGTAGTGCAACAAACGCATCAATCAGCTTCTTCAGCCCGTATTGCGCGATGTTGTCTGCTTTCAGGAACTCTCCAAGAGCCACGGCATCCTCGACTGCTGTTGATGCCCCTGCGGACATATAAGGCCTCTGAGCATGACTTGCATCACCAATCACAATCACTCGCCCATTGAACGAGGACCAGGTCGGTAGCTCATCAAGATCAGACAACTTCCATTCGAGAATGCCATCTTTTCGTGCTAGTGCCGTCTGCTCAATCCAGTAGTCGGACTCATCTTCTCCAACCACTTGTGACAGGATGCTTTTCACTTCTGCGCAGAAGTCAACATAATGTGCCGACACCTCCGAGATACTGGCGGGCCTCGGGAATCGAGGTGGGAGGTCATGCTCAGTGTGGTCGTCCTTTTCTGGGTGCACGAGCACAAGGTTGTATTGCGCATCTAGGCCGGAGCGAACAGGATATGCAAGCACCAGATGCCCGGACCCGAGCCAAACATCTACGTTAGCGTTTGCTGGATCCATAAACGGTTTCCTCTGCTCATGCGCATTCATTGCGGACTGGGGAACCAAAGCGCGATAGGCGCATATCGAGGACGGTCGTAGGCCTGGATCCGCCTCGCCAAGCAGAGCTGTCCGGGTGTGTGATCGTACACCGTCGGCACCGATGATGAGATCTGCTTCATACGTTCGTGTTAAGTCGTTAGTCTGCACCGTGACAGCCGGCATGTTGAGGTCAACGCCTATGACTCGATGATCGAGCTTGATGCTTGTACCTCGTCTGACGGCCTCCTCAAAGAGGACTTTCAAATAGTCCATACGATGCACACACCACCATTGCGCGCCGTATCGCTGCTCACAAAATGGATTCAAAGGAATTGCACCTAGCAGACGACCATCGTCGTAGCTACGAAATGCAAAGGTCTTCGGCTTTGTGATCTTCGACTCCAGAGCGTCTTCGAGACCCCACCACCGGAGGATTCTTGTGCTGGGTGGCGGGACTTGTATGCCGGCACCTGCCTAGTTGCTATCAGCATAAAACGATAAGACGGGTATCGCAGGTTCGTGCTTACTGTCACTAACTCCTTTGTCGCTTCGAAAACGGTAACATGATGTCCGCTGCCACTAAGTGCTACCGCAGCTGCCAGACCTCCTAGGCCAGCGCCGACGATGACAATTTTCAGTGAGTGTGATGTTTCCATTGTACAAACATGCTAAAAGTCTATCTCCGCGACACGGTCTGACCCGGCCTTGAAAGTTGGTTTGTTCTACCGCTTTATGCGATCGAAGCGGTAGGTTATTGCTGGTGTTGTTCGTGTTGGTGGTTGTGCTGTTCAGGCGTGCTGTCCAGGCGTGCCTCAGCGTCTGAAGTGAGCAATCAGATTCTCGCGCTCGTTCAAATGTCCGACTGCTTGCCTTACAGTCGCCATGAACGGCGAGGCGGAGAACATGCGTCTTGAACCACGATTGGATGATAATCACATAGCTCTCTAGCACATCATCAGACTCATAGCGGTGTCTACTGCCTCGGGCTTCAAGAAATGTCGTTGTCCCCGAGCTCATTATCGACAACACTACTTGTTACTACATCGTGTCTTGCTTCCACACATTGACTGAGAATGGAGAGCCAAAGGGATCGATATGAACTTCTAGCAATCCTTCGGCAAGCTCCAGAAAACAACCAATTTCCAATAGCACGCTATCGTGTTTTGCAAAAGTAATTAGCCGAGAAATATCTTGGTAAACCTCTTCGTCCTCATCGATCCTCGGAGGACCAAATGTCTAAGTTGTACGCGCACCACTATTTCCCTCTAGGGAGGCTAGTAGATGTCGGATTTCGATAGGATAATACTAATTCTCTATCTATACTGAGGCTTATAAAGTGAGAAGGGATAATTAGCTATAAAACACTTAATCGTTCAAGGATCGGTGAGGACGATGAGGTTTGCCAAGGTGTTTTCCCGACTAATTACTTCTGCAAACGACGATAATAGTCTCGGCGCTATCGTTACCACAAGCTGAGGTACCTCTGGGCGTCAGGGAGCTCGAAAGGTTCCCAGGAACATGAACAGACTCCTGGCCAGAGCAGGGCACTACGGATATACACTTTGCCAATTCCACTCTACTATTGCGTGCCTGCGCGGGTGCTGTCCATGATCTAGGCTATCAAGAATGCTGGCTTGAAGGCTATTGCAGAACGTTCAGGTAGCGCCGGGAACAGATTCGCCATGCCATCCTTGAGCATCCGGCTGCAAATACTTCACAAGCCTGACTGACATTGATCAGCTAGATTGCGTCTCGGCGCGTGTGGAATACAAGGTGTTCTGCTCAGCCGCACCCGAAGCTGACTTCGGCACCATGCAGGTGTAACTTTCATGGCGTTCCGTGTCATCGTACACGAGAGAGCAGCTGCTCCCTGAGCCGCCTCAGGGAGTGCCTCAGTCATGGCGAGGGGCACACGTCGGAGGTGTATATGCTGAGATGGAAATCTACCATATGGCTACTGATCGAGCGATCGCCTTCATATTTGCAACGCCCGGATCCCAGGATGTCAGGCGAGCAACAGCTCCTAGAGAGTATCTCGGGCTCGTGCTACAATGTGTCGCACACTGGTCCTGACCGCAGCAAAACGGGTAGTCTTTTGAGCTCGCAGCCATCGAGGAAGAAACCCAGCAACTGTCGTCGGTAGCCGATATCAAAACCCTAGTTAGATCGTTCACGGGCAAAGGTGCTTATGCAAAGCTAGAGGGAGAAGAGACGACGAAGAAGCAATGGATGTGACGTTTACCGAAGTACATCCAGAGGACGAGCATGAAGAAGCGACTTTCCTCAATGTTCATGAGAGACTGGCTTTCCTTGTCCTAGTGCCCAATCTGGCTGTCATGATCTACCTATTGTGTCTACCTAGTACCTTTGATTCACCTATCAAATTGTCAACGCCAGTGGCAGCGAAGATCACTATGACTGTTCTCATCAGGAATGAACGTGTGATCAACTTTCTGTTCTGGTCCCTAGGCAAAACGCCAAGAGCTTCCAACTTCGACTGCGCCGCCTCGTCGCCAAATTAGTACCATCTTGGTGACATCCATCTTGGTGACATCCATTCAGGATGTGGTATCGCAGCGATCTTGTGGTTCTTCTTGTTCAATGGCGCAATCGTGGAGATACAGGGCGGTCTTGAGTTCAAAGCAACCAGAGCAGGCACCTTCCAGACCACTGTTGCGCTCGACGTATGGATGTCGTTTTCAAGAAGATCGTGGTCGTCGCTACGGCCTCAGATACTGCACCCATCCTGTCATTACTGCACTCCAGGTCTCGAAAGCAAAATTCTGTGGTCGACCCCCGGTCTTGCTGAGAAAGTCTTCGCGCCATACATTGTCGATCATGTAAAGGAAGCAGATCCGAGCGCTGTAATCATTGACACACGCAACTCTGGTCGACCAAATCTTGTCGAGGAGGCTTGAAAGGGTTGCGGAAGCTGTATTCATCATCTCGAATGCTGCTGTTACCAGGAAGTTCGTCTATGGTCTTGAATCCCATGGTGTACCAACTTTTGCACCGATCTTCGATTCCTGATTTGTCCGCGTTTTCGATGCCTGAGCCTGAGGACCTGTCGACATTCAGACCTCTGCAATATTCTCTGTACGCGCGGTTTTGGACGCTTAGGTCAGGTTGATACTGAGGACCTGCTATAACCAAAAGCTTCTAACTTGCTCATCTGTCTGCACAACTCTGGTTCCGGGCAACTGAGTCATATCTGTGGACGGGGACCTGCAACAAGAAAGAACTATATAAGCCCGCCTCCTGCCGCGGTCTCTGCCATAGATTTTCGGCATGGGACACCTTCGGAGCAAAATACTTCAGACACACCTTGCGTGCCCTATAGCAATACTAGCCCAATTAGGCATAGTTCAACCCCGAACCTGACACCATCACTATGCCTTCCATTTCAGAGGCTCCTCTCTCACCACCTGACTCCGTCCTCAGAAAGTCCTCACGGACACCTAAGCCGACTAAACACGGCGATGGCACCGAGGTCGAACCAGTAAAGGTCACCAGGCGAACGACTCCTCCCAAGTCAGCGAAGAGTGAGCCTCTTCGGAAGCTGGTTCTGAAGCTGGTCTTCAAAAAAGGCCACGAAAAGGCTTGTACCGACCCGCCGACCCCGCCGCCAGACGAGGTTGTCGCCCTACTAGAATACAACTCGGTCCTGCCAGAGAAGCCAGCCTCCAAGAAGCGGAAGCGGACTGGCACACAACTAAAAGCCGGAGCCAGCCCAAAGCGAGCTAAGACCCAAGCTCAAGCCAATGCCAACGAAGCTCAACCTGAGACCGAGCTCATTACATACGACCTCACTCCGGCCAACCCCACACATGGCCTCGACGCCCTCTTCCTCGCCGGCGAACTACGTAAGCAACAAGAGGCAGCACAAGAATGTTACTCCGAGAACCTAATGTGTCGAAGGTTCCTCAACAAGAGGATGAAAGACCTTCACCAAACCCGAGAAACTGTGACGAACGATAAGGAACTTGCACTTCTACAGTCCAATTTGAGTATAGTGGAGGATGGGTTAAGGAGGTACCCGCGACATTATCTCTTGCGACACGATGAGGAGGACTGGAGCTCCGTGCCAGAGGCGGGGTATGTTGCGGTGGAGCAAGCATCTCAGGTTGCAGTCCGTCTATGAACGAGGTCATGACCAAAAGTACAAACACATATAAGCCTTTGGCCGCGGCAGGAGGATCTGAAGCTCGCTACCAATTCACATAATGCATTGCCTTTATTCAGACTCACACAATACTACATGACCTTTTCAGCCGCAAAAGAATGTTTTCAAGTGACAAGCACATTACCATGATTTATCAACACCATTTTTGCAAAGCTCGGGCATCAACCCTGGTTATCGCTTACAGAACAGTGTTTGTTCGCTAAGACGACGTTCTGAGCCTGACAATGTGTTGTGGGCAATTAGGATTCGCACATGCATGCAATGATTGCTAAACCAAGGGGACACCTCGAAGCCAGTAACTTCTACGCACGAGCCAGGCCGGATTTCTAGAAATGTCCAACCATGGTGTGAGTCTTTCAATTGCTGCAACGGCACATGCAGGCTAAGTCGTAAGTCATTGTCAAGCCGCAAGACGAGGCATACAGCCAAAGGGAATATTTGCAACAACGTTCATGTCACTGGACTTTAGTGTTCAAATATTGCAAGATATGCCCCGGAATTTGGGTGCCCGTTCCTTATATATTCTTAGATGAACCTGATAATACGTCCGCTTCGCAATTAGTTGCAGTGTTGTGCATACGCGGGAGCTGATCAATTTTGGGTGTGGTTACATAAGTTCAGACAATCAGTGATTCAGGTGTCATAAGTCATCATTCATCCCTCCTGAGCTCTTCTATCTCATCCTTAATTGCTGGGAAGTCCGTATTTGGCTGTCCATCATAGCTTCCATTCGTCCTATGAAATATTTTTTTACGCTCAAAAGATCCTCTCCTATCGACAGCTCATGTCTATTTCCAAATATGTGAAGCCTGTGGCCCCTTCAGGTAAACAAGATATACCCCAGATCTTACTCGGGGTACATGTCGCGAATGTCCAGATCTGGGTCAGGTAGGGTATAAGCTTGAGTCGCCTCCGTTCGGCGTACCTTTATCGTAATTGATCCCGCCGACTACGAGGACGCGAACAGACCACGGCGATGTGGATGGTGAGGCTGTCAATATCGGCCGCATATAACAACTCTTCTCTCTCTCATCGCTGCAACTGCATTTTAGGTAACAGTGTACATCAGTCCCTTCAGGAGCCCCGGCCCCACCGGCGGCCGAGACTTCGAACGAGCTCGGTCTAGTCTCGCCGTCAGCAACCGGTCTCATTACACGATGAGACTCATCCTACCTCTTTTATCCTTTCTGACTGCGACCACTTCATCTCGTCCATTCTCAATAATCACTTCGCCTCTCGGGCTCGGTTCACGCAGCCTACCGACAGGCGAGAGTTCGACTCGTGACCGCCGTACAGGCTCGTATCTTACAACTTCCGTGTCACGCTCACGCCGTATGTCTCTGCGTTCGCGTTCAAGCCGTCGAATCTCATCTTGGATGTCGGCGTCGGTGCGCGATCGGTTCTCAACCTTGGCGATGGCAAGTGGGAAGTTCAAATCGACTGTGCCCGATTCTTCAACATCGTCGGATCTTCTTATTATTTTTCTCTCGATGATGGTCGTATCGTCGCTGAACGATCTTGACCTGGACCTGCGTGAGCGGGACGCAGCACGAGATCTAGCGCGGGACTTTCGGCTGCGCATCGTTCGTGCGGGCGATGGGGATCGAGAAATGTCGCGATGAACGTCCTTGTGGTAGCTTTCATGGACAGAGCCGCGGTCGCGGACCATGTCTTCGTGGATACTTTCGTGTAGGGATTTCGGTCGCCTCGATGAGACGACAGATCTTGCGCGTCTAGAGGATTTAGGTTTCCTAGTTGATTGAGAGATTGATGATCCTGGGGACGGGGACCGTTCAAGCGCGCCCATATTGTCCCACTCACGCACTGATCGAGGAGCTTCGTAGATTGTTTGAGGCGGGGCTGTAGGAGGTGGTGCTTCGACGATGCGGGTGGTTATTGCTTTACTCTTGTCAGCTTAGAACATGAGAGGGACACGTAGGACTCACTCTCTCGTTCACGGATTTCTTTGCTTCTTGCGAAGACTTCGTCGATATTCTCTGGACCAAGTGCTTTCTCGATAAGGATGGTTTTTTCATCCTAGGAAGGTCAATATGTCACGATGGGCAGATCTCCGGTGCTGCTCACCTCTTCATAGAATGGATAGCCCAGATCAAACAGGACTCTGGTGTGCACCAGTCTCTTTGGCATTCTGGTCTTCCCTTTCCGTGGATATGGTTTCTCGACAATCATTTCCTTTTGTACGATTGTCTCCTCAACACGCTCTGGAGGTCTTGCAAGGCTGATTTCCGTGGGCGCACGGCGGTCGGGACTGGGGCTGTCATGTCGGGAACGGGTTCTGATCCACTCCCTTTCCTTGTATTCCCGGAAGCCATCGTCACCATAGTACTCGGGATCTTGCACCTTCACGTCATCGTAGATGTTAATCTCATATCGCGAGTTTCGGCCGTCGCGAGGTCGTGGAGGTGGAGGCCTGTAGTCATCACGCTCATATTGTCTTTCACGGCGCCGGTCGAAATCGAATCTATCCACGCTGGACTGGCGTCTGATCATAGTTGGTCTCGGAGGAGCGGCAGGCCTTGCCGGACGTGCAGGTCTGAAGGGGACCATGGCACCTTGGGTAGCGCGAGGGTCGTAGTACTCGTCTTCCTCGAAGAATTGTCTGTCTCGAGTGCCGCGGGGGCCCGACTCACGTTGCTCGTGGAAATAGCGATCATCTTCATAGTAGGCCGGCTCCCTTGGCTCCCTTCGACGCGCTGACTCGTATGGTGGTCGCTGTTCGATCACGGGCGCTTGACGGTATTGTTGGCTCTCGCGGTTGAAGCGACCAGCGTCCCATCGCTCGGTAGGTGGGAGGTTGCCGTAGGCGAGGTCGTCGTCGGTTCTCCTATACCGAGACATCCTGGGCAGAATTGATCAACCTCGGACAGTCAAAGCGCACGGTCGCTAAATCGGTGGAAAGTAAAGGCGGGCAGTGGGCGGGGCGGCCTTCTGCAGTCGTCGACTTGAAAAAAGTTGAAGCAAAGTAAAACAAGTCCGCGGTCAGTAAGCAAGCCAGCAGATGAAACGAACAGAACGTAAATAGCAAGACTCGTACAGAAGTCGTAGCACTTGACGACTCGTAAACCTCAAGAAGTGGATTAGTGAAGACGAATTGCCTTGTGGTCGAGCAGAGGAGGACGCCGACGTCATTCACACCTGGAAGTGGGCAACATGAGCCCAACTCATCTGACCCAGGAGCCCAGCCACCCTCGAAGAATGACCCAATCAGCGCCTGCACTCGCTACCCAATGGACACAAACGCAGCATTCGACTTCACATCTAGAAAACGCAGAATTTCCCAGACTTCACTGTGTGACAACCGTCGCAGCGACCAGCAAACTTTGCCGAATGAACCGATGCAGCTGGCTATTATGTATTGAGACTACACGGTGCTACAGCTCACCGTGCGCTACGCTTGAGGAACTGAAGTAGTGTCTGCTGTATCTGTAGCAAGCACCAGTACGATCCACACACAGATGCAAGGCACAGGATCAATACAACACGCAAAAATCTACGACTCCTCGCTACTGTGCATTCCCTTGACCGTCACTGCCTTCCCTACGCGTCCTTGGGCATCAAAAGCAGAGCCGAACACGTTTACTGCTGTGCAGATCCCGCCGCTTCATCTACTGATGCGTATTTGCACAGTACTATGTACTCGAAGATAGCCCTCAACCGCGACACTCAGGCATTCCCAGGGCTAGCGAGTCGGGTTTGGCGAACTATGAGCTTCACTGCACCTTGCTCTTCGAGAGCAATGTCATCCTCAGGCGCATTAGCATGTCGACACCCATCACGATGGCTGTCAATGAGTGTCAGCTAATCTGTTAGCTCGTGATTTGATGCATTGCTCTTACCTAGTGCCAGGTAGGGCACGTATAGCGCGCACAATCGAGACTGTTCTTCCACGCTGTATCCTTCCCAGCTCAACATCTCCAAGGTGCATGTCAACGTTGTGACTGCAGTCTCTAGCGCAAAGACAAGAAGCTGTAGAGGTACCAGTGCATCATCTTCCTGAGTCAGCCAGGCTCCTCAAGATGTTTCGGAAGCACTTACCTCGCACGATTGCTGGGATGGCCCAGAGGCTCAGCGGCAGGTGATACACCAACTCAAGAACCATGAAACCTCTGAACCATAATGGCGGGTCAATAAAGAAGCGGTCTCGGTAGGTATCAATGTAGTAGTCTCTGATCTGCAAGGTAAATGTTGGTCGTATTGATGCTGGATAGAAACCTGCAAGATCAACAGCTGCTGGCCATTAGGCACATCGTCCCTTTCACGTGTAAATTGCGGCCAATGCACATCTACGTACCTAGCATTACAGGTATGTGTATCACGAAGAACGCGAGATAGACATAGTCAAGCTTCCTGCTCCATGTTGAGACGGCCATTTTGGTCAGATGCGGCATTCATTCAATGGATATTATCATGGCCAGAAAGCCACGAAATGTAGATCTTGTAGACAGGAAAGCCCCCCATTAAGGGACGATGACAACACTCAAGACGGGAGTGTGAGGAAGCCCCTGGCAACAGAGATGGACGCCAAGACCTGGTTGCTGTCGAACACACACCACTGATAGCATCACTCCCATTGTGAACGATATTTTGAACAGGTTGAGTATCTACTGTCGTGAATCTCTCTAGTTTCAAGGTACCTGTGCACTTACAGCCTACTCACATCCTCAACCTGGCCAGAACAGTGCTGTTTCTATTCTTAGACCCAGGTCACGTGAGTGCTGGCCAAGCCACCTCGAATGAAGATCCAAAAGCGTCTAACTGCTCTACCCAAATCACCCACCATCGCCTGCTTACAATCCGCCGCACGACTATTATCGACCCAAGTTTCGTCTCAGCCTCGTGGAAATAGGTCGCAACGAGCACGATATTCGCTCAGGGCAACCCGCTCATGGATGTACGACACTACTTGAGCGATCTCATGGCCTCACTTAATTTCCATATATTAGAGCTTCAGCGCCCATGGCTAGAGACTTCCCTTCACAACATCTACACAACCAATAACTATAGCATTCCTGGTACATTTCCTTTGTATTTCCTATCTGTTTCCGCACGATCTTTAGCCACATCAACCAAGTCAAAAGCACTGCACCTCCCTAGCACAATCTATACATCTCCCAAACACTACAAACTACCCTTCGGACAATTCTTGATAATGTTCGCCCAGTCCATTACAGCATTCACACTCGCTACCCTAGCAGCGACAGCCCTCGCAGCCCCAACGTCTTCACCGTCTTCTCAACCCATCGAAGCTCGTCAGCCAGCTAACCCAGCCGTCACCATCACGTTGATCGATGCCACCGAGCATAGATGGCCCATCACTGTGCCTTCCACGCAAACGTGGACGCCCACAAATGTGGTCGAGTCGATCAGCCATGTGCATGTTGAGAACACCGGGTACGTGCCGTGCGCCTTCTTCGGTGTCGATGGGACCGTCATAGTCAGCTTCCCCGGGGATGTGAAGGACTTGGATGTTGGGCCGCCACAGACCATTGTTGGTGGGATTTGCGGACCTTTCAAGCGTGATTGAACTTTGATGTGACGGGTCTTGCTTTCTCTCGTGCATAGCGACGGCGTTAGTGCTGTATATAGCACACAATGCACATAATCAGCACAACTTGTTCTTTCAGTCCCTGGCCTTACTGTCGAGCAATTTTTGAGCTTTATGTGGTGATCACTAGATGCTTTTGAAGCCATGACCAGGAACGTGGGTCTATTCATAAGCATACGGATCCCACTCTCCGACATTTCCCTTCTGCCCTTCGTCCAACCTATCAATAACCTCCATATCGTCGTCCTTCAGCTCCCAATCAAAGATGCCCTTGTTCTCGACAATTCTACTCTCCTTGTCACTCTTGGGAATTATCACAACACCTTTTTGCAGGCACCACCGCAGCACGACCTGAGCAGGCGTCCGCGCGTATTTCTCCGCCATCTGGGCGATAACCTTATCTCCCAATCGCTTCCCTTGTGTAAGTGGACTATAAGCCACAATTACAATACCCTTTTCCTTACAGTACTTCATCAACTCCCTCTGTTGCTGCCAAGGATGAAACTCAACCTGGTTCACGGCAGGCAGAGTTTTCACGCCATCCTCTTTCATCAGCTGCTCAATATGGGCTGGCGACCAGTTTGAGACGCCAATACTTCTGACCCAGCCCTTCTCGACACAATCCTGCAAACCTAGCCAACTTTCGTGGCGTGCTTTTGGGCCCGGTCGCGGATTGTGAATCAGGTAGAGGTCGATTTGTTTGAGGCCTAGCTTCTGTAGACTTTGGGACACGCCGTCGATGGCGCCCTGGCGGGTATACATGTCCTCCCATAGCTTGCTGCAGACGAAGATCCTGTCGTGGGCGACCTTGGATTGCGCTATAGCTTGTCCCGTCTCGGCCTCATTCTTGTAGATTTGAGCGGTGTCTAGGTGGATGTAGCCTTGTTTCAGTGCGCATAGAGCTGACTGGGTACAGGTTGCGCTGGCACAGGTGCCAAAGCCAAATTGGGGGATTGAGGTACGGTCATTGAGGGGGAGGGTCGAGGTGATGGAGATTTGGCTAGCCATAATGATAAAAGAGGGAATCAATATCCAATGTTGTGCTTCAGACAGTGTTATGGGAAAGAAACTTGGTCTGTGCTGGTCAGCAGCAACAATATACTGTCTCGAATCACAAGCGGAACAATTCTCGGGGAGCTGTGGGGTTAATTGCACCTCATCAAGGCACTAACTGACAGGCGTGAATATGCGTCTACGTAGGTCTTTTGCGTCTACCCATGCACACCAGTCTGTACCCAGTGTACATGAGGTTTGCAGCAACGGTTGGCACCAATGATGGCAGAAGCGATGCTGAAGGTCATACGGAAGGTGCAAAGAGTTGCACCTGGCTAACCGAGCATGGGTGGTCCTAATCGATAAGCCCACAGGTACAAACCTAGCAAACAGTATCGCTCTCGCCGAAATTGTTCGTTGTCAGGAAGAGATCGAAGTATCGCACCACTGCGCATCACTTAGCTTCAGCTGTTGCTGCTCCTTCTATCATGATGACGGACTCGCAGCAGGAGTGCCTGACCGTCCTGCGTACGAGTCTGGCGTTGGTCGACCAGTTCCTACAGTCTTTGGCAACGACACATGTGAGTCGTGACCAGGCAGGTGCTAGTGGTAGCCACCCGTCGCCCTTGCTGTTGTTCAAAGCAGCTGCCGAAGGGTTGAAGGCAAGCACCACAAAACTCTCACTGCTTTCAATCACATCACCCTTCACAGGCACTGCGGTCACCTCTTTAATTAAGCCTCTGAACAATTCCATCCTGCCGTCTCTTGTGACCGCAGCTCTGCTCGTAACACCAGCCAATTTTACAGACTCGTTCGCCCAGGAAATTATACGGCTCGCAAGAGGCACGATCGTAGAGCTACGGTCACTACTGGAGCTCATCGAACGAAGAGCAAAAGATGGTCAACCAAAATCTGAACCTCGCAAGGAAGACAAGCAGAATATCACTGAAGCAACAGGCCGCGTATGGGAGAGCTGTGACGCTATCGTTAAGTTCTCGAGTGACGGGGTCCCTGGCTTTGTCGTCAAGAAAGCCGAGCAGTGGCTTGCGCTCATGAAGGACGCAGTTCAAGAGCTGCAAGAATGGGATCCAGAAGAAGACGTAGACGAGGATATTTTTGGTGACGTGGGGAGCGACGACGAAGATGGTGACAAATTGACAGAGAAGACAAAGGATTCAGACCAGGCTACTATTGCTGCTGGGGTCAAGGAGCAGGCGCTGAAGGTGCTGAGCAGGATACCCCAGAGTATACATGTCGTTGTGAAGCAGAGACTAGCAAAAATGCCAGCTGCTTTGAGAAGTGGTGAGCAAGAACTTAGCTCGGAACAGAGGGTCATCTTGAACAACGTGACAAGAGATGTTCGGTTGATCTCAGAGTGCATCGATGAGAGTGCTGAGGCAATGTATATGGGCGATCCGGAGTTGTGCCTCAAGAAGGCTGGTGAAGCACGGGCCCTGACAATAAACGTAGTGGAGATGGCCGTACCACCATGGCAGACGAGGACCAACATGCAAGAAGAAACGAAGGAGGATGGCTTTCTCAAAAAAGCATTGCTTTGGATTCAGCAAGTTGACACGAGCAGTAGCAGGAGTGATATCGCAGGCCAAGGAAAAGGATAAGCCTTGCACGGCTTCCTCCCGCCACAGTCTTTCGTTGTTAACACGCACTGCTGTCAAGCCTCTCTGCGCAAGCATTCGGGCTGGCGACATCCAAGCAGGATCAACGACTGGTCGAAGGGTGTGAAGCATGCATGGCTGAAGACTCAGCGGTGTGATACACACCAAACGACGCTGATAACCGAAACGGCACAGGCTACGAAACGGAATATCTCACGTTTGCTCAAGACTGAGCAATGCCAGTCACAGCTCCATCAAACACCACGATTTCGCTCGTCTATAAGGCGACAGAGCCCGAATAGCTTTCAATTATCTTGGTTGTTCTAGCATATTGTACCAGGAAGCCGCTTACTGTCATGGAAGAACGACTATCTGAACCGCTTCCTCTCTTATCACTCGACAGCGATCGGACCAGTTTACGGACCGTTGCGTCGACCACCGGACCGTTCACGACGCCCGGCACCCCGAGAGATACTCAGGAGGTCATACATTGGCAAGCTGCCACCTTGTTAAGCCGACTCGACACAGATGTTCTGGTGGACTTTGTGCCAAAGCTGGCAGGAGCGTTTTGTGAGATCGACAAGGTGCCTATCATAACATCTTATATGAATATGTTACTCTTGCTGCATGAGAAGGACACCAATATGCAGTGGATTACTCGGGTCCCTTACCAACAGGAAGACCCAAAGTTCCTGCCCGAACAGGTCGAGCCAGTAGTTCGAGCGCGAAAGAAGTTCTCGTTCAAGGTCCCATATCTGTACCACTACGGTTTGGCGAAGGATCCGGGAAATCCGCTTGGGATGGATTTTATGCTCCTAGAGTTCATCGACGGGAGAATGATGACTATGTGGACTGAAACTTTCCCCACATGGGACCAGAAGAAGCAAGTCCTTGTACAGATAGCCGATATCTACATTGAGATGCTATCGAAACCGGTGACGTACGAAGATCGCCTTGTTCTCGACAGTGAGTTCCGGGACATTGCGCTCCTTGGGACAGAATGTCAGCTGCTGACCTTCCATAGATGCGAACGGCGACTCAGCAGGAATACAAGAGGATTTCGACACATTTGATCTTCCCCCGAATAACAGCGCAAGCGCCTACTTCCACCGTCTTGCCGACGATGCAATCCGTGGCAAGATTAAAAGGCTCACTGCAGACGATGCACAAGAACAAGCTGAACTCATCAGAACCACGATGGACGGTCGATATACTGATCTGCTTACGCTTTTGATGATGCGAGCTTTGATCCCAACCCAGGTAATTGGGGTGTACAACGATTCGCCGTTCTATATCACGCACCCTGATCTCCACAATAGGAATATCATCATCGAAGGCAAGCCTCTACAGGAGCCTCCGGCCATACCCACACGGAAGCGATCATTCACACCCACGGGTGGCGCGATTCCCTTACAAGAAGGTCAGCCGCAACGCCCAAGAGCGGCGTCACTCGCTGGACCAAATAGTTCTAAGCCGGACAAGCTGAAGGTGGTTGGCATTATTGATTGGGATAAAGCACAGCCTGTACCATTACAGTGCGCAGCTATCTACCCAAAGTTCCTGGAGACTTTACCCGGAGCGGAGTTTCCTGATCTTCCAGATGATTACAAGCCACCGAATCTCGACCGCGAGAAAGAAATCTACTTAGAGGCCTTGGGCAAGAAAGAGCTTCAGCACACTGGAAAGACAATCGTAACGGAGCTCACCGGGAATGGCAGCTGGGAGCGTGACTTCTTCCATGTCGCCCTCGGCCGAGGTGATGTCCGCCTGAAATGGTTGCAATGGTGGAAGAAAGAACAGGTCGAGCAGGGGCTGAAGCCTACTTGGCTGTGGGATGAGTTTCTGCAGAAAGATATCGATAATATTCGTGCTGGACTGCAAGGCTTTCTCGGCGTTCAGAGGAACAGAGACACAGTCGGCGCCAGCCATGGCTGGGAAATGATGGCGAGGATTCTCGTTGATTTGGAGCGCTTCGAGACTGTTGCAGCTGAATCGTCCTGGATTCTACCGTCTCGAAAGAAATGGGCGCCAGTCAAGCCCCTGCGTTTGCAAGGATGTGCTACCAAACCCGACGCTCCTACAAGAGTAGCCTCCCAGATACGTGACATCGAGGGGAAGTCATCGGCATCGCACCAACGAGGTCTTTCAACGCCGGTTGTCCCAAAAGCGCTTCCAGTGGATGATAATTATCTGAAATTCATTTTGGGTGACGAGCCAGGGCGCATCATCAAGGTTGAAGGCGGGGAACGAAGGGATATGAACCTGTAGTCGTGAATCGGTATGGTCGCTTAGCCAGAACCACTCCACGTCACTGAATAGCAGTTGGGACCCACACCTTATATACTATGTCACATGCACCTGGTTGATGTATGTGCATACACCTTTTAGGTTTCTTCTATGAGCTAGCGCCTGACTCTGGGCCTATTCATTGCCCTAAGGCGTGCCTTAATACAGTAGCTTACAGACCCCTCCACCACGTCGTCTTCTTCACCTTAAACCCTTCCTTGAGCGGCGTACTCGCACTGCTATCACCCACTAACACAGTATACTTCCCCTTCTCAGAGACCCACGCATCACGTCCCTCATCCCAGAAGCTCGTCGCATACTTCTTACTGATTCTAACCTCAGCCTTCACGGCTGCCCCCTTCTTAACCTGCACCTTCGTAAAGCCTTTCAGTTCCTTGACAGGCCGACCGATACTCGGGCTCTCCTGACTCACATACACCTGCACAACCTGCGCCCCGTCCCTGTCTCCCGTATTCCGCACTTCGACGCTAATCGCAATCTCATCCGTGCCCTCATCAACACGGACCTCCAACGCCTCAAACGCGAACGTGGTGTAACTGAGCCCGTGGCCGAAGGGCGCCACAACGTCCCGTCGCGTCTTTTCGTAGAAGCGGTAGCCCAGGTAGACGTCCTCGCCGTAAACGACCCTGCCCCTCTCACTGCGATAGTTCAGGAACGCGGGGTTATCTTCGTTGCGCACGGGGAAGGTCAGCGGCAATTTCCCGCTTGGATTGACGTCGCCGAACACGACGTCTGCGATTGCGTTGCCGGTCTCGTTGCCGCCGTACCACGCTTGCACGACGGCCTTGGCGTGCTTGAACCACGGCATTGTGACGGGCGTCCCGCTCTGCACGATCACGGCTGTATTCGGGTTCGCGGCGCAGACGGCGGAGATC
>Ga0210040_10002623_pt1 | contig 25189 bp, 19 predicted proteins | sample CryGeyCG12114_NA_FD_185462 | JGI IMG/M metagenome (GOLD analysis project Ga0210040, IMG submission 185462) | Groundwater microbial communities from aquifer - Crystal Geyser CG19_WC_8/21/14_NA (SPAdes) (version 2) | ecosystem: Environmental > Aquatic > Deep subsurface > Groundwater | place: USA... | reverse complement strand
AGACATGTCCTCCAGGACCCATATGCATGCATGAATTCTTGCCTCTTTCCTCTCCGATGGCATTGACTGCCTGGTCCATAGGAACGAGACCTCGATACGCATATTTGTGGGTGTAGCTCGGATGAGCGCAAGGGTGGTTCTCTCCAAACATCACCTTCCGCACTTGTGATTTGATGCCGTCGCTGCCGATGACTGCGTCTGCTTCCGCTGTGCTCCCGTCCTCGAAATGCATCTCCTGCTTACCACTTTCGGTTTCACTGATAGTCTTCAACCTTTTTCCGAAATTCGCAATATCTCCTGGCAATAATTTCACCAGCTCCTCAAGAAACCGCGCTCGATGCACACCATTCTGGCCTATCGAGGAGGTAATAGTGAATGCTGCCTCTTGATGCCCAGCCTCCTTCAGCGATTTATCGCATCCATCTAAGTAATCGAACCAGACTTTCTGCTTGCTCGGCCACGCATTCCTAGTACAAATCCGTTCAAAGGCGTCGTAGATACCTTGATGGCACAACTTCATCCCCGACACGGCGTTCGGGCTGAATGAGACCCCAGCTCCAATCTCACCGAATTTTGGCGCCTGTTCATAGATTTTCACGGGGATGTTGCGATGGTGGAGGGCTATGGCGAGAGAGAGGCCTGCTATGCCACCTCCGATTATGGCGATCTCGAAGTTCTTCTTGGTGGCCATCATGCACTGGTATCCCTCAACACGTTTTAGTGTCTGCTATAGTAGGAGACAGTTCCCTGTGCGAGTGTCTGTGATCTATGTAATTAGATAGTCGACTGAGCACGGATCGGTTCTCGGATACGTCCCATTTCTGTCCCTGTTTTATCGGAGACGCGTCTTTGTCTTTACCCGGTACACCTAGTTAGCTAGCTATGTACACCACAATACCTATGACCTTGACCTAATACTACAACGTGCAATTTTAGGCCCTGGACTAAAACATTTAGTCATCCTGGTTGACAGGATAGCGTGTTTTACGAGCTGTATATCTGCCGCACCTTTCATGTCAATCATTTCGCACATCACGTTCTGGCAAAGATCGTGCATTTGAGCATTTAAGCAATTTACAGAGGTACTAATGCTATTATCGCTGTTACTTTCTATATAGTAGTAGCGATAATGGTTAGGTTCGGATGTGTTGTAGTGGTATTTCGGGTTGCTCTATAGAGACAATATGGTCGACAGCAACATACAAGTAGTGTTGTGATCAATTGATTGGTGCCTGCTGTGTACTCTCTGCGCGTCCACAACGAGCAAACCCAGCCAAATGTAGCCACCATCGCCGGTCACTCGTCGCTTTCCAACCATTTATTACAGGTAGCGGTAGTGGTTGTTGGCGGCTATGCTGGGATATCCTAACCTCAGGAAGGGACTCGCATACTAGAACGGATGCCCAATTCTGGAACACAGCATGTGGTCGACGCGTCTGTCTCGGTGAGCCTGGAGATCTGGGTACAAATTTCAACGTTGACTGAGAGGCGAGCCCTCACCGCGGGACCAGCCCCGATCAACAGCATGATCGTGAGGATGTTGACTTTATCGGCCTCGAAGACGCATCGAAACACTAGTACGCCAATATGGTAGGTTTGCCGCGATATCCTTACCGTTCGTACTGGCCGCTCCTGCATGCTTACAACTCATCATCTTGCCTTCCTTGTCCCACTATCCTCATCATTGTGTGGTATCTCGAGTGACGTGCAAGTATATAAGAAGCATGCTTAGCCACGATTCGCAATGTCCATATACCATTCAACACCTGTACACTACCAATCGTTCCCGGACATACTTGATCCGTGAGAAGGATGAGTTTGGAGAGTATCCAAACATCTATGTGAAGGTCCAGCTAGATAGTCATGGTCAGCAAGCTGATGTCATCATACTCAGCGACAGTGGTACTGGCCTCAATGTGCCGAATGAGAACGACACTATACCTGTGGAAATGTCAGCTGATGGGGGTGTTGCCCATCGAACGAAGGAGCCTGACCGTTGGAACATCGCAACATTCTTGGAACTGACTTTGAACCCCGAACATGCTTTGCCATACATTGTGATTACCACGCACTGCCACTATGATCATATTTGTGGAATTCAGCATCTTCTCGATGCCCAAACTGATATGACAGTGCTGTCATCGTCCAACAATCCAGGTTATCTAACGCCATGGCACAATCTGCAAAAGCACTCACTTTGCGGCCTGTTAGGCCTCAAAGCTCCAAGATACGATGCGCAGTTTGTCGGAGACGCACAGAAAATCTATGTTCCCAAGGGTCGCAGCGAGCGACGAGAGTTACCCATCACTGCGATCCATACACCTGGACATACACCTGATTCGATGTCCTGGTACGACCACGAAACGTACACGCTATGCGTCGGCGACATGTTCTACGAGCGCGAATCGGATGAAACACGATCCGGCAGTAGCGGTCACTGGGCTCGAGAACCACCACAGCCTGTCGTCTTCACCAACGATAGCCAGATCATTGACTGGAATGCAAGCATGCATCGACTTTTGGATTTTGTGAAATATGAAAATCGAAAGCTGGGGACAGATTCGGGCCAATCTCAACACGCCAAGCCTACTGGATATCGGCAGGACGGACAAGGCGTCCTGGTAGAATTCACCGAAAGAGCTTTGCAGGGGGAAGATTGGTCTCTGATAACAGGCGTGCCTTCGAGGCGTCGCGTGGCGCTCTGCGCTGGGCACGTCACAATCGCAACTGACGCCGAATTTGCACTGCTGAACATGCTTGCATTCATGCTACGGATTCAGTTGGATCAGGTACCCAAGAAGAAAGCCGACGATAAAGAAGGCAAGGACGATGTGTGGCTCTGGGATGACTCTCTATCGTCTTGCGCGGTGTCTTCTGGAAACACAAAGGATGCTTCAGAATTCCAGTTCAGTGTAAGGGCGCCTTGGTCTATCATTCACCCAGCATCGAGCACGAGTACCGCCCGCCAAGCGTTGCCGCTTCCCAAATCTAGAAATGCAGAGTACCGCACCATGATTCAGCGAATGGTCTCCTCGGCACAGCCGCATGACGAACCATCTTCTCTGAAAGCGAACGCCTTAGCGAGCGTGTCGCACAGCAGTGTTATGGCCGACCGACCTGCCGTCAAAGCTGCATCCATCGCTAGAAAAGGATGAGGCATGCCTGGTACGAGCTGACACTCTACAAGCACACCTGCTTCCTTCAACTTGCGAGCGTATTGTTCGCCCTCGTATCTCATGATGTCAAGCTCTGCTACAAGAACCAGCGTTGGAGGAAGGCGCGACATCTGCTCAACTGGGAACAGCAAAGGTGACGCTTCGGGGTTTGGCCAGTCATCCTTGTTGGGAAGGTAGTGCTTGCGATACCAGGTCATCTTCTCCGCCGTCAAAGACGCAGTGTACTGGTATTCTCCCCACGACGGGTTGTTCTCTGTGGTTGCAGTGTTGTCCGTGACCGGAACGACCAAGAGCTGGTGAACGAAGCCACCAAAGCCAGGCACCTGCCTCTTCGATGCCCTTTGCGTCACGACTGCTGCGAGATTGGCACCGCTAGATGCACCTCCAATTGCAACTTTCCTCAAGTCTAAGCCCAGCGTCCTTGCGCCTTCGCTAGTCGACCACAGCAGTGTTTCCCAACAGTCTTCAACTCCTGCTGGAAAGGGATCCTCGGGTGCAAGTCTGCAGTGGGCGATCAGCATGGTATATCTTCAACCTCAAGCGCCATCTAGGCTCACCGATAATCAGCTGTAATCACGACACACTGAGCTCTCATACACATGTGCGTGCAAACCGTGTTTTCAGTGTTGATGTTGCCGAAGACGAAACCGCCGCCATGGAAATAGAGTAATGCGGGCCAGCCAGCTGGACTCGGGGGTGGCCCATCCGGCGTGAAGGCCCTTACTAGCACGTCTGGTCCAGTAGTGCTCTGGCGTCGAATAGAGTAGTCCTGAATCTGACCAACAGGCAAAGGGTTGCTCCCACCGGCCATAATTGGGCTTCCTGCCCTTGAGACAGCTATTGGTTGAAGGTGGGCCGGTGGGATGGAGATAAGGTGACGGTTGTAAAACTCCACATACTCCGGGTGCAGCCTGTGTCTGACAGACTCATGCAGTGGGGAGATTGTGCCGGACATTTCTGGACCTGTCGAATCTTTCATGTCGGGTACATTCATTGTTCTGGAAGCCTCAGAGAAAACATGAAGCTTATGCAAAGCCATTTTGAACTGGGCGAGCACTCGACGGCATAAGAGCTACACCGTTTGATGAGGTAGAAGGGTTGAGTTCGATGATTGACAGATCAATTTGTGCGTTCTGGACAATTCTGAAACCCGTAAGATGGGGTCAGATTCCAAAGAACTCCACCACCCATATGTCGATCGATCGTCACGAACGTTCCGATTGGATGCCAAGCTCTTCTCGAAAGATAAAAAATGCGTTCTCTCCAACTCGGACCCAGGGCTCTGGATGAGGCTTAACTGGCGACCCCACGTCTTTCCAAATAGAGCATATGACTGGCCTATCGACCGAGCATTAAGGATACGGCGTTTCCGAGACGCAGGACAGGCTACTCTTACAAGCATCACGTCGTCACTGGACTTCCCGCGATATGCAGATGTCATTTTCCGTTGGCCAAGGTCTTGCGACCACGTGCAGGTTCGACAATACTGTCCCATGCACAATTTCATGCGCAACAACGCACATTCTAGATTCAGCCGACTAGGCACGGCGATTATGCTTTTGTAAAAGCCCAGACACTGAAACATGTAGACCGACTCCTTACCGAAAGGTTTGCGATACTGAAGTTCGGTAGTAGGCCGTTGCACTACAGCGTGTACCCTGCATTTGTGCATCCTGCAGCCATCATACGCCAAAGAAAATCTCCGAGTCTTAGCGTCAACCAACCAACTTTGAGACACCAATTCAAGGTTTCGCGCCCTGAGCAAGGGCTCACCGTCACTTACCGGGTATGCTGCAGGGCTCAAATGGGGCGGGTTCTCGGCCATTGAACCCCGGAGCTGTCGACTAGGGTCGATAGCTCGCAATGCGCACAGTGATCCTTCACTGTCTTGCTTGCAGGGTACAATACAATAGCTGACACTGGGAAGTGGCTGACTAGGCGCATTTTTGGACTGTCAATCCTGATCATCGCTTTGGCGAGGCTACTCCAGCAGCCTAGTAGGAGCCTCTGTGGCAGGTAGTGTAAGCGCAGGTTGCCTAGGCATTGCAGAACGACTTCTCACGATGTTACATGAAGGCCAGATCGAATAATAAACCATTAGGACAACCACATGAGCTCTGCGTGCTTCATCGACCGTGCCTGACAAACTCGAGGTTTGACCACGCAACACTTCGTCTTATCAGGATTAGTCGGTACTTGGTATGTGGCCGCGCCATCCCGCAGAAACAGCAGATCAAAATAAGCACAAGTGGATCTTAACGTGGCGGGTAGCAGCGCATACCATCCCCTTATCCCTAAATCATCTTCTTAACTGTTTCGACGATCCTTGGGTGAAAGCTCGCTCAACAACACACTGATGGGCATATCATATCCATCCCTGTACTGCGAAGCACTCAATCTCCACTTCTGCATTCAACAGCAACGTCTTCAACGTCCCAGCAGGTTTCCCATCACCGAAGTACTCATTGTACACCTCGCTTGTCTTGGCAGAGACCATACATGTTAACCAGAAAGGTACGGACCCTGACACATTCATCCAGTCCTGAGTCAGCGGCTTCCAAGACTTCGTTGATTCTCCAGACAGTGATGCTTTGCTTCGTCAGTCTACGTGCATGTTCCAGGGTCGATTATCGCACTATCTATGCCTGAATCTCATCTTCAACTAGCTAGCCCGTTGCAGGGTTTCTCGGAGTTTGGGCTGAGCCATACGTTTTACGGTGTCGCTCGCGACAATTGCTCAACGACAGGTCATTGTACGAGGCTTTAGAGCTTTCTTGGTGTGCACTGGTTGCCTCGACATTCTTGCGGGTCTATGGACCTAGCATGTAGTCCTGCCGGTAGGCCGTTTTCCATCGCACTGTAGGTTCAGCGTCTCCGAGCCAATCGCGGATTCGTCCCAGGCAGAAGATTACGAAAGACCGACGGAACCGCAAACGGCTCTTGTTATTGGATCATCGTGAGGACCAGAGTTTCGCAACTATGTACGAGCCAGACCTCTCGGTGAGACGTGCAAGCACGCTTTGGAAGCATGCGTCAATCACGGTATCAGCCGTAGGCAGATGCGCAGGCATGCTCTGGGAGATCCTGCTGCTGAGGCAAAACATGTGCCTGTGCGTTGGGACATAAGGGGATGTACCGACAGACCAAGCTACTACTTCTATTGTGAGTGCTCACTCGGCGAAGTGGCGATTGGCCGGGGTCCAGGCAATGAGAACGTGCACTGTACTTTTAGCGCACCAGCGCCATGCAGTGGTGCAAGGCAAAGGCAATCGCAACGCACTTCCAATTTAGGATCTATCGTTCTTGCGCTGGCAAAGCTCCGGGCTCCTAACGTGCACTGCAAGTTTAGCGTCTAAAGGCCGTTACCGTACAGGAAATGTGTCCGCCAAGTTCCCGACGCACTCTGCAATTCAAAGACGTCTTCATTGGCCACGGTCACGTCGATCAAGCTGTCAGCCTCGTGGCTTCGGTCCGTTGGCCATTCGCTACCCTGCATAGCATACCGGTAGGATCCACTTCTACACACGGAGTTTGACAGTCTTGGCATCAGGTTCTTTAATATTTGGTAGCATCCACCACCTAGGTAATTAAATTATGGATAGAAAGCAAATTGTTAGGTTAAAGTTATCGTATTAGTCTAATCAAGTTAAGTCCTCTCCTTCGAGGAGGAGCACGCGTTGAGAGGACAGACCTCTCGTACGTCATGCCTCGCCAAGCCTGTTGGCGTCATCGTGCGCATCGGGGACAGAGGGGCGAATGGTCCTATACAGCAGTCCTGCACACCTGCACTGCAATTTTAGTGTCTTAGGACCATGGATTGCTTCTACAGTATTGTGCGGCCAATTGATCTCACTGCACTGCACTTTTAGCGTCCCAGAGCCATCACGAATTCTTCATGTCTCCCCATCGGCTCTAGTCAGACCAAACAGCTTTCGACTACGAATCCTGGCTAGTCTCGCTGTCAGCCTTACTCGCTTCAATAATCACAGTAAACGAGTTCTTCATACAATCCCAGCGGATGGCCTTCGCTAGTCAGAACGTGGGGGAATCTAATGTGGCCTAGCTACCCTTAGCTGCCATTCGTAGATGCTCTCTTTTTAACCGTCGGGCGACCTGGTCTTTGCTAGCATTACAGGTAAGATATCACGCTCCCGGCGGCATACCATATCGTTGCAATACAGGAGACACGGTCCGTGAATCTGGATGATTGTCACCCAGCGCAGCGACCATCTACCCCAATCCGCGCAAACCAGAAGCGCGCAACACAGATAACCTGACCATCGAGGAATGACTGATCTTTCACGTCGGACGAGGAGCACTACGTTGACCACGTTCCATAATCGTAGGATACTGTGCCAGCGCCCGTGAACAACTCGGAAACGGTACTTCATCTGGCGTACAAGCTGCAGGATCCTGGACCTGGAGTCCACGTCCGATATGCTAGCCTGCTGTTTCATAACGCGAAGCGACCACTTGATGTAGAACTCAAGGTACGTTCATGCTTCCACGCATACCAGTCTGGAAAGGTCCTACTGCAGCTGCTGTCGAAACGTTTTGTGGGTGCTCTTTGGTCCGCCCGGACTCGCGGGCGTTGAACGGGAAGCACAACATCGTCTCCTGGGTGCTGATGTATGAGCAGCTGTCGCTGGCGGCGTCTCCTGAGGATCTCGAAATTCTTATGCCTGGATTGTTGCGTACACAATAGCGTAGCTGCGGAGTACTCCCCACTGACATCTGACGAGAAACCAACAGCATGATGTGCGACGCGCGAAGTTCCCGTTCTCTTTCGTGTGCGAATCCATGGCTTGTACGGTCCCGTACTCTTTCAGCCGGCTTATCCCCACGGGCCAGCCGGCATAATTCTGACCCCTTGTCGGGATTGGCACAGTGGTCGATCCTCATTGGCCGAGTCTTAATGAATCAAACTCTTACAATTATACCGGACTGAGGTGCTGACCGGTGTCACGATGTCTCCATTGCATATTTGTGCTGATGTATAGCAATGCACGCTCGACAAGAACATTCTTCTCCCGCCGGACATGATGGCTGAGCTCTATGAGCTGAAACCTTTAGCAGTGCTGCGAAAGTACTTGATGTTGCGGAGATATCTGTACCACAGCGAGCGAAGATTCAGCATGAGCAGATGTTTCTGGGGAGGCATGAGTGCCTGCATCGCTGGCCGGGACTGTGTATATCAGCGAACGAGCTTTCCATGCTCTGGCTTCTCTTTCGCCACGACAGACAACTCTTCCAGCTTTGACCTCGCAAATCCTCCGCCGTCCTGCACAACTATCCCCAACAGCCAACAGTTGATTGAGAAGAACAAGGCACTGCTTTCCCAAAGACCGAGCCAGGCACTTCGTCCCAGAAATTCGTGTCGAAAACCGAAGGCCAGCCAAGCAGCTTGACCAGCGATCCAAGCTCCCAGTGCACTTACTCCGCGCTTCCAATCTTGCATCAAGCTCGAGTGAGGTAGGTAGAGTGGCAGGAAGATTAGATACCAAAGAAAATACTGACTTGTGCAGACCTTGTTGAACGTGACAAATGCCAATGTCTGTGCTAGCAGTGTTGTTGGGAGAGCACATGTTGTTGATGGCAGCAGGGAGAGGAGGATACAACTAAGGAAGATCTGAGGAAGAAATGCCAGTCGTTCTGCAGATATGATGGAAGGATTGATAGACGGATTAGCGGAGGAGAAGTACAGAAGAGTGTTGTAGAGGCTGAAGTTGTGTCTGTGATCGGTCCGTGTGAAGTGGTAGAGGAATGTATGTTCGACGAAAGGGTGGCCGTAAATCGAGTACATGATAAGATTGAGGCCTGTGAATATTGCTAGAGAGGAGACCAATAGCTGCACGCGGGCCTTGTTGAGGAGAGTGCTGATAGATTTCAAATCTGCAAAGTTCGGGGCTGGTGCTGGCTTCGACTTCAAGGCCCAGAACATGCTCACCCCGTAGACGAATGGATAGATCTTGAAATGAACAGATAGACCCAAAAGTGCTCCGGCTAGGAGGATACGCCTGGTCTCAAAGGCATAGAGAGTGGCCATGACCATAGCGCACAGAAGCCCTTCGCTGCTTCCTCTGGTGCTAATATTCGCCACCATCGGATTGAGCAGCCATACGCTGGCGTATCTCAATGCTCTCTGCCTTGTCATACCTTGCTTCGCAAGTAGCCTGTAGATGAGCCATCCTGCCACGATATCTGACACGGCGAAAAGCGCTTTGCCTGAATGGAACCATAGCCCATCTTTTGCTGACCACGAAGTGGGTAGCAGTATCCAGGCTAGAAGTGGTGTATATCGATATGTAGCTCTCGCATAGGGTGAGGAACCTCGAGAGACCGCTCGTGCTGCGTCTGTGAAGACGAAATAATCGATGTCGGTGTACTTGAGAGCAGAATGTGCATCTTGGTAGATCCCATAGAAGAAGAGCACAAGACGAAGGGCTAGAGCAGCCGCAAAGATGAGCCACGGTGATTCGAAGGCTCGAGACACTACCGACATGATGGAAGCGGCATTTGGTACCTCTGGTACGTCTCAGCACGCATTGCAGGAAATGATGGCGAAGTGTAGAAGTGCCAGGGACAGAATGCACCTGGTGAAGCTTAAATTTAAGGTGCAGTAGCGATCCATTGGCGCCCGAGAAACCTAATTGGTAGTTAGGTAGAGGAAGCGGAAGTCCTGTACTTCAGCCATAGGACAATGACGTCCGACACACATATGCTTTAGCCAAGGTAATATTCTCTAGTCGACTCCTTGGTGTAGCTAATGGCAGGTGTGAAGCGGACGCGGCAAGAGATGGAGACCAAGGACACATCCGAGAGCACATCGCCGTTCATTGGCGTGTTCGAAGGATTCAAGGCCGAGCTCGATGAGCATCATGATCGAAGAGAAAGAGTCATCAAGGCTTCGAGGGATATCACAGCATTCAGCAAGAAGGTAATATTTGCGTTACAAAGGTAAGACTGGCCATGTTTACCCACGTCAGACCTGACGTGAGACAGGACAAAGGACATTGGCAAGCCATTGACAGATAAACGAGCACTTGGCGATGTCACGAAGCTGAAAGAGCAGATCAAGGAGACCTTCGAATCAGTGGCCACAGATCTACAAGGCATCAATGCATACCGCTACCAGCGCAACATTAGTGGTGGTATCCAAGAATGGATGGAGGCAGTCTTGTTCGAGCACTATCTCCAGACTCAATCCATCATGACACATGAGGAAGCAGCGAAGAAGATACCAGCAGATATCATGCTAACGTACGAAGATTATGCCTTAGGTCTATTCGACATGACAGGCGAGCTCATGAAGATAGCCATCACGTATATGGCTACGAATGGAAAGCTTCCTGGCAAGAACGGCGGCTCCTCAGTGCTTACGGATATGCAAATCATGCGGACACAGCTCGAACTCATGGATGCCGGTGGCAGCTACGCTCTCGGTCGAGACTTTGAAGGAAAGCTGAAAACTACGAGGGCAAGTGTGGAGAAAGTGGAAGCCAGCGTCTACGGTATGACAGTGCGAGGGAAGGAACGACCACCGGGCTGGAAGCCAGATCTTGACTCGGGACCACGACAGGGGGAGGAGATCGAGTCGTACTGAGACCTGGTTTCATTTTCATGGAGCTGTCCATGTTATGCTATGCCGCTACTTCTGGCTTCTCAACAGCTACGGGCGAACAGCCTGGTCCTGCACCGTCTCTTACTGGGGCTTCTCGTCGGCATCGAGAATACCCTCCTGGACCAATTCGTCAGCAGTAGGACGTCGTTGCAGTTTCTGCTCAAGAGCATCGGTCCGCATCTGCTTGTCAAGGGCTTTCTGATTGGCTTGGATGCCAGGTGCAGCGGTCGTGTCAGGAAGAATGTTGCCTGGAAAGGCATCAGCTAGAACCTCATCAGAGGAAGAGGATGCACTCACGGTTGATAAGATCCTCACGCTCAGGACGATGCTCAAGACCCTTCTTCAAGTTATCGGTGTTACGCTCGCGCTCGAGCTGTAGTTGAGCGGCCTGAAGTGCTCTGCATCTGTTAGACTATTGTTGTAGGAGAATGTAGCAATTGTGTTGCTTACGGAGCAGCATTGGTGTCCAGCAAAATATGTCTGTTCTTCAGATCTTGTGCCTCTGGTCTGTGTTGCAAGTGCTTCTCAAGCGAGTCTCGTCGTTGGACGGGTGAGAGGGGTGTCTCATCGACCTTCATGTCTGGGGTGGTCTCGTCGACAGCTGCCATGGTTGATGCAAGGACTTCGAAGGGAATTGGTTGTCTGTAGTTGGACGCAGCGAAGAGCAACTTCTGTTTATGTATGTGTATTGAGTAGGCAGCGATGTTGTCTAGGTGACCTGCTTACGGTCACATTCAAGCCATGGACTCGAACTCACATGCCACGCGCCCTGCTTTGTTGCAAGGGTCCGAGGTGCCGCAGCAGCTCAACGTCATAGGCTGTTTCAGGCGACACTCGGTCTAAACCTTGCTTAGCTCCTGGCTCTTGCCGGGCAATGCATGACCAAGCACTGCGGGCACCTTCCCTGCCCACATCGTCACGCCGTTGTGTTCTGTGTTGTGTTCAACACAACTTTGATCATTCGCAAGCAGATCAAGTCACTTTGCTGGTCTAGAACTATTCAACCTAACATCTTGGCCCCACAACATGTCTTCCTCCAACCGAGACAAATCACCCACCCCGTCGGAACGCGAAAGACTTGATAAAGAAGTAAAAGCTCGAGAAGAAGAGGAGCAATCCAAGCTTCCCTACAAATGGACTCAGACCCTGAATGAAGCCGAAGTCACTGTCCCAATACCCGGAAACCTCAAGTCGAAAGACCTGGTCGTCGACCTCAAGAGAAGCCATATCAAAGTCTCTGTCAAAGGCCAGAGCCCGATCATTGACGGTGACACTCCCTTTCCACTGAATACAGAAGACAGCACCTGGACACTATCCACGAAGCCGGACAACTCTAAAGAGATAGCCCTCACTATAGCAAAATCAGCTGGCTCAAATTGGTGGCCACACATCACGACCGACGCGCCCAAGGTTGATGTAACCAAGATAGTGCCTGAGAACAGCAAGCTGGCTGATCTTGACGGTGACACGAGAGGTATGGTGGAGAAGATGATGTACGATCAAGAGATGAAGCGACAGGGGAAGCCTACTAGCGATGAGCAGCAGAAGCAGGATCTTTTGAAGAAGTTCATGAAAGAGCATCCAGAAATGGATTTCAGCAATGCAAAAGTTGGTTGATAGTACGATGAGCTCCACTGAGCGCAAAGCCAGTACAAGCTACTAGTAGCCACGCCCTGTCTGGTCAACCATTTAATCCTCTGACAAGCGACAAAATATCGTGTACCGCCACCGACCATGATCCAAGACATCTTTCCATGGTTTCACTTCCATATTCACCAAGGAGCTTCTTGTGACAAACACACGTGGGCAACTCTCCGTCATCAATATTGGATTGCGGGCATTATTGGGATCTTCCACGGACTCGGCTATTGCCAACATCCAGTACACTGCTGCCTGCTGCCTGCCACCTGCCGTCAGTCTCGCGGCCGAGGACATAGGTGGTGTTATCCATATTCCACCATCTCCCGAGTCTGTGATACCATCCGCCCATTTATCTCACGCACCGCGTGCTCAGCGACTGCACTCTGCGCCATGTCCCAAGCGCATGAGGGTTCCAGCAACGCAGCCCAACTTCCAAATGTCCACCAGTCCCGCCCAGCGAAGATATCCTTCGCATCGCAGATCCCACAGACAGACTTTTGAACCAGCAGACAGCCGGACAAGATGACATGGCTGGCATGCAGCTCGACAAGCCCAGTAGAGATTATACACTGCTACAGCCCGTTCGACGCCCCACAAGTGTGAATCTTGTCTTTGGCTCCTGTATCAACGACATGTATCGCCCGCTACGCAGCTGCTTCGTCCCCTTCCATGCCAGGCTGGGCCTTTGATGGTGAAGCGAAGCGAGTCACGGGTTGTAGGCCCGCTTTATATATATACATATACATATACCTTGTCGGTAATACTGTATCTTGCCCTAGCTCCTACCCGCCTACTTTGCCTCCCTAGCCTATTCCTCCATTTTCTCTACGTTATTATTACGACTTGTAGCTAAGTGCTAAGCTGGTGAGACCAATTCGATTTGATGAGATGCCATGTTATGCATACATGCATGCATAGCACGTGCCCTGAACAAAGCTTCGACTTGTTCTGTCGGACTCATAACGGGTCTGAAACGAAACGCAATGGAATGGTATGGTATGATGTGATGTGATAGCGACGTGTGTTCTTGCATAGACTTCGTCTCAAGTAGACCGCACCGCACTGACACCGCAGCGTGCTGGAGCAGCAGCAGCCAATTTTCGGGTGGAAGCTCAAGCCAGTAACGTTTACTTCTACTAGCTGCTGTGCCACACTTTACCTTGTGTATCCCTTAAAGCAGCTTGAAGCATGGAATTGTGGACTACTATATAGCATAGACCAGATAAGATATCCACCCTATTCCTACCCTTCCCTCCCCGAACACATTACACATCCATATCGCAACCCAAACACCTGGTCGGCCCTTTCATTCTCTTCACGAACTCCCCTCAAGCTTAATGGTTCTCCTGAATTATTGATCGAGCGCACTATCCCTAACGCCCCAGCACCCACCCCTCCTTACACCACATCCCCCTCTCATGAGCGTACCACAGAATCCCACTATGCACAACCCCCAGCACGCACACCCGCCACAACGGATGCGGAAACGTCGCCAACTCGACCGCAGCCAGGATGAATGTGACGTAGAAGATAGTACTGTTGATCCCGTGGCTTAAACACGGCTGCAGTACGCTCATCAGTTTCGTGGCGAAGATGAGGATCGCGACGGAGGGGGTGCTGATGCGCCGGTGGAGGAGATAGCGGAGGTTCTGGGATCTAGATGGGGATTGTGGCGGTGGGAGGAGGAGCTGTTGATGTTGCTGTTGCTGCTGCGCTTGCCTTTCTGGGCTTGGTGAGGTGGGTTTTCGCGGTGATTCGGGTGATGTGCTGTTTGAGACGTGGGCGTATGGTCGTGAATCGAGACGTGGCGGTTGAGTAACTCCAAGACCTTGGGATGATGATCTTCGCATCATGAGGGCTGTGTGGGTCATGGTATCCTCTATCTCCTCGGAGCTCATTCTGGGACTAGTAGAGGCGCTTGCAGGACCGCTGAGTGAAGGACTCAGTGGGCCACGTCTTCTGATCTGAGCTTGGCGAGAGGGAGACATAGCGTCGATTTCCCGCGGCCGATTGAGTGGTTTGCTCGAGTTGCCTGTTGCTGGCGAGTCGATCTTTGTGATTCGCTTGCCGGGTGTGAGGTCGTCTGGCCCGGTCTGTGAGTTGCGCCGCTTCAGGTCGGGCGTGAAGTCGATGTTGCCCATTCTGACAATATTGCGTACTTCATCTGCGGTGGGCCTGCTCTCAATGTGTATGGACAGAAGCTGTTTCAAGACTGCATACAGCTTACTCGGTAAATCCGGTCGTTCTCTCCTTCGCTCATCGAAGCCGAGCCAGGATGTGATCTCGTCCCTCAGCGAGTCCAGGTCCTCGCTTTCTTCTTGTAGAACGTTTGCATTGTGGTAAGGTAGATCGGCGAAACAGAGGAAGTGAAGAATCATGCCGAGGGAAAAGATGTCGGACTTGAATGTGAAGTTACCTAGAGGACCTCCAGGAGAGACCGGCTTGAGCACTTCGGGCGCACAGTATGAGATCGTGCCTGTGGCGCCTGTTGCTTTGCGGATGGCGTTCTCATATTGAACTTCACCGAAATCACTGACTAGAACACGCGTCTCGCCACCAACGTGGTGAAGCAAACAATTACTCGGTTTGAGGTCTCGGTGAATGAAGCCGTTGAGATGCAGGAAGCGTAAGCCTTCCGTTATGTCGAGGAAGAAGGAGTAGATCTGGTCAAAGTTGAGCTTGCGAGGTTCGTTTAGCTTTCGAGGCATTTCTGCTTCCCCCTTGGACCGTCTACGTATCCGTTCTTTCAGGTCTTGCGTAGTTGTCTGGACTTGCGCTGGGCCACATACATATGAGTGTAGGTCCCCACCATTGCAGTACTGCTGTAGGATGAAAGCGCATGGTACGCTGGGTGAGAAATTATTGGTGGTGTAGTCCTGAAGCCAGACATGGCGGTATGAGACTAGGTTCTGATGAGACAGGCTTTGTAGAGCTTGGACTTCCACTAGCACCTTCTCAAGCCAGGCATGGTCGTCGCCGACAGGTACACGTTTGCAGGCGAAATGCCCTAGAGCCACGTTGTCGAGTACATGTCTCACTAGCAACACTACCCCTCGTCCGCCTCTGCCGAGCTCCTTTTCCACGATGAAGAACCTTTCGAAATAATTTGGGGCGAAAGCGGTTTCTGAGATGCCGTGAGCATGATCTGGCGGAGCAGGTGAGCTGCCGATAAACTCTGCTTCTGGTGGTGGCACTGTTGGCGCTGAGCTTAATGGTGAACGCACAGGGTGCGCAAGTTGTCTGCGTGGGGACGGCGGCGTTGAGCTGCGCGTCGAGCTGGGCAGGCTGCTAGCTAGCATCCGAAAATATTCATTGTTGATGAACGAAGGCTGTTGCTCGTCGGCATAATCATCTTCAACCGCGGAAGAGCTGTTATGGTCATACGGTCGTCCACAGTGAGGACAGTCAGTCTCTGTGGCCGGCTTTTCGATACCTCGATTACGATTCCTCAGGATGAGCTGCCTCGATTGAGGGTCAAATACGACCACTGAGTCGGCATGGCGGCTTTGAAGATTAGCGTCTTCAGACAAACATCTAAGTTCGTAACTTACAGGACAACTTCTCGGTTGGTATCATATGGGATAATTGACAAGTAGTCGTCGTAGACATCATCAGAGTCTGCCATCGTTCGTCAAGTGGCTACCAGTCATATCCAGTCGGCCGCATGGATGCCCAGCCCTGCACATCATGTGCGGACAAGTTACAGCTACTGAAGACTGATAAGGTCGTGCAGTAGCTCGACAGTGATAATAGTTCCCGTTGTCTTCTGCAAACGATTCAAGTCATGTTGAATTGAAGTTTATGGTGGACTTAAAGCTGAATCAGGAACGGCAATCGACGAGTCGTGCCGACACAAAGAGCTTGTGAAGCATTATCCGCGTAATAGCTTGTACTCACGAGCACAAATACCTGAGGTAGCTCGATGCATTGCAAGAGAACGAGGAGATCATAGATAGAAGATTCACCGTTTGCTTCCAAGTCCGGCTGATGGTCTTACATGACGTTTGAAACGTCGGGATCCCTGTGTAGCTGGGCAAAATGCAGGCAACAACCAGTGTTAGCCGTGGATGGGTCTGAAAGGTGCTACCGTGCTACACTGAAATTTGCGGAAAGCAAGGTATATATGTATATACCTAGAGCAAGCGTGAACAATAGAATTACGTGTAGCGCCTGCAATGCCATTCACCTCGGTAAATTTATCGTCTATGCAATATGATCCTGACATACATTGCCAATACATTCCAAAAGTTTTGCTATGTCTGCTGCTGAGCACCGGGCCTAGGGAATACCGAAGTTGTCTGGACACCATTGGCATCAAAGCCCCCAAATGTCCCTTGAGCAGAATGTTGCCAACCTTGTCCGGTCTGCTGATTCACGAACTGGCTTTGCCTGAACGGATTCGTGCTGCCAGTCACATTCATCGTCAGCGGATTGGCCGGTGGCGGAGAGAGGCTACTGTTCTTTGCGAAAGGGTTTGTGCCTGTTCTCTGTGGCTGCAGAGCTTGTGCGGCGGACGCTTGGTCTATTGGTGAGAACTGCTGTTGAAGAGGTTGTTGTTGTTGGTGTTGGTCAAATGTGGCTGGGGGTGGGGATGTCGTTTGTGGTATATGCTGACTCTGAATGACGCCAGTATTGTGTTTAGCGAATGGATTCGTTGATTGCCGCTGGATACCTGTGTTTTGAAAGGGTTGGCCGCCACCCGTTGGCATCATCGACTGTCTGAACGGGTTCGTGCCAGTCTGCTGCGGCTGTAGGGAGCTCGGTGAGGAGACTTGTGAGCTTTGCATTTGCGGAGGTGATTGCATTGCTTGCTGCGAGTAGTCCACTGCATTGCTCTCAGGTATCGAGGAGAAGGGCGAGCTGAAGCTGTAATTTTGTGTTTGTTGTGGTTGGGGTCCGTAACCCCCAAAACCAGCACCTGTAAAATCCGGCTGCAGATTCTGTTGCTGAGGTGGCTGCTGGAATGGTTGTTGCGGCTGTTGTGCGAAATTCTGTATGAATGGGTTGTAGCCTGTTTGTTGTGGGGCCATCTGTGGTTGTTGTCCATATATTTGAGCCTGTGCAAAGCCTGTGTTCGACTGTTGGTCTTGCGGGTAGGTCTGCTGTGCCATCGGTTGCTGGTTCTGCTCGATTGACTCGAAAAAGTCTATTAAATCTGGGGCTGGCCCTTTGGAGGGTTGTGAGGACTGGGGCTGGAACTGGGCTTGAGGGTGGAACTGGGGCTGAGGCTGTGTCGTTGTAGATGTGACAGGTGCGGCCTTTGGAGCCGGGCTAGTTTGGGCGATAGCTGATACTGGCTTGCCTGTCCTTTTTGCTTCCTGTTGTGCTAAGTATTGCCGTTTGTTGATTTCAAAATCGGGATCATTCAGATAGTCTTCGAGCGAGGAAGTCAGTGTTGTCGGAGCGTGCTTGAGCTTGGGGACCTCCAAGCGGGTGTAAGCCTGGTATTGCCGCGCCATGGAAAGATAGTTCACTACCAGGTCTGTTTGGCGAGCGAAAGTTTTGTAAATTTTCAGAGCTCTTTCTGCATCGACCTTGGACATCTCAAAGTAGTGCTCGAGCACATTAATGGTGCCCTCATTCATGGCTTTGAACAGCTCCAACAGATCCATGGTAAGCAGGCGGAAGGCGGTCATGGAGATCTCGTTGTCGGGATCAGCGCCTCCTAACAAGTCACACTGTAGGAGTGCTTTGATTTGAGCCTGCACAACCTCAGTCTGGCGTAGGAGTCCTTTGTCAACGGTCAGGCCTCTCATCTTCCCAGCGCCAGAGCGAACATAGTCGGTCTGGGTGTCTTGATATGCCTTGACTCTTTCCAGTAGATACTCGAAGTAGCGCCTGATACTGATGCCCTGGGTCTGCACTTCTGTGAACTGGCTTATTGCCAGTCTTTTCGGCGACTCAGCCAGATATCGTAGAGTGATTTCCGGGGCCCCTTCCCTGATCATGAGATGCACTACGATGAGCGACTTGAACACGATGGTCCACGTTGAGTCTCGCAGTCGGAGCTGCAATGTATGGAAGACGTCTGCCACACCCGTCTCCCCCCCACGCGTCGCTGACAGGATAGGCTCGACATACTTCGTCTTCGGCGCTGCTAGCTGGCTGTGTCAACAGAGGTTCGTGTCTGCCCGAGCCAGGAGCCTGCCTACCTTGATCTTAGTCGCACCCTTCACTGTCTTATCCATCGTAGCTCTGGTGGATGACGTTGGAGAGCGGGGAATGCGTAGGCTGGGTGAGTACGTGTCGCGCCTGGCTTACCGGAACTGGGAAGCAGGTAATGGTGCCAACGAGGAAGGTACGACCGGTGACCTCGGAATCAGATGGTCATGTTGCTGACAAGCATTGTTTGACCTTCGGCACAGACGTTCGCTGGACGTTTCAAGTCGCACAGCAGCGCACTGGTGCAGCACAAGCAGGCCCTCTTCGAACAGGCGTAGGTGATTGCTGCTGAAGGGCACTTCTAGACACGAAAAAGTCTACATGCATCGTGTTTACACCTTGCTCATCTCGCGGTGCAGCACTAAGCTCTAGCCGTTCCGAGAACGACACCGCCATTGACGTCTTAGCCTCATTATTCATCCTTGTACCGCAGTGGGGCCTGATCCAGCCTCCAAAGGTCGAACTTGAAGTGTTTATGAACATACAACGGATGGGACGCGTAGCAAAACGTCCCAAGAAGTCTTGGGCGACCGGCCCTAGGCAGCCGGCTATGATAAGTGCATTCGCTTGCTATTGGCCAGCTATACTATGACAATCTCTGTGGTATAAGCAAACCACGTTTCGACTTATTCAGTAACAGTAAGTTAGAAGCTCAAACATGTTGCGCCTGTTACAAATCTCTTGCGCATGTGTGAGCACCCATCAAAATCCAGCATCCCGCTTCATACCTCATGGCAATCTCGTATTCGTACAATTTCGACACGTTGCAGCCCGTTCAGTCCATCATAAATTCGCCTCTGAGCATCCGTTCGCCCAGATGGTCAGGCTTCTTGATCTTGGCTCCGGGCGGAGGCGCAGCTGGTGCCGGCGGGGCCTGTGTAGGCATTTCTCGCGGCGGCTCGGGGGCAGGTGCATTGAATGACTTGCTTCGATTGTGGCCGGCTGAGAAAGGATTCGACCCAATCGACGCCCTCTTGTTTTTGTCCCTCATGGCCTCAGACCAGTTGAAACCCTCCCCTACATGTAGTCAGCATATCGTCCAACCATGGCGAAACAGTGTGGCTTAAGTCAGAAGCTGAGTGGCAAGGGTTTGGGGAGTGAGTAGCATATGAGATCGACCTTGACTCTTACCTCCAGTCTTGGCCGTCCCCTGGGATCGCGCATTAGGCTTGTGGTGTCTCTTGTCTGAACTTGCATCTTCACTCAAGGTGGACAAATAGGACGAGGATCGCCTACCGGCATTATTGCTTGGAGAAGTCCCACCCTGCCTCACATCACGGAGTGCTTGAGCACCGAAACTGAGCCTACGAGCCAAGGAGGGGCTGGGAGGAGAGTTCATCGGGCCGACCTTGTCGTCGTCCTCGATAACGGCATTGTCGTCAAAGCTATTTCGAAACTCTGGCGAGCCACTAGCCGAGGAAGTCGAAATGCTTGCTCGACGCTGCCGCGAATAAGCGTTGTATGGTGATTCCTGGGAGTTTCCGGAGCCGGAAAGACCCAATGCAATGGATATACTCTTTCTGCTGTTGTTGGATGCACCCGGGGAGGGAGGAATAGCAATGGAAGCTGAGGTCGATGCCGTCGAGGAGGAGTTGCCGAAGGCGCGAGGGTTCAGCATCTCGACGAATGATTTCCTTCTCGATGGAGGGGAAGGAGGGGCTCCAGCATTGTCTGAATCGCCCATGCTGGCCATATGTGGGCTGAAGCCCGTGAGTTTTGCTTAGTGCTCAAGCTCAAGGCCTTTCCGACACTGTTCTCGCTGCAGGGTCGATGTGCAGTGTATGTATCTTCGAGAGGAATTGATCGGTTGTGTGTTGATCCCAATGCTGGACGACGTCAAGAAGGGTGCCAATAGTTCGGACAAAGGAAGCTGGACCACGTCACGAGAGGTGTTTTGGCTTGTAGGACAATGGTCTTGACTGCCGTAGAGATCAAGCGCTGGCTATGCTACAAATGGTGCTTAGAGGTCAGAAGAGGCAGAAATAGGGAAGCACAAGAAGCGCAGAGTGTGCAATGAGCGGTGGTGAAGGACCCCTTGAGTCTGTCCCTCCAAAGTGCTTAAGCGCGATAGACTTCGGGCGTGCACAGACCACGGCAGGGCACGCTAGCACGCCCAAGTCGAAGATTAGCGGGTGTCACTTGCGGGGTGATCATGGGGCAACGTAGGATAAACTTGGCAGGACTGGAGTCCAACGGCCTCAGCTAATTAGTATCGCAGCTGTCCCTTCAACAGCACAATCCCTCCACTTTCTGCAGGACAAGCACGTCCAGAAGCAGTTTCATCGTCCTTGCCGTCCACTGAACTCTTTCAACCCAAGATCCATCCCTGGCGATCAATCGACGGTTACGTAGCTCCTTCTGCATTGTGCAACACCTCAGACCACTCGAGACCACTCTCACGAGTAGCTTTCCGTGCTGTGGCTTCGCGAGCTCTGTTGCTTCGCCCTTACACTTCCGCTGTAAGCCGGTCTCCAAGTGTGCGCATCCAATCGTCCAATCTCGATGCCTTGCGCGAACCGATGATATGCACAAATCACGTCTGCTTTGGCGAGACACCAACGGGATGACTCGGCTTCAGGCGACGAGGCGGCCTGCCTTCTCGCATTATCATCCACGCTAGAACTACCTGCACCAAAGGGAACCCCACAGAGAATGCTCAAAGTCTCGACAGGCCGGACTATGAAACGCCATGAATCTTGCCGCAGCGCCAGGACGGACTTCTTCGAGGACTTGCTTCACCGTGCTTCGGGTAAGAAAACAGCATGATATCTAAGCATAGAGCCTTGTGTGAAGGAATGTGCCAGAAACGACAGCTCCAACGACGCAGCACAGGCCACTATCACACATTCCTGGTCGGCATTCGGCGAGCGTCATCACCGTGCGCGCTATGGCCATCAGGTCCAGCAACCGTGACAACGACCTTCACTCATTCTCTCTATATAGGCATATGAGAGAGTCTGACAGGATAAAGTCATGTTACTACGAGCTACTCGACGTCAAAACGCAGAGCTCGTTGTTCAATACCTGCGGGCACATCCTCATCAATGCCACAGACAACTTACCCAGGATCTCGTCTCACTGGCTGCAAACAGACATCGCGAGGTCTCGTACCTGAACATCTTTCATTGGCAATGTATCGTAATGACTGTTCTTTGTTCGTGACTGCTGCATTCGGCTTTCCATGCAAACCATGAACGGTTTCAGTGTCGCAGGACATGCTTGATCATTGTGTCTTTGCAGGCGTTCATCCGTCCTCCTTGTTCTCCCTTCTGAAATCTTGCTTGACCTGTGTTCCTTGCTGTGAAGTCTACTGCATACCTCGTCGCCGACATTATCCACGCTATATATCTAGGCATGGCTCACAGTTTACAGACCAAGGGCAAAGGGAACACTCGTGCTTCTACACAGTCGCGCAAGGCACCCATGACAGTAAGCAACGAGATAAATACAAACGTCGGCAGCGCGATGGGGTTTCTGACTAACATGAATACTCCGGTGTCATCGGTATCCGTTTCGTCGCTATCTTCAGACTTCTATGCTTGGAAGGCTCAAATCGAAGAGCTGGCTGACGACGACTACTCGCAAGAGCGAACTGCGGAACAGGTTATCGAAGAGCTCGGTGACTACAGTGCTTTCATGCAACGCTGCTTAGACAGACGACAACACGATTCGGAATCGATGATGCTCGTGCTACCCTACAACACACAAGCGGAGCTCGGTGTTGCTAGAGATGACCTGGAAGCGGCATGGACTGGCCGCATTATGGACTGCTTGTCAGAAAAGGCGGCGACACTCGTCGCGAAGTCCAATTGCTCTCCACGCTCGATAGGGTTTGAGGATGAAGTTTCAAAGTTAGGACGACAGATCGCCCACGCGTGTGGCACCATACGCGTTTACAACGCAGACATCGATCATGAGCAATGGCAGCGGTTCGTGCCCAGATGTGTCAATCACAATGTCCACGCCATCATCCACCGACTCCTCAAGGCCCACAAGCAATTTCAAGCGTTCTTGTACTTGAATGACGACAAAGAACACGTTAGACTCTGGTATCTGATCTGGCACAACCTGTGCAAGAATTTCAAGCTTCTCCAACTCAATGAAGACAGGTTCCCTTCTGCCGGTTACTGCATTGAAAGCAGCTTCTTCAGGACGAAAGAGATCCGAGAGCTTTTCGAGTTCAGCGCTCATCAAGCTGATTTTTTCATTCCCCGAGAGATCGAGAACATAGTTGGCTACTACTGTGAGCTCATTAATGATCATCATTCTCAGACAAAGCCGAAGTCTGGTCATCTGCGAGGATTGAGCGAGAAGAAGCCGCTATCCGCTAAAGCTATATCTACACTTACCGAATTCCCAGAAGGCGACCGATGGGATCCGGCAGCACTGAAAGCATTGCATTGGGCCACCATCCGTATGAACTACTTGACTGGAGGACCAATGGTGTTCCGCCGCAATGGTGCAATAACCGCCGCGCTGTCTCTGGATGGCCCTCAGGACCAACTTGTACTCGAGCAGCTCGATACTCGAGAGGGGGTAGATACGGATGATCTTGCATATGGATCCTCATGGCTGCAGGACGACCTCACGACCACAGAGCGCGTTTCCGAAGCGCCCGCTGTGGACATCGATGATATCTTGGAGGATGGTTTTGTAACGACAGCCTCCACGGCTCTTACCTCTGCTAATAATGCACCAAATGAGGCTTCGAGCTTAGTTGGGACGGACAGTTCAGCTAGGGGTCCTCAAACTTCGCCTGAGCAGCCAGCAGAACTTGTTTTCGAGTGTTGTCACAGCCCTATCGGCCCTCATGGACTCGCTTCTGCTTCGCCATATGTGTCAGCTCAGGCGTTCTCAACAAGCTCACCTTACACTTCCCTGAAGACCAGTGCGAGCAGAAAAGTTTCAGTCTACAACGGACTTCCGACGCCGCAAAGTCTGCCCTTTTCCTCCCCTGCAAATTACAAAGACGTGATGGGCGATCATCATAGAACTGGTGAAGACATTGAGTCACAAGATAGTGTCTCCATGGACATTTCGCCTACGAGTGATGATATTCCGCAGGCTGTTAACAGTGCTGTTAGCGCCACAGGAGCGACTGTACAGTGGCCCGTTGGAGATGAGGATGTGCTAATGACTTCGGAGCACGACGCCCTTGGTGACGATGACCTGTCCACTTTCCGGCGGCCAGAGCTGAGGGGTCAGAATCACGTCAGTGCATACGACTACGTTTACTGTCCATTTCCAGAGAATCGCAAATATGAAGTTGCGAACAGTCGGCTGATTAGTCGCGACCTGCGCGATCCTGGTATCGTATCTGATGGTCTACGCAGTCAAGACCTGGTGAATCTACCTCCACCGCACTGTAGGACACCAGGAAAATTCAACACCTGGAAGAAACGGACTCCATTTGGGCCATACGAAGTCTTCAGAATGCTCGGCTCTGCCGTAGTAAGGAAGACTGTAGGCAGGAAAAGCACGCCCATCACAAGACCGAGATTCCCTCCATGTCTCACTTCTCGAGCCAGCTGCCAACACTACAAGCACGTTCTTGCAGCAAAGCGGGATCTGCAAGCTCGGGTCGCAAGGCCAAGCGAACGACGAATGCCAATCTTGAGAGGAGGAGGTGTACGTGACGGGCGAAGACTTCTGAGGAGGAGCCCGGGTCAACCCACTGCAGGCTTGAGAGAAAGAGCTCCGGACAGTCCTACACCAGCAGGCCCGAGACAACCAATTCAAAGACATGCTAGGCCAATGGCTTCTACGAATGGACTACAATCTCGATCTCGATCTCGCTCCTCATCTCGAGTCTCAGTCGTAGATCTGACACGTGATGATCATCCAGCCGTAACCGGAGAACCAGAAGAAGACAATGGTGACGACCTCGGCAGCGGTGACCATTTCGCAAGCGACCAAATCCACGAAGACAGCTCTGTCAACGGCCCAGCTGGAATATCCAATAGTCTAGGTGGAAGTTCCAACAAGGAGAATGTTGAACAAGGTCCCAGTAGTGGGTCGCGTAGGTCACGGCAGGTCATACGGAATGGCAATATGCCAGCCTCGTCTGAACCCACATCTCTGTGGAGCACTAGCTCGGAAGTTTCATCGCCCCCTAACACACCTGACCTTGGTCAATGGTTTAGATGTCATCCATGCCCGGTGTATCCTGACCAATATCATCACCAATGCTGGGGACAGCATTGTGCAGGCCTAACTCCAAGGAGACAGTCGATGCTAACGTCACCCAGCAGCGGAGAGCCGAGGGTATGGGTGTCACCTCGACCACGCCCTCTGGAAGACGACGGGCAGCAGTCACCACCGTCCGCGCGGTTCCGTCGAGGACGTGCTCCTCTGTGGCGCGACTCAGCCCTCTTCCACAGCAGACTCTATGTGTATTTGCTTCAAGATGGGGACCGGAGTCGAGTACCATTTCCACCACGACTCTCACAAATGGCCGCGGACGACATACCTGATGACTCCATCTACGCGGTCGAAGATGGAATTCTGTATGTGTTGAGAACGGGTCCAGATGGTGTCCGAGCACTGACAAGGCTTACTGACTCGGACCCCCCAACACAGGATTATTGGC
>Ga0210040_10002622_pt1 | contig 25203 bp, 24 predicted proteins | sample CryGeyCG12114_NA_FD_185462 | JGI IMG/M metagenome (GOLD analysis project Ga0210040, IMG submission 185462) | Groundwater microbial communities from aquifer - Crystal Geyser CG19_WC_8/21/14_NA (SPAdes) (version 2) | ecosystem: Environmental > Aquatic > Deep subsurface > Groundwater | place: USA... | reverse complement strand
CTGGGCAAGCCCGACGTCGTCGACGCCCTGGCCGCCGCGCGCCCGGCGCTGTTCGTCGTCGACGAGGCGCACTGCGTGTCGGCCTGGGGACATGACTTCCGCCCCGACTACCTGCGGCTGGGCAACGCCGTCGAGCAGCTGGGCTCCCCCACCGTGCTGGCGCTCACCGCCACCGCCGCCCCGCCCGTGCGCGCCGAGGTCGTCGAGCGGCTCGGCATGCGCGAGCCCGCGGTCGTGGTCGCCGGCTTCGACCGCCCCGAGATCCGCCTCGAGGTCGACCACCACGCCGACGCCCGCGGCAAGGAGCTCGGGGTGCTCGACCGCGTCCTGGCCGAGATCGGCGAGGGGCGCGGCCCGGGCATCGTCTACAGCGCCACCCGCAAGGGCACCGAGAGCATCGCCGCGGAGCTGCGCGGGCGCGGACTGCGGGCCAGCCACTACCACGCCGGCCTGAGCAGGATCGACCGCGAGGAGACCCAGCAGGCGTGGATGGCCGACGAGCTCGACGTCGTCGTCGCCACCACCGCCTTCGGGATGGGCATCGACAAGCCGGGCACCCGCTTCGTCATCCACTCCGAGCCCGCCGACTCGGTGGACAGCTATTACCAGGAGATCGGGCGGTCCGGCCGCGACGGCGAACCGGCGCTGGCGGTGCTCGTCTACCGGCAGGAGGACCTCGGGCTGCGCCGCTTCTTCGCCGCGGGCACGCCGGCCGAGGAGGAGCTGCAGCAGGTCGCCGGCCTGGTCGCCGCCGCGCCCGCCGTAGGCCTCGAGGACGGCGTCGACGTCAGGATGCTCCGCGAGGAGACCGGCCGCGCCGCCAGCCCGCTGGTCCGCGACCTCAACCTCCTCGAGCAGGTCCAGGCCGTCGTCCTCGACGAGGACGGCGCCGCGCACCCGGCCGAGGGTGCACCCAGCCCCGGCGATGCGGCCGCGGCCGCCCGCGAGCTGGCCGAGCAGCGGGAGAAGGTCGACCTGAGCCGCGTCGAGATGATGCGCGGCTACGCCGAGACCACCGAGTGCCGGCGCCAGTTCCTGCTCGGCTACTTCGGCGAGCAGCTCGACCGGCCCTGCGGCAACTGCGACAACTGCACCAGCGGCGTCGCGATGGAGCACCCCGGCCCCGACGACCACGACATCCCGTTCCCCGCGGAGACCCCCGTCGAGCACGGGGAGTGGGGCAACGGCGTGGTGATGCGCGTCGAGGACGACCGGATCACCGTGCTCTTCGACGAGGTCGGCTACAAGACGCTGGCGCTGGCCGCAGTCGTCGCCAACGACCTGCTGCGCATCCGCGCCTGAGCCGCTCCGAGCTGCGGACGTCGCCTGCGGCCTCGATCATCGGCACGACGGGGGGTCGGTACCTGGAGCAGACGGGCCGCGACCGGCGGAGAAGGAGTGGGCACGTGAAGGTCCTCGGCATCAACGCGATCTACCACGACCCGGCGGCGGCGCTCGTCGTCGACGGGAAGGTCGTGGCCGCCGCGGAGGAGGAGCGGTTCAGCCGGCGCAAGCACGGCAAGCGCCCCCTGCCGTGGAGCGCGTGGGAGCTGCCCGAGCTGTCCGCCGCCTGGTGCCTCGCCGAGGCCGGCATCCGCCCCGAGGAGCTCGACGCCGTCGCCTACTCGTTCGACCCCGCCCTGATGACGACGCCGGAGGACACCGGCCTGAACGACCTCGGCGACACCATGCGCAAGAAGTACGCCGAGATGGCGCCGGACTTCCTCGCCCACGCGCTGCCCGGGCTCGACCCCGCCACGGTCCGTTTCGTGAAGCACCACGTGGCCCACGCCGCCTCCGCCGGGCTGGCCGCACCGCAGCGCGACAACGCCGTCCTGGTGCTCGACGGCCGCGGCGAGGCGCACAGCCACCTCGCCGGCCGCTACACCGACGGGCAGCTCGAGATCCTCGCCGGCCAGGCGCTCCCCCACTCCCTCGGCCTCATGTACGAAGAGCTCACCGACCACCTGGGCTTCCTGCGCAGCTCCGACGAGTTCAAGGTCATGGCGATGGCCTCCTACGGCAAGCCGCGGTTCACCGGCGCGCTGTCCGAGCTCGTCCGCGCCACGGACGACGGCGGCTTCCGCACCGAGAAGATCGACTTCACCGAGTTCGCGCCCCGCCTGGGCAAGGGCGACCAGTGGACCGAGGCGCACGCCGACCTCGCCGCCAGCGTCCAGACGCGCCTGGAGGAGGTGCTGGTCGACCTCGCCCGGTGGGTGCACGCGCAGACCGGCGAGAAGACGCTCACCCTGGCCGGCGGCACCGCGCTCAACTGCGTGGCCAACACCCGCATCCTCGCCGAGAGCCCGTTCGAGCAGGTGTGGGTGCAGCCCGCGGCCGGCGACGCCGGTACCGCCCTCGGCGCCGCCCTCCACGTCGCCCGCGAGCTCGGCGAGGACACCCAGCCGATGCCCGGTGCGGCCCTCGGGCGCGGCTGGACCGACGACGAGATCGAGCAGGTCCTGCAGACGGCCGCCATCGACTACGAGCGGCCCGACGACGTCGCCGAGGCGGTCGCGGAGGTGCTCGCCGACAACGGCATCGTCGCCTGGTTCCAGGGCCGCAGCGAGTACGGCCCGCGCGCGCTGGGCCACCGGTCGCTGCTCGCGCACCCGGGCCACGAGGCCAACCTCGAGCGGATGAACGACGTGAAGGGACGCGAGCAGTTCCGCCCCGTCGCGCCCATGGTGCTGCTGGAGAGGGCGCCGGAGATCTTCAGCCGGGGCCCGATCCCCTCGCCCTACATGCTCTTCGTGCACGACGTCGCCGAGGAGTGGCGCGACCGCATCCCGACGGTCACCCACGTCGACGGGACGGCGCGCATCCAGACGATCGATCCCGAGGCTTCTCCGCTGGTGCACCGCATGATCTCGGCCTTCGAGCGACGCACCGGGATCCCCGTCGTCGTGAACACCAGCCTCAACACCGCGGGCCGGCCGATGGTCGACGACCCGCGGGACGCGCTGGAGTGCTTCGGCTCCGCCCCGGTCGACCTGCTGGCCATCGGATCCTTCGTCGTCCGCCGGCCCACGCCGACGTCCCGCACGCGGAACTGACCGGGTCACGATCCGGCCACACGTCCGGGTGACGTGCGTTACCGCAGGTAGGAGAGGGGTACCGCCGGGTTTCCGTCGCCTTCGGGCGGCACCAACTCTCAGGAGGACCTCATGGCCGCATCCGCGGACCGCAGTGGGACCGGACGCGCCGGGAAGACCTGGCCGGAGCTGCTCGCCCTTGCCTTCGGCGCCATCTACCTGCTGATCGGCATCGTCGGCTTCTTCATCACCGGGTTCGACAACTTCTTCGGCAACGAGGTCGCCCCGGGCGTCCACCACGCCGACGAGAACCTGCTCGGCTTCATGATCAACCCGATGCACAACGTCGTGCACATCCTGATCGGCGCCGCCGGTCTGGCCCTGTCCCGCACGCTCGCCGGTGCCCGCACCTACGGCTGGCTGCTGGCCGTCGGCTACGGCGCCGCGTTCATCTACGGCCTCATCGCCGTGGGCAAGGACTGGGACTTCCTCAACCTGAACGCCGCGGACAACGTGCTGCACATCCTCACCGCGATCGTCGGTCTGGTCATCGCGCTGGGCCCGGTCCGCGACCACGTGGGCACCCGCCGCACCGTCTGATCGAACACCGCGCAGCCCGGGCCGGGTCCCGGCGTCCCTCGAGGACGCCGGGGCCCGGCCCGCTCGCATGTCAGGGGCGCGTGCCGGCCCGGCGCACCAGGAACCCGCCCACGCCGGCGACCACCAGGCCGCAGGCGAGCTGCGCGATCCCCACACCCGTCTGGTCGCTGCTGAACCACGTCACCGACGACACCAGCAGGACGACGGCGACGCCCAGCACGAACAGGCCGACCAGCCGCGCCCTGTTCTGCTCGGGCGTGCGCCGGGGTGAGCGGTCGGGGGAGCCGGAGGTCATGCCCCCGGGTCTACCAGAGCAGGGGCCGGCTCGAGCTGTGGGGCATCAGAGCTTCCTGACCAGGAGGATCTCGTCCCGGTCGTCACCGGCGCCGACGCGGATCGCCCCCGGCAGCCGCCCCACCTCGGTGTAGCCCAGCCCGCGGTAGAACGCGTCGACGCCCGTGCCCCCGCGAGCGGTGAGCGACACGAACTCCCAGCCCCGGTCCGCGGCGATCCGGTGCACGCCCTCCATGAGCGCCCGGCCCAGCCCCGCGCCCTGGCGGGACGGGTGCACCTGCACGCGCAGCACCGTGCCCCAGTGCCGGCGCAGCGGGGACGACGACCCGACCAGCGCCGCGAAGCCGGCCGTCGCGCCGTCCACGGTGAGCACGCACAGCACGTCCCGCCCGGAGGTCACGCCCTCGAGCAGGCGGTCGAGCACCGGCGCGACGTCGCGGGCGCCCACCGGCGGGACGAAGCCCACGGCGCCGCCGGCATTGCTGACGTCGACCCAGCAGGCGAGCAGCTCGGCCCGCAGCGCGTCGTCGACGACGGTCACGGCACGGACGTCGACGATGGGCACGACGGTCATTCTCCCGCGCCCGTGTCCGCCGGATGCCGGGGGTCGTCAGGCATGCTCGACGACACCTGCGGCAACCTGCTCCAGATCGCCGCGATGTGAGGTCGCGTGCCGGAACGGCTCAGCCGGTCGCCGTCGGCGGCTTGCCCGCGAGGAGGGCGAGCCCCGCCGCTTCCCGGTCGTAGGCGCAGGCGTCACGCACGTCGCTCGGCGCCACCAGCGCGGCCAGTTCCTCGTCGGTCGCCGCCGGGAGCCCACCGGTCGGGGCGTCGGTGGGCCCCCCGGCGACCGCGTCGTCGCCAGGGACGGCGCCGTCGGCAGGCTCGTCGACGGTGCCGTCGGTGCCACTGTCGTCGGTCTCCGCCGGCGGGTTCAGCGCCAGCGTGACGATGCCGCGGATCAGGTCGTAGTCGGGGTAGGCAGGGCTGATCACCGAGTTGTCGAAGACGACGCTGCGGATGTCGGCGTCCTTCACCAGGAACGCCAGGTCGACGAAGTCGTCCAGCGCCGAGCGGGGGATGTCGGTGAAGACGACGTCCCGGGTGGTGCGGGCCAGCTCCTGGTACTTGCGCAGCAGGGTGACCGGGTCGGCGGCATCGACGATCGCGTCGATGGTGCAGCGCTGCCGCGCCATCCGGTCGTAGTCGGTGAGGTTGTACCGGCCGCGGGCGAACTCCAGGGCCGTGAAGCCGTCCAGGCGCTGGTTCGGTCCCGGGGCGATGAAGTCGTCCGGCAGGATCCGCAGCGTCGGCTCGCCGCCGATGGGCACCCAGTAGTTGACGTTCACGGTGATGCCGCCCAGCGCGTCGACCAGCCGGCTGAAGCCCTCGAGGTTGATGAGGACGTAGTAGTCCAGGTCCAGCCCGAGCGCCTCGCCCACGCCGAGCTTGAGGAAGTCGGCCCCGGGGTTGTCGGTCGGCCCGAGGACGTCGGGGTGCATGGCCGGGCCGTTGCGGTAGACGGCGTTGAGCAGGCTCTCGCTCTCGCTGCCGGCGTCGAACCCCTCGGGGTAGAGCTCGGCCAGCGGGCTGTCCGCGGGGAAGGGCAGGTCCTCGAGGTTGCGCGGCAGGCTGAACAGCGTCGTGTCACCGGTCTCGGTGTCGATGCTGGCGACGATGACCGTGTCGGTGCGCACCCCATCGCGTCCCTCACCACCGTCGCCACCGAGCAGCAGCACGTTGACCCGCTCCTGGTCGCCGAACGGGTCGGGGTCATCGTCGACGGTCGCCGACCGCCCGTCGTCGGGGAAGACCTCGGCGATGAGGTCGCGCCCCTCGAGCGCGAACCGGCCCGCGAGGACAGCGGGGACGACGGCGGCCGCGAGCAGCGCCAGGACCACCAGGCCACCGACGGCGCGCCGGCCGCCGCCGGTGCCACGGGGGACGAGCAGCAGGTGCCCGGCGACCACGACCGCCACCCACAGCGCCGTGCCCACGCCGATGCCGACGACGATCCACATCAGCGACGAGGTGTCCGCGGCCGCGCGGAGCGCGGACCGCTGACCGCCCGTGGCCAGCCAGATACCGGTGCCGGCGAGGAGCAGGAACAGCGCGAGGACGACGCCGCCGAGCACGCGGCGCCCCGTCGCCAGGAAGCCGGTGCCGGGCAGCAGGGCGTTGAGCACCGTCCAGCCGAGGGCGCCGCGGAAGCTCCGGGCGTGGTGCGGGACGCGGCGCGTCGACCGGGTCGGGACGGAGGTCTCGGGCGCCCCGGAGGCCGGCTCGACCGGCGTATCCGACGTGCCGCTCACCGGCGGATCGTCGCGGTCGGAGCCCAGGTCACGCCGCCATGCTCCCACCGATGGCGGTCCCGGGGCGCGCTGTGGGGGCCGCCCCGCCCGGAACTCCCCGTCCGGGCGACACGCCGACGCCGCGCGCGCGTGCGTGCGGACGCCCTGGAACGGGCATCCACGGGTGCACGTGACCCGCCGGATACGGCCGCGTGGGTCACGACGGCGCAGGTCCGATCCACCCGGAGGCCACCATGACCCAGACGTCCCCGCAGGCAGCCGTCCTCACCGAGCTGGAGCCGGTGGTGGCCCAGAACCTCGACCGGCACATCCGGATGGCCAAGGAATGGCACCCGCACGACTACGTGCCGTGGGACGAGGGCCGCAACTTCGCGTTCCTCGGCGGCGAGGACTGGTCGCCCGAGCAGTCCCGGCTGGACGCGACGGCCAAGGCCGCGATGTTCGTCAACCTGCTCACCGAGGACAACCTGCCCAGCTACCACCGGGAGATCGCCACGCGCTTCGGCCGGGACGGCGCCTGGGGGCAGTGGGTGGGCCGCTGGACGGCGGAGGAGGGCCGGCACGGCGTCGCGCTGCGCGACTACCTCGTCGTCACCCGCGGCGTGGACCCGGTCGAGCTCGAGCGGGCGCGGATGGACTACATGACCTCCGGCTACGACTCCGGGGACAAGTCCCCGCTGGAGGCGGTCGCCTACGTGTCCTTCCAGGAGCTGGCGACCCGGGTCTCGCACCGCAACACCGGCCGGGCCACCGGCGACCCGATCGCGGACAAGCTGCTGGCCCGCATCGCGACCGACGAGAACCTGCACATGATCTTCTACCGGAACCTGGTGACGGCGGCGTTCGACATCGATCCGGACGAGACCATGAAGGCCGTGGCCCACGAGGTCATGCACTTCGAGATGCCCGGCGCGAACATGGCCAACTTCCGCAAGAACTCGACGATCATCGCCAAGGCCGGGATCTACGACCTGCGGCTGCACCACGACGAGGTCGTCGCGCCCATCCTGCGCACGTGGAAGGTCTTCGACCGCAGCGACTTCGGGCCCGAGGGGGAGCAGGCGCGGACGCAGCTGGCGGAGTTCCTCACCGGCCTCGACGCGCAGGCGACGAAGTTCGTCGAGAGCCGCGAGCGGATGCGCGCCCGCATGGCGGCCAAGGGCGAGGTCGCGGTCCAGGTGTAAGTAGGGTCGGTCGCCATGCGGCTGGCCACGTGGAACGTCAACTCGATCCGCACCCGGGCCGACCGCGTGGCGGCCTTCCTGGAGCGCCACGACGTCGACGTGCTGGCGCTGCAGGAGACCAAGTGCCGGGACGACCAGTTCCCGGAGATGGTCTTCACGCCCCTGGGCTACGAGGTGGCGCACGTCGGCCACTCGCAGTGGAACGGCGTCGCGATCCTGTCCCGCGTCGGGCTGGACGACGTCACGACGGGCTTCCCCGGGATGCCGTCCTGGTCGGCGAAGGAGGGCGTGGACCCCGCCCCCGAGGCGCGCGCCCTCGGCGCCACGTGCGCCGGCGTCCGGGTGTGGAGCCTCTACGTGCCCAACGGCCGCACGCTGGCCGACCCGCACCTGCAGTACAAGCTGGAGTGGCTGGAGGCCCTCCGGGTCGCCGCCGGCGGCTGGCTGGCGGCCGAGCCGGAGGCGCCCCTCGCGCTGGTCGGCGACTGGAACATCGCTCCGCAGGACGACGACGTCTGGGACATGTCGGTCTTCGCCCACTCCACCCACGTCTCGCCGGCCGAGCGCGCTGCCTTCCAGGGCGTCGTCGACGCCGGGTACGCCGACGTGGTGCGGCCGCTGGCCCCCGGCCCGGGCGTCTACACCTACTGGGACTACACGCAGCTGCGGTTCCCGCGCCGCGAGGGCATGCGGATCGACTTCCAGCTCTGCTCGCCCGCGCTGGCCCGCCGGGTGACGAATGCCCAGGTAGATCGCGAGGAGCGCAAGGGCAAGGGGGCCAGCGACCACGCCCCGGTGGTGGTCGACTTCGCCGACTAGCGAAGCGACCGGACCCCTTGGGGCACATCCGGGGCACACGACTCCGCCGCGGCGCCCCACGCGGCGTCGACCGCGCGCCGGGTGCGGTCCTCGCTGTCAGGCATGAGGTGGCCGTAGGTGGAGAGCACCAAGGCGGCGTCGTCGTGGCCGAGCCGCTCCGCGACGGCGATCACCGACTCCCCGGCAGCGAGCAGCAGCGACGCGAAGTGGTGCCGCAGGTCGTGGCTGGTCGTGCCCGCGGGCAACCCGGCCGACGCCACGGCCCTTCGGAAGAGGTTGTGCCCGTAGTAGACGTGCCCGAGCGGCGTGCCCGCGGTCGTGGTGAACACCGCCCCGTCCGCACCGGCCGGATAGCTGGCCAGATGCCCGGCGATCGCGTCAAGGACGACCTGCGGAGCCGGGATCGTCCGGCGGGACCGGGGCGTCTTGGGCTCCGAGCGCTCCTTGCTGCCGCTGGTGAACTGCCACTCGACCCGGACGGTCCTCCGCAGGAAGTCGATGTCCGCGACGCGGAGTCCCAGCAGTTCACCGATCCGGAGCCCGAGCCCGGCCTGGGTGACCACCATGGCCCAATAGCGGTCCGGCATCGCGTTCGCGAGCGCCGCCACCTGCGGCACTGTCAGCGGGACGACCCGAGGTCGCTCGACCCGGGGGAGCGAGATTCGCACGACCGGGGAGAACGGCACCAGCCGGTCGAGCACCGCGGCTGCGTAGATGGACCGCAGGAGCCCGACCAGGCTGCGGGTCGTGGCCGGTCCGAGCAGCTTCGCGCGCTCGCTGGCCCAGCCCTGGACCTCGCTCGGCTTCACCTCGGCCAGCCGCCGGTTCCCCAACCGGGTGCCACCGATGTGGTTGTCGATGAATCCGGCCGTGCGGCGGGCGGTGGTGGGGCGATGCGGCCGCGAGGCGGCCCAGCTGCGGGCGTACTCGGCGACCGTGACCCGCTGTGTCAGGTCCACGTACTGACCGCGGGCCATGTCCGCCTCAACGATGGCCGCGTACCGCCGAGCCTCAGCGGCACGGGTGAACGACTTCTTCCGCTGCCGCCCCTCAGGATCTCGCCAGCGCACCAACCATGAGTCCTCACCACGGTCGGTCCGCTTCTCCACACTCGCCATGGCTCACTCCTGATCACTCGAGGTGGCTCGGTGCCGTGCCCCGCCGACGACTGCTGGCCAGATCGAATCGACCGGGGCGGAGTTTGGCAAGGGCGCCCGGTGCGAGGCGGTCGGTTATCCACAGATGTGAACAAGCTGCCCCACCCGTCGGACACTTGTCACCGGCTGCCACTGTTCCGCTGCGCGTCGACCCACGCCTGTAGGTCGTCACGGCGGTAGAGAACGCGGCGACCGAGACGGAAGCTGCGCGGGCCCGAGCCGAGGTGCCGCCAGTACCGGAGCGTCGCCACCGGGGCGCGGAGGAGTTCGGCCGCCTCGGGCAGGGTGAGCAGTTCGGACGGCGTGCTGCTGGCCTCGGGGGCGGAGACGGCCGGCTCTGGAAAGCCGTGGCTGCTGTTGGTCATGACTGCAGAAGGCCCCGCTTTGGGTCGATTGGTGACAGGCGCCCCAGGACTGGACCGATCCGTCACCCCGGCAACGCCGGGATCACCGGCCGACGCCGCGGCCCGTGCCGGCCCGAGGTGTGGGGCGGCGCATGTCCTCGGTCTCGGGGCGGCGGACAGCGGGACTCGGAGACGGCGCGTAGCGGGCAGCCTCTTCAGCAGCCCGCACCCCGGCGTGGCTAGGACCCAGGTCAGCACCGTCACGAGCGAAGACCGCGACCCATTGCTCGCGGGCCTCCGCAGGATCGCCCGCGACCATGTGAGCAACGTTCGTGGTGCGACCGCGGGTCATTCCTACGTACGTCGAGGCGGCGCTTGCATGCTCATCGACGACCACGTGCGCAGTCGTCACCGTCTCGCCCTGCACGCCGTGCGCAGTGCTCGCGTAGGCCAGCTCGACGTGCCAGACGGCATAGCCGGCCGGGAGAAGCCGTTCCGACGCTTGGGCCGGGGTGACACCGGACGAGCTGCCCACGGACGGGGTGACAACAAGTCCGCCTTCCGGGGTGACAGCGGTGACGACCCACGTATCGCGGTTGGCGACCTCTAGGTCGCGGTCGTTGTGGCGGGTAGCGATGCGGTCGCCTGCGCCGATCCGCTGCCCGGCGCGAGTGGTGATCACGTCGGCCTCATCGACGTGGGAGTCGGCAACCAGCTGCTCCCGGACGGCAGCGTTGAGTTCGGCGGCTTGCTCGCGGGTGCTCAGCACAACTGCGACCGCATCCCTGACACGAAAGGACTCAGCGGCGGTCCTTGCCAGCGACGCCCGCAGCGCGGCGTCGTCGGCATGCAGCTCAATCTGGCGGCGCGCGGCCAACTGGTCGAAGACCGCGCCGGGGTCTTCGCCCGTACGCATGGCTAGCGTGAGGTCTGCGTACTCGATGTCCGGTGTCGATCGACCTGTCTGGTCGACGCGGGTGAAGCGGTGCACCCCGGCCAGAGTCAGGTGCGCGGCCGGCTCAACTTGAGCGGCAGCGAGGTCAAGCACTCCACCGCGGCCGACCGCGGCCAGCTGCTGTCGATCCCCCAGTAGCGCCAGGCGCACCCCGCACTCGTCGGCGACAGTCAGCAGGGCGCGGGCGGTGTCCTGATCGAGCATCCCGGCCTCGTCGACGACCAGCAGATCCCTGGGACCAAGGCGCGCCTGCTCAGCCGGCCCTGTGTGGGTGCGACCGGTGACGGGGTCGGCATCGCTGATGGCAAGCCGGGACCAGACACCGTCGGTGTTCCAGCGCCAGCCGTGCTGGAACGCCAGCCACGCCGCCGACCCGGCCGACACACCGACCTCAGCGGAGGCGACCTTGGCGGCCTTCAGCGTCGGGGTGACCACCACTAGTTCTCGCCCTTGCCGGCGAAGAGCCTCGTGGGTGGCGGCGAGGGTCGTGGTCTTCCCCGCCCCGGCCGCGCCTTCGATGACCAGCAGTCGTCGGTCCCCGGCCAGCGCGGCGACGGCTGCGGTCTGCCCGAGGTCGAGTCGCGTCTGTGCGACACCGCGCCGCACCTCGAGGCTGGAATCGGGAGTGAGGTCGACGCCGGGATGAGCGGCCCGGGCGGCGATCCGGCCGGTCAGGTCGTCCTCGACGTCGAGCACCGGCTGGGAGGTCAGAGCTCGGATGTGCTCGGGAACGGGGACTCCGGCGCCAGCCAGCAGGGGCACGCAGCGGTCCAAAGCTCGGGCAGTGACGTCTTCAGCAAGCTCGGCCCGCACCACGGCGTGGATGACGATCCCGCCGGCGGCGATCAGTTGCTCGACTTCGCCGCGGATGTCTGCGGCGTTCCATGCCGACCGGCCCGCCGCCAGCCGGCCCAGCACCTGCTGCGCGATCCCATCCCGGTCCAGCGAACCCACCGTGGCTGTCACCAGCTCCACTAGGCGGTCACGATCGCGGTAACCGAGGGCCGCGAGCTCGACCAGCCACCGGGCGTTGATATCGACATCGGGTTGTGGGGTGATCTTGTCCGGGCGCCCGTCGGCCCAGGCCCGCGCATCCCACGATCGCCGCAGCGCCGGCCCCGGAGATTCGCCTGGATGCGCGGTCGCCCACTCCGTTTGGTAACGGTCAAGGTTTCTGGTGATCTGCGCCGCCCGCGCACTGAAGGCCCCCGCGTAGCCGGCCAACTCTCGGATCTCCCCTGCCGCGTCCAGGGTGTAGCCGTGCGCGGCGAGCGCCGCGCGGAACTGCGGATCGGTGACGACAGCCGCGTGCCCGATCCCGTTGATCGCGGCTAACGAATCCCGGACCCCCACGGTGTGCAGCCCGCGCCATCTCCGGTCGGCGAACACCCGGGCGTTGATCTGCAGATGCAGATGACGGTGCGGATCCCCGGCCCGGGAGGTGTAGTGCCGCACCGTCACCGCCTCCAGCTGCTCGACGGGTACCTGCACCTGTCCGCCGCGGGGACCGACGCGGGTGGTGCCGTGCTCGGCAAGCCAGCCGATGATCTGGCCGGCGGCGCGGTCCTGGGCGGCGTCGTAGGCCGCGGCCACGTCGGAGTGCAGCGCCGCGGCCAGCGACCAGCGACCAGGACTTCGGGCCGTTGACCACCACCTCGACGAACCGCACCGCACGGTCGTCCTCCCGCAGCTTCCCCCGGGGGACACCCGTCTCGGGAGCGATCCCGGCGACCCACGCCTCATAGCCGTCGCCGGTCAGCGGCGGCAACTCCTCCACCCGACCATCGAAGGCAGCGAAGCGGCGAGCGATCCCGGTGCCCTCGGTCAGGTAGTAGTCATCGGCCCGGCCCCGACCAGCCTTCACATACCGCCGGGCAGCAGCGGGCGCACCGGCGTACACCTTCATCCCGCCATGCATTTATCGACACCGCCCAACAATGGCCAACACGTCACCCCTACAAACAGCGAAAGCCCCGCGAAGCGGGGCCCGAGCTACCTACATTGGTAGCATGCGTGCCGCTTGCTTGTCGCTCGTTTGCGGGTCCTTCTGTGCTCGACAGGGACGTACTTGGGCAGTAATGCCGAGCTTTCCCGTGCGGGCTAGTTGACAACGGTTGATGGCTATCAAACAGCCCGGAAACGCCCGCTTACGGGCTGCCCGATACCCGACCGTGTTCGGGCCGCCGAGCACACGGCAACCCGTTGCGCTGCCGCATGATCAGACGCGTCGTCCCTCGGTCATTGACGCCGCCGGCCTCAGCTGGAGACAGCGTCGGCGACGTGCGCGGCGACCTGAGCCGGCGTCAGCTTCGTGGTGTCGATGACCTCAGCCGCCTCGCGCAGCCAGCCACGGGCCGCCTCCGCATAGACGTCGAGGTACTGCAGCCGGAACCAGGACGGGCCGAGCACTAGGTCACCCTCGATGCGCGAACGGAGGGCGTCCTGGTCAGCGTGGAGGACGAAGTGCCGCACCGGGATGCCATGGTGGGCCAGCCCCGACGCGATCTCGCGCCAGTACTGCTCGACCAGGACGGTCATCGGCATCACCAGCGTGCCGCCGGTGTAGCCGAGCACGTGGCGGGCGGTCTCGACGACCAGCGACCGCCACGGCGGCCAGTGCTGGAAGTTGTCCGTCTCCGGCAGTCCTGGCGTGATGTCCATGAGCGTCTCGCCGACCTTCTCCGCGTCGAAGACCCGCGAGTCAGGGATCAGCTGCTGCACCAGCGCACTCGTCGTCGTCTTGCCGACGCCATGGGTCCCGTTCAGCCAGACGATCACGCGACCCGACGGTAGTCGCGCAAGAAGTCGAACCAGGGACTTGCGAGCGGCGCCGCAGGCCCAGGCAACCAAGCCCCCATTGCAGGGAGCACGGTCGTCAGCGGCTGCGTCCCCAGGCCTCGAACTGCTCCTGCACCTCGTCGAAGAACGCGGTCTTGGCACGGGTGTAGTCGTCGTAATCGGCATCGCCGGCGTGCTCTGCCGCCGCGCCGGCTTTGAAGGAGGCGTAGCGGTCGCCGGCCTCGGGGTGGGCGCGCAGCCAGTCGCGGAACCAAAGGGTGTAGCGGCCCCACGGCGAGGTGCTGAGACGGATGTGCAGGATCGCGGCCTCTGGCCCGTCGATGTCGTGGATGAAGAGCCGCTTGCGCCACACCTCGTCGGGGACCTGCTCGGAACCGCGGGGGATGTCGCGGTAGACCCCCGGGGAGTCTGGGCGGGACCCGGTGGTGGGGACGAAGCCGGTGGGGGCCAACGCCTGGTCCAACAGCTCGTGTTGAGGCAGCTCGCTGACGACGACCTGGAGGTCGATGTAGGCCTTGGCCATCAGACCGGGTACCGAAGTGGACCCGATGTGCTCGAAGGACTCACCGACCCCCAGAGGCTCCATCGCTTGCTCCACTGCGGCGAGTAGCCGTGCTGCTCGTCCGGGCCAGGCGAGGTCATAGGGCTGCAGCACCGCAGGTCCAGGCATGAGTCGGACGGTAGCGAGAAGGGCGCGCGAGGTGTGTCAGTCCATGGTCGGGAACCCGGCCAACACCGCCACCTCCTACCCCCGGACCACTGGGCCTGGTCGACCTGGTGCGCGCAGCTGGGCGGTCGCCCGGTCCCCGATGTAGTCCTCAAGCGCGCGCACCACCGGCCCGGCCAGTTGCACCCGGGCGGCCTTGCCGCCCTGGGGTCACCCGACACAGCCCGCGGCACCCCCTCGCCACCGAGGCCCTCTGACTGGGTGCTGCGCTACAGGACGTCCAAGACGCGCTCGGGCACGCCGACCCCCGGACCACCCGGCGGTATGACTGCAGTCGACACAACCTCGACCGGTCCCCGAACTACCGACTGGCCTCTCATTCCTGACTGTGACCAGAAGGGACGAGCACAACAACTTTAGCCATCATCCGCCTGCGCGCGTTCAGTGACTAGCGATGGCGTCTAGGTCAATCTTTCTCCGCAACCGACTGTAGGTGGCGTAGTCGCCGATCGCGCGACTTAGCTGAGCGGCCACGATCCCGGCATCTACGTCGAGCTCGTCAGCGAGCTTTCGAACGTCCCCGTATGTAAGTCCGGGGCGAAGCTTCTTGGCGAGTTCGGAACCTACCAAGAAGCGCACAGCAGCGCGATTTGCTTCACCCTCCAACCCGTCCGCGTTATCCCGCTTCACATCCGCGTGGATGTACATCTCGCGCTTAGCATGCAGCAGGACGTGCGCCGCCTCATGGAAGAAAGAGAACCAGAAGCTGTCGGCGTAGCTGTACCGTCCGGATAAGGCAATCATGGGCGTTCCAGGATGAATCCACCGTGCGGCACCACTGGCTCGGCTACCCTTGACTTCCCGGGCATATGCGACTGCGACGCCCGCCTCGGCGCACAACTTCTGCAAGCTAGCGAACGCGTCACGATCGTTTTCCATCCGGGTCAGGCCGCGAAGCTGCGGAAGCAGATTGGCGAACTTTTCGTGGTCATACTTCTGGACGTCGATCTGCTGGGCGACGAGTTCTGCACACCGCAGCCACACCGCTGTGGCATACGGGTTGATGGCATGATTTTCGGATCTCCGGAAGCCCGAGGCCACAGGACCAGACCAGACACGGTCGTATGCGTCTGGGTTGGCCACGCGAAAGAACGAAAGCACCTGTCCCACCTGCTCGGGCGCGGCGGCTCCTGCGTCAACGATCGAGCGAGACACGAGCTCTTTTGTCGGAAAGTTCGCAAACCAGGCCGTGTACTCGCCTAGTTGCTGCAACGACTTCTCGCGCGCTCGAGCATCCTGGTAAGAAGCTTCCAGGTAGTTCCAGGTACGACTCGGGACACCCAATGCCAGTTCGAGCAGAATCGCCGTTTCAGGCGAGATCGGCACCAGTCCCTGCGCGAGCTGATTGATGTGCTTAGTCGACAGTCCGGTCCGGCTAGCCAGCTGCGCCTGGGAAAGCTTGAGTTCTTCGAGCACCAAGCGAAGGTAGAAACCCGGACTTGCCGCCACCGCTGGGGCATCAGTGAAAGAACTGTCCGAAATGATCTGAACCACTTGGTTGTCCGGCGCGCTCGACCGATCGCGCTCGAAGTCCGAGGCTCCGAAGTCGGTCACGCTGTAGCCACCTTGGGCCGGCTAATTACTTTGCCGCGAACTGAAATCTCGAACACGACCACTTTTGAAAGACTCCACATTTCCTCGCCGCTGGTCATCTTGACTTGCCGACCACGGTGGTCGATCGGGTAGACCCGCAGTTCCACGTCCTGGCACCGAAGGACCACGTATCCCGCTGCGCCGGCCATCGTCACGGCCACCACTTGGACGCCGGGGAGCTGATGAAGCGCGCTGAGGTGGGCCACGGAGCCCGCGAGCTGCATCAGCAAGGCCACCGTCTCCCAGCCCCGGCCGCATGCGAACTGAAGCGAGCCGTTGGACGCGAACACCGAGCGCATCCAGTGGTCGACGTAGGCGAACTTCACGGTGCCCCCTCATTGGACGGCCGCGGGCCGGGCGGTCGCCAACACCCTAGACCGATCCGGTGTACGCTGTTGCCGTGCACCGATCTGGTGCATGATATTTCCGGGTTGCGAGAGCGGGCAGACCGTGCGCTTCAAGATCAGCAAGTCGACCGACGGCCAGTACTACTTCGAGCTCCAGGCGGACGGGAATCACGCGACGCTCGCCACGAGCGAGACGTACAAGCGCAAGGACAAGCGGGACGTCCTCGAGGCGATCGAGTTGATCCGCAGCGGGGCCAGCGGGGCCGAGGTCGTCGACGACAGCAAGTGATCGAGGCGACCGACGCCGCAGCCACAGCCACAGCCACCACCGAGAACGTAGGAGCGAACATGGCCTTCGAGCCACTGAGCAACATCCCGGTCCGACTGGTCGACACGACCCTCGACGTTGTCTCGCGCGGGTCCGGCGAGCAGACCCACGACGACGTCTTCATCACGACCCAGCTGCAGCTGCAGGGGGACATCGCGGCCGGCGAGCGCACCACCCTGATCCTGCCGCTTGCCTCGGAAGCGCAGCAGCAGCCGATCCTGCGCTACACCGACCGGGCGATCAACGGGGCACAGGTGTTCACGTTCGATGACGTGGAGCGCTCGGTCTACGACCAGGAGGTCGTCGACAGCCTGGAGGCGCTGGCAGACGGCGCGACCAAGAAGGAGCAGCGCGACCTGGCCGTCGACATCGGTCGAGCTGCGCAGTCGATCTCGAGCACGGTGGTGACCGTCGAGCCGGGTCAGCGGACCCTTCGACTCTTCTACGGCATCGCCGCGGACAAGGTCGCCGACCGCGAGTTCGAGTTCTCGGTCATCGGCCCGCTGCCCTCGTTCGTCATCCAGGCCGGCGGGTCCATCGGCGTCATCGCCACCCTGCCGCGGAGCACCATCGTGATCAAGGCCGAGGGGCTCTTCAACCCCCAGGACCCCAACTCGGTGGTCCCCCCGAGCAACGCCGTCCTGGGGGGCCGGCCGGTCTGGGGGTGGTTCTGGCAGAACGACCCGCTGTTCCGCATCCGCTACCGCTACTGACCGCGGAACGTTCAGACGAACGCCTATCCACCGGTGAAGGCGGAGCCGAGGTGAAGTCGGCTCCGCCCTCACCACGATAACGCGAGTACTGCGACGCACAGGTCACCGGCTCAAGCGTCGGTTCAGCAACCGCACACCCAACCGCAACCGCTTTCCTGACTCACGGCCCGGCAACGCCTCTAGGAGACCCACAGATGAATCCGTACGGCATCCAGCTCCGGCAGCCCCTGACTGGCGACATCATCGGTACCAAGATTGCCATCGCGGGGATCGGCACCGCGTTCGAGGCCAGCTACGGCTGGCGCCTGCTCAACGGCGACACCAACATCGCCGAGGGCTACTTTCAGGCCGGCTCGATGGGCCTGCTGGAATCTTTTGTTCACCAGGCCGACGTCTCCACCGACTACTCCGGCCCCGCCGTCCTGCGGGTCTTCGGCGACGACCCCTCCGGTGAGTCCGAGGGCACCGACCTTGTCGAGATCCCCGTGGTGGTGCTGGCCGGCATCACCGGCTATCAACCCCACCAGGTTACAGCGGGGGACAACCTCACCAAGCTCGCCGAGCAGTACGGCGCCACCGTCGGCAACATCGTGCTGGCCAACGGCTTGGCCGACCCGGACAAGATCCGCATCGGTCAGCTGCTTCGCATCCCGGTCTGAGTCAGTTTCTGGCCGGCCGCTGCAACCGGCGGCCGGCCAGAGCGCCGATGCCCCGCTACCACTCAGGCACAGTTGGCCCGCGCGTTCGGCAAGGCAGTCCAACGTCAGCCTCAACTGCAGCGGTGTCCGCACCTTCGGGGCTCAGCGCCGCCGGCCGCTGCTAGAGCCGGGGCATCGCTCTCGCCGGGAAGGGTGGTGCCCGCGACTCACCACCCTCCACGAGAGTCGTCTGATGACCGGATCCGCGCCCGGTCGATCAGCGGGGTGCGCTGATGAACTCGTTCCACCGGCCGAGAGCTTCCGTTTCGGTCAGCTGCGCCACCTCAGCCGGCCTCAGGCCGGCGACCTTCACTAGGGACTGTGCCAGCCAGCTGGGCAAGCCCGGCGCCGGATCGGCTGTGGTGCCGGCACTTCCGGGGCCCTTTTCGGGCTCCACGCCCTCGGACTGAATGCCGGCAGCGGCCCGGCCCAACCGTTCGATGGCCTGGGCCAGCGGCACGGTCGCCGGGGTGGCCGACAAGGTGTCCACCCGGGCATTCATCTCGGCATAGACCTCGCTGTCGCTGCGGGCGCCCAGCGCCCACACCTCGGCCACGTCGACGACCGGCCGGCCCGCCTCGTCGTGGGTGACTCGCCAGACGATGCGCCAGTCCCGGTCCCCTACGACCAGCTTGCGGTAGCCGATCAGCGCCCCGCGCAGCGGTTCACCGGCCTCCGGGTCCCGTTCGAGCAGCAGGCATTTCTTCAGCGCCCACCGCACCACCTGCGGGTCGCCTTTGCGGGCCATCAGCTCTAGGTCGGCGAGGGCGGCGTCGGTGAAGCGGACGACGGTGCGCTCGGCGTCGGGGTGCCGGCCCGACGCGCGGGCCGCCCCGGGGGCGCTCTTCCTGCCGGCCGTGCCGGCGCGGGGTCGGGCGGGCTGGCGGGGCCGAGCGGTCACCCGCGTCCGGCCGTGAGGTCAGCGTCCAGTTCGGCCTCGAGCTCGGCGCGGTCGAGGCCGAAGCGGGTGAGCACCTCATCGAGGTCAGTGCGCTCACCAGTGTCGGTGGCCGCCCGGGACAGCAAGAGTGCGGTCTCGCGCAGGTCGGTCTCCAGGCGCTGGATCTCACTGAGGTGGCGCATGCTGACCACGGCGGCCACGGCCTTACCGTGTCGCTCGACGATGACGTCCTCACCGTTCTCGGCGGCGCGCAGCAGCTTGGGCAGCCCGGACTTGGCCGCGTCGGTCACCGAGATGACGTGCGAATGCGAGTCCAGAACGGTCATACCGACGACTGTACAGCGCTCTGTACAGATTTCTGCACAGATTCCGCGGCGGCAGTCCTCGTCCGGGTGAGCCGAGCCCCACCTCGACGCGCTAGCTGGGACCACGGCTGGGTCCGACGGTGCGCGGTGTGGCGTGGCAGGCGAGCGCGTCGGGCCGGCAGGCCCGCCGGGACCCGGCATCCTCCCCGGTCTCGCCGTCCTCACTACTGGCACAGCTCGGGGCGTCGTGCCCGGCGGGCTGCTGCTCGGTCCCGGCACCGCCTTTGGTCTCGACCGGGCGTGCGGCAGTCACATTGGGCTCGGCGGTGGCACTGGAGGGGGTCTGGGGTGGTGGTCATGGAGTCCTCCTGATGATGCGCCGAAGCCGGATCGGGAGGAGCACGGAAGCGGTGTCCTTCCACCATTCCCCCGGCCCGTCCGGCAGAGAGCTCTGCGCACGGGCCAGAGCGGAGGAGCGGAGGACGGCCCGGATCACGATGCTTTGACAGCGGAGCGCCCGAAGGGACAAAGGATCATGATCCGGGACGGCCGAAGCGGGGCGCGGAGGCCCTTACGCTGAGCTGCCGGATGGGCCGGGGGTGCAGTTTGGTGTCAGCCCGCCGAGAGCGGCCGGATCGACGTGCAGCCGGCGCCCCGCGTAGCGGGGGCCCTCTGGGCTACTCGGTGGGCCGCCAGCTGAACTGGGCGACGTGCCACGCTGACCTTCCTGCCTCGCTCACCGCCGCGGAGGCATTGGTTTCGACGGCGCAGCCGCGTGAGCGATCAGGCGCTCTTACAAAGTCTGCAGGCACGGGCGTGGGCTTCAGCGCGGCCCGCGCCCCGCTCGCGCCGTCCAACTAGCGGGCCTGGGCACCGAGGTACCGGGCGTCGTCCACCACGCGCCTGACACCCTTCCTGAAAAGCGAGGAAGCGTTCTAGCCCAGGAAACGGAAAGCCCCCGTCCTGCAACGACCAGGACGGGGGCTCTGTCGTTCCTGCCGGTGGTACTGCCTAACGAATCGCCTCTGCCCCCCCCTCGGGGCACATCTGGGGCACACGAGACCGCCATTGATAGCTGTTGACCTCAGTCGGCTGCGATGTATTAGCGCAGGCCAAGCGCCAGCTTGACATAGATCAGCAGGTCAGCCAGGCCGCGAATACGTACTGGGACTACACGCAGCTCCGCTTCCCCCGCCGCGAAGGCATGCGGATCGACTTCGTCCTCGGGTCCCCCGCGTTCGCCGGGCGGGTGAGCGGCGCGCTCATCGATCGCGAGGAGCGCAAGGGCAAGGGCGCCAGCGACCACGCACCGGTGATCGTCGACCTCACCGACTGAGCGCCGGCGACCACGCACGGAGCGCGTCGGCGGTCAGCGGCCGGGCGTAGTGGTAGCCCTGCCCGAGGTCGCAGCCGAGGTCGACGAGGGCGAGGCGCTGCGTCTCGGTCTCGACGCCCTCGGCCACGGCGCGCAGCCCCAGCGCCCGGGCCAGCTGGATGCAGCTGGCCACGATGGCGGTGTCGCCGGGATCGCTACCGAGTCCCGCGACGAACGAGCGGTCGATCTTCAGCTCGTCGATGGGGAACTGCTTGAGGTAGGTCAGGCTCGAGTAGCCGGTGCCGAAGTCGTCGACGGCGAGGCCCACCCCCAGCGCCCGCAGCGCCGTGAGGGCGCCCAGAGCCGCCTCCGGGTCACCCATCAGCGCCGTCTCGGTGATCTCCAGGACCAGCAACGACGGATCGAGCCGGTGGCGGGCGAGGGCCCCGGTGACGACGTCCACGAGCGCGGGGTCGGCGAGCTGGCGGGCCGAGAGGTTGACCGCCATCTCCACCGGTGCGGCGTCCGGGTCCTCTCGCTGCCATCGCACGGCCTGGCCGACCGCCTCGTCGAGGATCCAGGCGCCGAGGGTCCGGATGAGCCCGGACTCCTCGGCGACCTCGATGAACTCCGACGGGGGCAGGAGGCCGCGCGTGGGGTGCTCCCACCGGACGAGGGCCTCCACCCCTGCGAGGACGCCGGTGCGCACCTCGACCCGGGGCTGATAGTGCAGGCGCAGCTCGCCGGCGCCCACGCCGCGACGCAGGTCACCCAGCAGCTGGAGCCGCCCCACGGCCGGATCGACGACGGACGGGTCGTGCCACTCCCAGCGATTCCGGCCGCGCGCTTTGGCGCGGTACATCGCCAGGTCCGCCCGGCGCAGCAGGTCCTCCAGGGCGTCCCCCGGGCCCTGGCCGACAGCGGCGCCGATGCTCACGGACACGACGACCTCGACGCCGTGGACGACCACCGGCGCGCTCAGGACAGCGAGCAGGCGCTCGGCCAGGGGCTCGACGTCGCCGGGGTCGGCGAGGGCCTCCAGGAGCACGAACTCGTCGCCGGCCGGCCGCGCCAGCACGGCCGAGTCCCGCACGGCGTCCCGGAGCCGCCGGGCCACGACGACCAGCAGCTCGTCGCCCGCGGCGTGGCCCAGGCTGTCGTTGACGGCCTTGAAGCCGTCGAGGTCGATGAACAGCGCGGTCAGCCCGGCGCAGGTCCCGGGCGCGCCCAGGTCGCCGACGTGGGCGACCAGCCCCGCGCGGTTGAGCAGGCCGGTCAGCGGGTCGTGGTGGGCGAGGAACCGCAGGTCGGCCTCCGCGGCGGCCCGCCGCGTCTCGGACTCCTCCGCCCGGTGCAGCGCGCCGATCAGCTCCTGCTCGTAGCGGCGTCGCTCGTGGGCGCTGAAGACGATCACGCGGGTGCTGGCCGGGGTGGTGGCGGTCGCGGGCGTGCGCGCGGCGGTGAGCAGCGCGGCCCGCCGCACCCCTCCGGCCCCGAGCACGTCGATCACGATCTCGCCGACGGCACCGGCCACGGCCAGCTGGGGCAGGCAGTGGGTGGAGAACAGGATGCGGTCGCCGACGGGCAGCAGCCGGTCGAACGGGGTGCCGATCAGGTCCTCGCGGCGGTGGCCCGTCCAGTGCAGGAAGGTGTCGTTGACGGCGGAGACGGTGTGGTCGTCGGCGAGGACGAGGTACCCGCACGGCGCCTGCTGGTAGAGCTGCTCGAGGTCCAGGGCCGCGGACCGCACCGTGCCGGTCATCGGGTCGGCTGCAGGTACCCCAGGATCGCCGCCGCGGTCTCCTCGGGTGCGCTGACGTGGGGGCAGTGGCCGGTCGCCGCGAGCTGGACCAGCGTGCTGCCGGCGAGCTGCTCGTGCACGTACCGCCCGACCTCGACCGGGGCGAGCAGGTCCTCGGAGCACTGCAGCACCAGGGCCGGCGTCCGCACCTCGCGCAGCAGGGCGCGCGAGTCGGACAGGAAGGTGACCCGGGCGAAGTCACGGGCGATGCCCGGATCGGTCCGGCAGAAGCTGCCGGTGAGCTCGGAGCCGAGCTCCGGGGAGTCCGGGTTGCCCATCACCATGGGGGCCATCGCGGCGGCCCACGCGAAGTAGTTGCTGTCCAGCGACTCGAGGAGCTCGTCGATGTCCTCGCGGGAGAAGCCGCCGACGTAGCCGGTGCCCGGGTCGTCGACGTAGCAGGGGCTGGGCGCCACGAGGACCAGCCGGGAGAAGCGCTCGGGCTCGGCGGCCGCGGCCACGACGGCCATCATCGCGCTGACGCTGTGCGCCACCAGGACGACGTCGTGGAGGTCGAGCTCCCTGCAGATCTCCAGCAGGTCCGCGGCGTAGCCGTCGAGCGTCGCGTACTTCTCGCGATCGTAGGCGGCGGCGTCCGACCGCCCGGCCCCGACGTGGTCGAACAGGACGACCCGGTGGTCGGCGACGAAGTGGGGCAGCACCCGCTGCCACATGCCCTGGTCGCAGCCGAAGCCGTGGGCGAAGAGCACCACCGGCCCGTCCGCCCGACCGGTGACGGTGACGTGGTTGCGCGCAGCGACCGGGGACGAGACCAACACGTGCACTCCCTGACGTGAACCTTCGCCGCTCTGAGTGGGGCGACCGGATCCCTCCGGCACGATGACCATCGGCCGGGGCGCCCGCCGGCTTGAGCACCTTTTCCCCGCGCCCCTCCTCCGAGGGATCCGATCGGCAGTGGCCCGTCTCACCTCGGGACCGGGCGGGGCCGGCTCCCTCCCGGTGTTGTACCGGGCGATGCCTCCCATCACCGCTCCCGCCGCCCCTGCCCCGACCCGCCTGTGGACCCCCGACCGCGTCCTGGTCACCCGCTCCGCCGCCGAGCGCCCCTACGGGCAGGCCGTGCTGGCCCGGCTGGAGCAGGCCGGAGTGACCGACGTCGAACTGCTGCGCGGTGACCGGCTGCCCAACCTGCGGGGCGAGGGCGACCGCGCCGCGTTCATGCGCGCGAAGAACACCATGGCCGTCGTCGTCGGGGCGCCCTCCCGCCGCCGCCTGCAGCCCATCCCACCGTCGGCCGACTGGCGCTTCGACCTCGCCGAGGGCTGCCCGGCGCACTGCTCGTACTGCTACCTGGCCGGGTCGCTCAGCGGGCCGCCGATCACGCGGGTGTTCGCCGACCTGGACGAGGTCCTCGACGGCCTCGACGCCTACGTGGGCCGGGGCTCGGTCACCTCCGGTACCGCCGAGCGCGGCGGTGAGGGGACGACGTTCGAGGCGTCCTGCTACACCGACCCGCTCGCCCTGGAGCACCTCACCGGCGGCCTGGCTCGCGCGATCACCCGCTTCGGCACCGCCGAGTGGTCCGGCCCCGTCCAGCTGCGGGCGACCACCAAGTTCGACGACGTCGGCTCGCTGCTCGACCTGCCGCACGCCGGGCGCACCCGGCTGCGCTTCTCGGTCAACGCCGCCTCGGTGGCCCGCCGCTTCGAGGCCGCGACCAGCCCGGTGCCCGGCCGCCTCGCCGCCCTCGGCGCGGTGGCCGCGGCCGGCTACCCGGTCGGGGTGACGATCGCCCCGATCATGCCGGTGGACGGCTGGCAGCAGGAGTACGGCGACCTGCTGGACGGCATCGCCGCCGTCCTCCCGCCGGGCACGGACCTCACCGTCGAGTGCATCACGCACCGCTTCACGCCGGGCAGCAAGGCGACGCTGACGGAGTGGTACCCGCGGAGCCGGCTGGAGATGGACGAAGCACAGCGGACGACGAAGCGCGGCAAGTTCGGCGCGGTCAAGCACGTCTACCCGAAGGAGACGATGACCGAGCTCCGCGGCTGGTTCCAGGACGCCGTGGCAGCCCGGCTGCCCGGCGCCCGCCTCCTCTACTGGACGTGATCCAGGTCCTTACGCTTGTCCGGCCATGTCCCGGGCCCCGCCCTGAGCTTGCGAAGGGTGGGTAGGACGTGGTCCTTCTACTGCTGCCGCCGTCGGAGACCAAGCACCCCGGCGGGGACGGCGACCCGCTCGACCTCGGCACGCTGAGCGCCCCCGAGCTCACCGGCGTGCGCACCGAACTGGTCGAGGCGCTCGTCGCGCTCGCCGACGACGTCCCCGCGTCCCGGAAGGCGCTCGGCGTCTCCGCGGCGCAGGACGGCGAGATCGCCCGCAACGCCGCGCTCTGGACCAGCCCCACCCTGCCGGCGGTCGAGCGGTACACCGGCGTGCTCTACGACGCCCTCGACATCGGCTCGCTGTCCCGGGCACGACGGGCGCGTGCCGACGCCCGGCTCGCCGTCGGCTCGGCGCTCCTCGGCCTGGTCCGCGCGCCGGACCGCATCCCGGCCTACCGCCTGTCGGCCGGGTCGGCGCTCCCCGGGCTGCCGACGCTGCGTGCCCTGTGGCGGCCGGCGCTCTCCCCGGTGCTCGCGGCGCTGCCCGGGCTGGTGGTCGACCTGCGGAGCGGCTCGTACGCGGCGCTGGCCCCGGTGCCCGGCGCGGTCACCGTCCAGGTCCTCAGCGAGCGGCCCGACGGCACGCGGGCCGTCGTCAGCCACTTCAACAAGGCCCACAAGGGCAGGCTCGCCCGGGTGCTGGCCACGACCACCGCCGAGCCCGAGGACGTCGGAGGGCTGCGGCGACTGCTGAGGCGGGCGGGGTTGCACGTGGAACATGAGGGCGGAACCGCGCTCACGCTGGTCTTGCCCACGAACTGACGGCCCGCGCCTCCGCACGGTGGTTGCACGGCGCCGCGGCGGTGACATAATTTCAGGACCGGTGCGCGGCGCGAACAACGTA
>Ga0210040_10002621_pt1 | contig 25205 bp, 15 predicted proteins | sample CryGeyCG12114_NA_FD_185462 | JGI IMG/M metagenome (GOLD analysis project Ga0210040, IMG submission 185462) | Groundwater microbial communities from aquifer - Crystal Geyser CG19_WC_8/21/14_NA (SPAdes) (version 2) | ecosystem: Environmental > Aquatic > Deep subsurface > Groundwater | place: USA... | reverse complement strand
AGACTAGCTGATGAGACTACCGAAAAACGATAAAAACCCCTAATTATTATTACTGGTTTTTTGTAATATTAATATAAATAATTCCTTATAACCCGGCTTCGTCGTAATACCCTCTTGCTGAGGTTTGTTGTGCTTTGGGACTGACTGACTGAGCAATGACCATTATATTTTCATTTGTGGAGTACACACGACACTTTTTAACTACACTGTGAGTGAGCGACCGGTGGGTCCTCATTTCTCGTGCTTAATAAAACACGCAGATGATTATGTGTTGTTAATACTTGTCGTTACTTACTAGCTAACTATAACTAACTAAAACTAGTTAGTTAGTTAGAATGCACTTGTCCTATTGTCATTGTGGCTTTGCTTTTGGTAACTGACTATGACTATCTAACATAGTGAGTGCGAGATAACGAAATTTTGGTAACTAACTAACAGTGTGTGTTGCATTATGATTACATTATTATCATCTGATTGGTTGACAGAAGGGTTGTTTTTGTTCCATCCACATCAGTTTCATCTGGCGGCATTCTCCGTCCCCAGTATCTCCATATACTCTCACAGTCAGTTTACACGAGCATGTAACTTATGCCCACAATTCCGTGTATACGCTTCTTTGTTTGGTCAAGTGAGTGAGTGAGCAATGAATGAAAGTAATTTGTGTGCAACAAAAATGGCAATTTTTTCCGAATCCTTAATTTTGTGGTTTGTCCACTTTTTGTTTGTATTAACAGATTGTTTTGTCCCCTGCTGGTAGACGATATTTTCAATCCTGTGTGTGTTCCCTTCAAAGCTATGGGATTTTATAGTATGCAAATGTATATACTAGATAATAGTTTGTGGCTTACAATAAGTCAATTTAGTAAACTTGATTTTACAAGTTAGTTAGTTAATTAGTTAATAAAATGCTATTTTTTCACTAGCTCCTATTTGTACGTGTACTAACTAACTACGTTGAATATGATGCATGGTAAGTTGTTAGTATAGTTTGGGTCTGTTTTATTTTTAGGTTCACTATACTGTGAGAGCATTGTAAGACATTATGCTTTTTTTGTGTCCATGTCCCACTTCACCATTAATTTAGTCTGTGTCTTTCAACATGTCATCGCTTTCGTTTTTTATTATTCTCTCAGTCAGTTGCCTTACTCACATCAACAGTGCACTGGGTAATAACGTTTTGTATTTAAAGAATGGTTTACACCAACTGCCTCATTATCGGCTGTCTTGTTCCCATCAGAATGTTACCTCTTTTTTTATGTTCCCTTTAAATAACTAAACAAGGGAAAGTTAAGTGTTTAACTAACAATAAGTAAGTAAAAATAAATGGGAGCAGTTTGCGGGGAATATTTGTCAACCTATTGATCACCATGGGAACCAGATGTGGAGTGTTTGGGTGTGATGTTATGTTTTCCTTTCTCAACAAGGTTATAAAAAACCCTCCGCCCACTTTTCTTAATTAGCTATTAATTTTGTCATTATGTATACTTGTGGGAGGGGATATGTAACTCTCTAACTATAAGAAACAAACATTTGTAGACAGTTAGTGTGTTAAAATTTTATCGAAAAGTCGTGATTCGCTATAAACGGTTTAATAATTCAGTTTTCTTTGGGTTTTCCAATAGCTGGTTAAATTTTGCACAGTTTGCATTCCAGTATGGAAAATCTTAATAGTTAGTTTACGGTAGGCAGTCCCTGTGAGAACACTCTAATGCATATCCGAGCATTCTCACTCATTAGGAACTCATTAATCTGTATTGTGTTCCTCTCTCACTCTTGTCTTGTCTTTGCTATTTACAACCAGCACTTTCTTAATTACCAATTACTATACAGACGCTATAGTTGTAGCTTGCGCTGCTCAACCTGTGCCATGAATATATTTGCATGTCATGCACACGGCAACAATCTATATGCACCCATTTACCTAAAAGACTGTATAATTCAAACCTGTGAAAGCATTATGCTTTAGCAATCTCAATACGGTCAACAATCTAATAGTATTGCTGTAGAAAATAACATCATGGTGAAAAAATAATTTCAAGCTATCAACTAACTTACTACACCAATTTACACATTTAGTAAAAAATTGAGTCTCATTTGTCCCCAAAGGTGAATAAAAATTTTACAAGTATATAACGTGTTACAAATAATTAGGGGAAACAAAATTCGTATTTTCGTTGTCACCCATCATTTACTTTTTGTTTACTTTAGTTAGTTAGAGTGGCAAGATTTGTGAGTGTGTATTATTACAGTTGAGCGCACAACTTGAATATCCTGTTTGGGACTCCATTACTCTTGTACGCCATAGTCATAGTTAGTTAGTTAGTCAGTTAGTAATAATAATCATGATGCTAATTTCGTGCGATATGAATACCTATGAGAAATTGGCTCGTCTTTTCATTCTTGATATTACTATTTGATCGCCACACTAACTATCCACCACAAATATGCAGTGTTTTACCCACAATATTATTATTATTACCACCCTCGTAAATAATACAAAGTGTACCGTTTCCTCCATAATTATTTGTAAACAAATAGCTGCCCAAATGGATCCTTATGGGAAACCATATAAGGGGAAATCAAATAGCTGTGTATATGCAGCTAACTAACTAACTAGCCATAAAGACTAATTTATTATCACCACTTTAGTTGGGTCATTTGCTGAGTAAATTAATTTGCAAAATGGCGCCACAAATTACAGTGCACACCAAGTATCGATGATTATCACAAATCAAATAGAGTGCGTACATAATTATAGGACTGTGTGTAATGTGCTGTGGTTGTGTACATTGTGTATCACATTAAAAGTTGAAAACTTGTTTCCTCAGTCAGTTCAGTTACTAAAATCATACACAAGCCTAGTATTGTGCATTGTTCAGCATGGAAAATTTGAGTACTGTCAGAGTATTCACCGGCACACATGCACAGGATAGTTTAATAAGTTATTGTGGAGAGAACGAACTGCCATAATTATTAGTTTCTTCCTTGTAGGTCACGTCCTTTGAAATGACCGTTTTCAATTAGTTTAGTCAGACAGGCAATCTTGGGTTGGCCAATATCATCAAACAAGGGAAAACAAATATTATGCACGACTCAACTGCTCTCCTGCTGTACCACTTGTCATCTGGCTCACATGACTTATGTGAGCCAGTCCAATAAATGGGCAGTCACCTTTTTCGGCAATTAAGCCCAGTTTGTAAGGATAAAAGATGCACACACATTACATTCTAACATAAAAAGGGTCCCATTAAGAATCCCAAAAAACCTAGGTTTCTACGGTGAGAAGTTATTTGCATGCTATGTACGTATTTACACATTTTAATGAATATACTTATGATTAGTTAGTTGGTTAATAATGCAAATGTAACATTCTGCATGGGGAATACGCGTTAATATTGAAAACAGAGCTCAAAATATTTAGGTGTAAACTGCCACTAACTACAAGCATGCTTCTGCAGGTGGATTTTACAATCCATTGATCTTGCTGTCTATACAATTACTATTTCAATCTGTTCCACCAGAACTAGCTGAGAAAATCTCAAAGTAAATCTATGGGAGATATTCAAAACTAAATTAAATTTTGAAAACAAAGTTGCAAAGCGTTGCAGCTACACATGAAAATGTACAACTCCAAAACTAGTGTCCTGTAAATGGTAAAAAGCAGAAGGGAAGAGGGAGCAACGTTAGCTAAACAATCTGTAACTATTACTTTGCCTATATTAAGGAAGAATGAGAAAAGTTAAAGGTTGTTACAACTTCAAGCCCCATCTAATGGGCATTGGATGGATGATTTGATTTGAACTGGTGTGTTGTATGGACCACTAACTTACTAAAAGTAAGTGACTATAACTGCACATGCATATTTCCCTATACTACATATGACACACAGACATTAGTTAACTCACTAAATCAGTGACTAAATAGTGGCATACCAAGGAGCAATCAGTATTATTGGCTGCTTGGAAGGCAAAACATTTAGTTAGTGAAAATGAGCCGCAAGAGTGCTGTGTACACATTAGGAGAGTTGACTTTTGGATCCAGTGTGTGTACACAGTGGATAATAAACGTACTAATGAGCTGTGTCAATCTTACGAATGTTTCACTTTGTTTTCCCTACTAGGGATAACACATTGGGTCAAAGGCTCAGGAAACATGTGTGCAACACTCGTGAACACCAAAAAATGTATGTTTCTTACTGTTAGTTATAAGTCAAGAAGATGGTATAGCAGCTATCTTACTATATGGGATGAGTGGCGTGCTCCTATGGTAATTCAATGGACTGGAGGATTAAGCTATGCATGTTTAGTTAATATGTATAGTTAGTTACTTAGTTAGTTAGTTGCTCCTGAAATTTTGACTTTTGAGGACACTCAATCGTTCATAGGAATGAGAGATTCGCGCATTCATGAGTAGCTAGATTAATGGCAATATTCGTAATCGTCACTTACACTAACCCTAACTTTAAAAAAAAAAAAATTTCTATAACAATCAAATGTGAAAATTTATTTTAATCCGACGTTTGGCTAGTTTGCATCACCCTAACTTCGATTTAAAATAACATTTGATTGCTATGGAAAATTTATTTTTAAAAAGTTAGGGTTAGTGTAAGCGAAGATTGGGAATATAACCATAAGTCATACATTTTGGGCGGTTGGACGGAATTTTTGGAAATCTTAGTTAGTTGAATAGCCATTTTAAAATATGGATACAGCAGTATAATGTGTTGCAATGCGTGAAGAGATTCCTACATTGTGACTACAATTTGATAATGAAACTTTAGGCGCTCATGATTTCCTGAGCCCTATAGGGACTGGATGGATGCCATGATGGAAAATTAGTGAATTACCAGCGATTATCAAAGAATGTGGACCATGTAGACCCACTAATGAGTGTTCTTTTGTCGTGGAACCTAACTATTACACTAACTAACGAAGTTAGAAACTGCCTTTACTCAATTTTCACACAGGCCGGGAAATGATTTGACAAGAAAGCAATTAGAGGCGTATTTTTTCCTCTCTCTTGCTCAAGATTTGGACAAAATGTCAAAGCGTTAGGAAAACATTGTCGTTTCTGAAATGTGATAAGTACTGAGGGGGACAACAAAAAACTCATTAGCGACTCTTTTGACGTCAATTAGTTTTCGCTAAATTAACTCACATGCATTTTTTTCCACTCTTTTTTACACTTGAGTTGTTGTTTCTATACACAGCCTTGGGTCCCATAGTCTATACTATGAGACACATACTATACATAGCACAGGCTGGCTCTTCATCATAATCTTTACACATTAGTTAGTTAGTTAGTACACAAAATTTTCTTCTTTTTCTTGCCAGCTTACACTTTACATGTAGTTAGTTAGTCAGTTGAATCTGCTTCATGAAGCAAAGCAAACCATGAAGACATAATAATCATGTTACTTGCTTATCATGTCAAACGAAAACCATCATTTCAAACATTATGAGCACTTGGGAGATAATAGTAATAATGGTAATGTGGGCTGTAGAAACGTTAATGACGCTTTTCATCGCTTGTTCACAACATCTTATGGTTATTAACACTGCGTACATTGTCTCTCTGCGTGTACAACCTAGTTTGTATGAAGAAAGAAAAAATGGAAGAATTTTAATCACAATCTCCGCTTTCAGAAATCATGTCACACACAGAGGATATGAGTACAACCTTGTCTTGTTCCTATTATTATTATTCTAAATTTAATTAGAAGGAAATGGGCAAACAACGTACGTGGTCGTAATTTACTCTGCTCAACAACAAAAAACACACACAACAATGGAACATTTGATGATTTGATGCATAAACATTAATAGGTGTATGTAGTCAGTCCGTTTAGCATTTCATTTAATGAATGCATTCCTTTGATTTGGTTTGTTCTCTTCTATAAAGGTTGCATGCATTACATGTGATTTGAGTGACAAAGTCAGTCAGTTAGCATAAAAGTTTAAAATCTAAATGTTTAATAAACTTACCAAACTGACTAACTAACTAAAGGCTAGACTGTTCGTTCCGCTCAATGCCATAACTCTTGAAAATGAATAAAAATCTCATTATACTCAATATGGATTCCCACATGCTCCTTTTGCAGTCTCCTCGTCGTAATTATGGGCGTACCACGCAAACCGTGTTTTTCAAGTGCTCTCCCATTCTTTAGCGTCCATAAATGAGTGTGTGGGCCACTATATGACTGCATTTTAACACATGCTAAAATCAATGGAACATGAATGGGACATAATTAAACTTTAAATTACGGAAAACATGCCTTAACTAACTAACGATAAAGCATATTCAATAGGCGATTCATCCCAATAACTCTATCATAGTATTAATATATATTATGATTAACACAAGAACCCAAATATTTTTCTTATTCGACTTGCTCAAAGCAGACAAGCATTTTAAAATTCTTCAAAATTCAACTCAATTGCATTGTCCAGCAGGACAGAGTGAACAAAATTTTGTCCATTATGCACCACCTCGTGGTCCGCACATGCAGCATAATAATATTACATATCAACACCATGGAATTGAGTTCCCACTGTCCAAGTGAGTACAAGATCCGTGCCCCTGATACTGTCTTGAGAAAAAGCGTCGAGTACAAGGTGACTAGTCAAAGGATTGATTGCTGAGAGCATCAGTTGTGAGTTTGATTGATAAAGTGCTTTATTGTGACAGCAGTGGAGGTTAAAATCTGATTCACTGTGCGTGCACATACACCTTGTCTGACTGAGAAGAATAAAAAAACTGAGGCTTCAAAAGCAATGGGAGGAATCCATATAAAATATTCCTTATTGTTTGTGAATACCGACTGTTGACTTATTATAAAGACGGTGAGTTGGGAGCCAAATAGTTAATAAAACACACACTGTGTTTTCTATACATTGTTAGTTAGTTGGGAACAAGTGGTTGCTCCCTTCTAGCTTCACTGATCATTTTTCATATGCTACTTGGTTTCAACTTGGAACATAAAATAATTTAGGATTTTTATCAACTCCTATAGCTATAGTTGGTTAGTTGGTTAGTTAGCAAGGTAGAGATGGACTTAAGTTTGTTTTCTTGTGAGTAATGTATGCACGCTTGTTTACTTTTGCGCCCCGTATGGGTCGCCGACTGCGGGACTGTGAGAGATAGGGAACTCAAGATGGCTAGAGCCACACAGGGTGTGAGTATTCTCCATGTCTCCATTAAATCCCCGTCATTCATAATAGGGTTAGTTGTGTGTGGAATGTTTGGGCCAGTCCTTAAATACAGTCCAGGTGAGATTTACTAAATGAATAGGGATGCCATTGTAAAGCAATATGTGGGATTTGAGCCCTGAAATTGCATTGTTTGCTAATAATTTCAATGTAACCAAATAACTAATGCAAAAAATTGCATAGCATATGAAAATATTCACACATATCATTCAACGCTCCTCTCACACATTCATAATATTCAAACAAACTAACAACTACAATGATTAGTATTAGTTGGAAAAAAGGCCACAGTTTTTGTAGCCAAGGAGTGATGAACAAACGTTAAAACTCCAAGGGGTGTTCACATTGTTTTGTTAGCATTGTAAAGCACAAGCGTTCCATAATTTCTCAACTCCCATAAATCTTTTCTCTCTCTTATGTTCCTAATCATCATACAGGCAGCTTTCCAAACAGCCACTTAATCAAACGACCTATTATATTCCATTAGTATAGTAGCCCCTATAACTAACCAACAAACTATACATGATATGGTACATAACATTATTATTGTTCACAATCAGTCAGTCAATCAATAATCATCTCCCTTTGAATATCATCCTCCACTTTGTTATAGTATCAAACTCCTTGTGCGTGTATTATAAGTACACCTGTCTGGTTACATCATCATTATAAACCAGAGTATAGAAAAGGGATCCGTACTCGCACTTATTCTTGTTACACTCCGAGACCGTTTTATTTCGTATTCATATTATATATGTGATCTACCTTGTCATGTCATAAAAAATTACTCTCAAAAGATTGAAGATACAATTTCCCAGTGCTTGTGTACACAAAAAACATATACACACCGTCAAGTGGGAGCAGATGAGTTTATCTGTTCACATTGTGTTTTTCAAGCATCTGAAACCATTCTAGTTAGACTAACTATAAAAAATTATGTGTATTTACGAATATATCTTGTTTGGCATTGCAGAAAAAGTTATCCAAATATGACCAACTAACTGGGTTCATTAAATGGGAGCAATGCATGCTTAATAAGGCCACTCACTTACTTTGCATTTTGTATGCAATATGTAATGTATGGGATAGTTTTGTCTTATGGTTTGCATTTATGATTTATGACAAGGGTTATTAACAAACTAACTGTAAGACTGGAGGATTCGTCTAATGACTGGGCCATGCTCCTATAGTCAGTAATTCATTTGATTTGATGTGTTGGACGCCTGTCCATATGTACACAACACAATACTATGCAGTATATGCAACGTGTGACTTTTTTGCGTGCATCATTTAATGGACAGTAACTAACTACTGTATACGGAGGGGACACTGTGAAACTCAATGGATTTAAATTACCGCACCACGACTTATAGCCTATTTGTTTTATTTCCTTTTTCACATGGCTCATTTAACCAAGAGGATGTGCAAGTATATAGACAGTTTAGTTGGAAAGTAAAAGTTGAGTTCATGAATGACTTGTGTAACCCATATCATTGGGGATTTTTACAACAGTCTTAAGTGAATGCTAGATACTGCATATGAAAACTATATTTCATGCATAGTATCCATTAGCTGCAAATACATGTCATTTCACACATTAGAGTAGAGCTAGAAAATGGTTACATAGGATAGGCGAATTCAGTAGGGCAAGCACCAAACTAACTAACAAACAAGAAAAACATATTTATCTCCACACTTTTGCCGCATCATTTCTCCCAAACTCATCATTCAATAGACACACATGTTGTGCAAAAAAGGGCACATTTCCTAACTAACCAACTAAATATGAACTGATCCATATCATTTGCATCCATGCATTGCGTTCCACACCCCACCCTTATCATCACTACCTAAAGTTAAGTAAGTCAGAAAAAAAAATCTTCTTTACAGTCAAGTTTGCCTAAATGCTATACAAACCAAGCAGTTTTCTCATCATATATGTTGATAGCAATACAAAAGCCATGTGTGGATCATTTTTTTTACATATTTGTGACTGACTGACTACCTAGTATATACTTAACTACCGAACTAAGTTCATGATATGGGTTTCACATAACTGACTCCCCCAGAAATGATTTTGTATACGCATAATCAGCTATTAGCAGTTGGTTTTTGGGTTAAGTGAGCCAAACTTGAGAGCCTATATTATGAATTCCGGTCGCATGGATGCACACACATACAACCAAACCAAGTAAGTGAAGAAAAAAGTGTGAGCTTCGGTGCCAAAGGATAAAATGACAAGTAAATGACTCTCCAAAAAGGGTCTAATGACTGCCAAATATCTATGGAATGCTCCCCGCACTATACATCTGGGCTTTGACATCATTAGTGATGCCTAACTAGCCAAAATTTACGGCTAATTATCTATATATATATATATGTATTATAGAGAGTGTGAGTAAGACAAACGTAGGGAATTTATTAGTAGTTAGTTAGTTAGTTGAAAAGTACTTTTGACTTGTGATCCTCTTTTGGCATTTTAAACGGAGCTATGCAAGTAATGCACATAGTCCAGTGCTATGGATAACTACCTAAAAGTTGCTAACTATAGTTAGTTAGTGTTTGGATCAGGCATGATGAAAATATTTGTTGACAAAGACATTGCCGTCATATCCATGTTTTGTTTCTCATTTGCCGTACAACGAAACCATGTCATGCTCTTTTGACTATGGGAATAAGATGATGTGTTTCTCACCCAGCAGCAGCAGATGAGGTGAGTCAAAAACTGGTCATAAATTTAAAATTTTCGTTTTTTTTCCTCCTCTGGGTGACACTGGGATAGCCCAAGTTGCGTATAGTTAATTAGTTAGTTAGTTAGTTAGTACGCAACACTTTGTTGGGAGATGAGCGTGGTTTTGGAAAAGATGAGTGTTTTACACATCCTCCCAATACGTCTCATTATCATTATAAAAGGAAATAGGAGGAGGGAAGGGGCAAGGAAATAGGATGTTAAGCATCCATTAAAACTAACAATCAGCTCGTTCCTATGTATATATTAGTTTTAGTTGGTGACTAGCCATTTAGTTTGTGCAAGATGCGGCAGCACGCTTCTCCACTCTTATTGTCAGTTAGGTTGGGAGTCTGTAGTATTTTCAAAATGCTACAATATTTTGATGTGATCGAACAGTTTTATTGGACTATGCATGACGAATAACATATTGAGCGAGATTATCATTGAGTTGATCAGTATTCTGTTATTGCAAATATTACTTTCAATGTAGATATACAATAACTCAGCCTGAGAACCTAACAATTTTGCCTCCATGATGAATACAATTAAATAATTTCTAAAAGAAAAGTGCGATCGGAGTCAATTGAAATTGCAATGCAGCCTCACACTGTGAATCCACAGAAGCCAAATGCAGTACCTAGCGTCATCTACAGGAAGTTAGCTAAACAATTTGGTGCATTTCACAATACAAACAAAAAAGAGATGGAAACGTATTATACCAATCGAATTACTGGCAATTGTACAAAAAATCAGAAGAAACTACTCAAAAAAGTATTCCCACATTTATGTATACAATTTTATTCTCCACAATTAACACACAACATATAGACGACCCAAAAAAGTTTGTACAACACTTCATAGGATTTAATTAATTACAATAGTTTGGATAATTCTAAACTTTTCCTCATTTTCCATCCCAAAAATCATACAAATCATCATTCTGAATATCTTCCGACTCCGGATCCACATCCAAATAGTCCCAAATTTCGTCCTCATCCGTGGCTTCTGGATATGTGGTATTGAATCCGGATACAGTCTCCTGACTTGCAGACTGTAAACTATTCTGTAAGTCAAAGTTCGGGTTTTTCAACAATGGCGACAAATATTGATTATACTGAAGAGTTTGAACTAATGAAGAGATTTTCATCGGACTGGCTACATCCAAATAGTAGTTTTCACAGTGTTTCAGTTGCGTGAATAGAAGACGGAATCCGGCAGTCAAGTTGTAGATCTCGCCGACTCTTCGAAATTCTTGCAGCGGCGATGTTTTCACGATGATGGAAATCAGATTCGATCGAACTCGAGCTTTAAATAAATATCAAAACGTTAACACTGCGACGACATATGAAACATTTTTAGCTTGCTAGGACTTTTTGAAAATGTTTAACAAAACTAACAGTAAACGGGTCGGTCTTGAGTGTCATCATTCATTGTAGATAAATGAGCTCCACAAAAACGATCCCAAGAGGGCTCCACTTCTGGTTTCTTCGGTCTTTCTGTGGCAGTTGGTCGTTTCATATTGAATAAAAGACGAGCATGTCGAACCAATCGGAAAGATGGTCGACCGTCGTGAATTAGAATGTAATTTTTACTGCATGCTCTGGAACCTACACCCGATCTGGAAAATAGTACAAAATGTATGAAATAATCATTCTGGGTAATGTATATATGCGTATCGTTGTATCATTCAAAATTAGTTAACTCACTTGAGTTGAGTTTCTTTCCGAGGCGGTGCATTTTTCCTCAAACTGAATTCGCCTTCATGAGCCTCATATCGGATCCCGCAAACTCCTTTGCCAGGTTTAATACAAACCCGATAATTTTGATTAGACAGGTATCGGTAGCCTTCAAAATTGAAGGATTTGATTGCACCCCGTTCCTGTAAAAACCATTGGGTGCATCCTTCTGGAGCTATGTAAGGAAAAGTTGGTGGTATTTCATTGCACATGAAACGTTTGTGTAACTCTAATTGTAACTACGAAGAACGCAAAAAACTCAAACCTTTGAGAACATTAAAGGAGTAGCAATCAATTTGTGTAATCCAGGCTCCAAACCGAAATGCTTTCCCCTTAACTACAGTTTTCAATTTGAAGTCGACAACTGTAGCATTTGTAGCTGCCAGTTCCAGCTCCAAGTGCACATAAACTGAAAAGTTAGTTGAACCAAGATAGATTTCAGAATACATGCATGGTATTGTTGTTCAAATCATATATGGCGAAGCAAGTTTCGAGTAAGGCTTGAATTTTTAAACAAAAATAGTAAATCCCGAGTTGACTAACAATGTTGGTCATAGTTGATGCCACAAATGGGTGGTAAACCTGTCGGCCATAGGGAGCCCTCGACAACGAAATATTGGGACAAACATTCGCCTCTGGTGGGAGGCAATAGTTCCGTGTCTACAAAGTCCACACGAATCTGCAAGACAAAGAAAATAAAAAGAATAAAATTACGTGGGCCATAACAATTACTCTTTCATGCATAAAAAAACATACTTGGCAAATATCTGGATTCGTAATCACCAGTCGAAACTCACAGTCGGCATCTGTGATATCATTTTCGGGATAATTGGTGTTCACGAAATTGACTACCATTTCTTTGCCCATACTCCCTTCTCCACATCTGTACACTAGAATTGTCAGTAAATTTAATTACAGAATTTAGCTCATTAGTTAGCTAGTTACACAATCATATTGAGAACAAATAGTCAGTCAGGAATCCAATGCAAAATACCCACAAAGCAACAAGGATGCATAAACAATGAAGCGTTTGATTTCAGGGGAGAAGAGAAAATGAAGTTTGCTCTCTTTCGTTTTACAAAAAGCTCCACTTTTCCTTTCCATCAGTAGATGGCAGAAAAGAATGGGCACGCATCTTTGTAGTTGTCAGTTGAACAAAGTAAAGCAAACTTTTTTACATTTTCATTACTGATTGCTAGATTCATTTGGGAAATGTGGCTAGAATTAAACCGTAGTTGTAAGTTACTTTGATTAGAAGTAAAATATGTCGAAAATACAATTTTTAGGAACTTACCAGTAGGATGAGTTAAGCTTCTTGAGGTTCTGGATTGCTGGGCACCCAAACGATCTAAATGTTTTCTTAATGGCGTCCCACTTGAACTACCGGGCAGTGAACACACACACATGCACAAAGCTAGTAAAATTGAAGCATTCATTTTGAAACCCAAAAAAGTCTCAATAGTGTCACTCGTCGCTCGCAATGGAATTATAAACCAGCAGCACTGACCGATTCACTAATTTACACATTTCTTACTGTTACTGTCATCCCAGTTTTTTAAAAGTCGAAACAGTTCACAAACTACTTCTGCTGGTAAATAATCTATGGAACCACTTAAATCATATTTTCAAATCCATGGGAAACCAAGAGGACGAAAAAACCAAGAGATTCCTTCCTTGGACTCAAAATCATTGCACACACTAACACGATATAGAAATTTCTAGAAACCATAGTTAGTTTGTTGGTAACTATAGTTAGCAGGTACGGGAAGGATTTGACATTTGGTCAATCCGACTGTCAAATTGTGACTGATGGGAAAACGTTGGGCTCCCACCCCACTCAGTTAGTTAGTTAGCATTGTGGCATCAGTCACTGTGCAAATTCAATTCACCTGCAAGCCACATTCAAGTGCACATGGGAGACACCATGGTTGAGTTGTTCCCATCATCACTTATAGTATGTTCAACATTGAACCGACAAAATGAGATCTCTCAATTTAACGAAAATCATCTCCCAACATAAACACTTACAATGCATACTCTTTGGCAAAAATAACAAAATAAATCCCATTGGTCTAATTCTAATAATATAGTCCTGCATTATTGAGCGCCCTTTCGAAACCGCGAATTTCTTTTACAATTAAAAACACATCAAAACTGTCAGCACCCGTCATCTTGATTATCATTTCCCACTTAAAGTGTAGCTATAGCTATGCCACAATATGTAACTTGCATTGTAAGAACATCATCATATGTCCGTGTAGTACTAAATAAGAAATGCAGTCTGTAATTCACATGAGATAAGATTTAATTGGTCCTACAGCCGAAACGACTGCATGTTTTCTTTACCGTGTGGACATGGATTATGTAACACGAACGTTAACTGATGGTTTCAAAAGAATCAGCCAAGGTTTAGATTCCCCGATGGACAAGGGAACGACAGCAATAGTTAGTTGCAAACAAAAACTACAGGTTTTAGCCAACCACCTTGTGCTGCAAAGCATAAACTAAAACTACGTGCTAAGGACTTGGGCCGTGACTTTGGATATGGAAGAAAAGAGCCCGCTACGGCATAACAGTGAATCTGAAATCACATTTATATAGTTGACAGTCCCTCCGTTTTTCCCAGGCTCACCACAAATCATATTGTTAGCTCTCGACATGGAATCATGGTAAATTATGAGGTGATGATACAATCGCTAAAATATTATGCATGTATTGGTGAAAAAAAAACTAAAAATATTCGTTGTACAAATAGCGGGACCCGTTATATAGTCCGTATGTATCATTCCTCGCGCATTGAATAGCAACAATGATAACGCGAATGTTTCCAATAGCAGTTAGCTAGTTATAGTTAGTTAGTGACACACATTATGTGTCATGTTCATTCCACAGGAATAAGTTGTCTGACTGCAATCTATTTAGTTATAAGTTGGTGAAATGGTGCAAAATATATGTGCATTATCCTGGGCCTCAAATGCGTTTGAGCCGAGTTCCCCCCAGATGCGGGAAAGAGCGTCTGACCTTTAAAAGCTATGCAGTCAGTTTTCGTGAAAGTTTAAAAACCTTTGAGATGCTCTGATGAAATAAAAGAAAAAGTGAAACGACTCGCTCATCGTTGATTCTTTTTTATTAAAATGGACAATTGTATCAAATAATGGGCTCCCTATTGCAAGTTTATAGGACACACATGGGTAACAACAATAATGAGCGGAGGCACTGTGAATGGAAACATTCTGGCAGTTTAGTATATAGTAAGTTAGCTAGTTAGTTAGTTTAGTTTCATCAATAAAGTCTGCAGCATCCAGTAGTGTGCAAGAACACACAGGGTAAAAAGTACTGTGAAGATTCCTATATGGGTTTCACTTGCATTCAGTCAGAATGCAAGTCTACACATTTGCTCAAGAATTGTAAAATAATTAAACCATTGGGTTCTAAATAGACCAGTTCATTGAGTTCATTCACAATACATAACAATTGCGTCAATGGCTAGTATAGTAGTCATTTTTCGTGTTCGCCTTGTCACAGCAACAGGAAAAGTAAACATCTTTGTTTTGTTTTAACCTCTTTTAATTGCCAGCACAAAAGACTCTTATGGTGGGATAGAGCAAAAAAACTCAAAATCTCATATTTAGTAAAAAAAAACAAGTAAAATTTTGTAGTTTTTGCAAACTATACTAACCATTATGTAAAAAACATATTTCCTAGCAATGGAGACACAATTTTTGCGATGGGAAGTAAAGTACATACACAAATACTAACTAACTAACTACTAAATGAGTATTACTGGTCCATTGACTTATTGTGAGACAGATTGGGTTAGCTTCTGCGGCATGATGACTAGTAAAAAGTCACTAACTAACAAATACAATGACTGACTATAAATACGAGGCACATTGACTGACTGATGAGTTTACTTTATTCACGGTACATGCCGCCTACAATGGGTAAGATCATGAGTGAAAATAAAAGGGGATTACTAGAATGAAGATGCACCAATTAACACAATGTTCCGTAAGCTTTGTAATCATGCCATGTCATGACATACATACATGCACTAATTGAATAAAATTCCGACAATCTAACCTTTTAGTTAGTTGGTTTGCTACCAACTTTTAACTTTTAGTATCAAAACATGCACACAAACTAACTCACACATATAATATAATCTTGGTATACATGATTTATAAATACGTATTCTGACATGTTTTTGAAGCTTGATTGACTCACACAATAAAATGTCTTAAGTATACTAACAATATCACACTGGGAATCCATTAAGCTAACTAGCTAACTAAATAACTAACTTAGTTATTGGCATTGAATTGACTGACTGAGAGTTGAACATTTTATGCACTACAATTCGTCACGGGCATCAAATTTGTTGCGCCATTTACACAGACGACTCGTAAATAATTATCTGTATGAGTCGCGGCTCATCCGACTCGAGTATATCCACATCAAAATCGTCTTCATTCTCCCAAAACTTTTTCCAAATGCTTCCTTCCCGTCGTGAGTTCCGGGATGAGCCCAATGCTTTTTTCAGGTCTTTTAAATCCTGTAAGTTGATATTATCTCCATATCTGGACATAAACAAGAAACAAATATATTAAGTACTCATTAATACTTTAAACGTGCATTGTCCATGGCCTCAACTCTAACATAGAAACCATTTTCCAACGCCTCAATAATAGAAAATTAGATTTTTGACATTAGGAGATTGTGTATTTACGTTTTTACAGTCAAAATATATACATAAAACTTGATATTTAAACTAGATAATCGTTCATATATCGGAGTTTTGAAAAATTTATCGGCCCGTACAATTGAGCTCTACTGCTTACAACTATGTGTTGAGCAGTAAATTGGACAACATCTGTCGTTGAGTATACAGAATGCTGCAGACAGGGCAAATGGTAACATTCAATGAATAGAAGAATAGATGTTGTATCCATTGCAGACGAAAATGTACCACCTCTCTCTCTCTCTCTCTCTATTTATTATCCTATTTTTCTGGCTCTTGGGCTAAAACAAGGAGCACGCAGCATAAGTAACCCAGTGAGTGAGTAAACATTGCATTTTATTGCACTCGTATTGTTTTTACAAGTTCTTCTTGTCTGTATGCATTCCATACAGGCAGGATTTAAAGAGCTAGAAAGAGACGGGAATTTATCAAATTCCAAAGAAACTGCTAATAATCAATAATGCTAAACAAGCGTGTGTTTCGGCCTCCTTCCGTGCTGCAAAAAATGCACATTTCAATCCGGGAGAACACTTTGAAATTTCTTTCTGATTGCAACAACAGTTGGAGTGTGAGGGTGGACGCAAACGAAAACAAAAAGTGCAAACACTGTTGAGAAAATAATCAAATGGAATAGACGGCGGATTCCCCCAAAAAACACATAAAAGTGAGGCGACCAACTTAATAGTAAAGCCAAATATACGAGTTTCCCACAATTCCACAGAAAGAAAAAAACCTGAGAGTCCAATCAAATGCCATGCAGTTTCCAAACATATAATTCCAAAACCAAGAAAGACATAAAGTCTGCATATCAAACTTTTAGTTAATTTTGAATCCATATTTGCTTTTTTTGTATCCTGAGGCGGCATTAATGGATCCGCGAAACAACCCGCTTACTAACTAACTAACTAACTATCAGTTACATTAGGAAGAAGTTGTTGACAGACATAATTTTTTTTGCCACCCGCTATATGTGTGACATAAACTTAGAATAAAAATGCGGATGTTATAGTTTAGTTACTTATAGCTTGCCCCTGTAGAGCTATTCATTTGTCACCACCAGTTTGGCTGGGAGTAAGTTACTTTAAGCAAAAAAAGTGGCAGTATACAATTCCTGCATACACCTCCACAGTGTACGGCATGGTAAATATATTGTGGTGCATAGTAAGTTAGTTAGTTCGTTATAAGTGGAGACTACTTTTAAAAAAAATATGAGAAAAATTGGCATCTGCACCACTGTGTGTTTTTTGTTATGCTGTGCATTACCGTAGAGCTCTTATAAAGCAATATGGTTGCAAGAATAGGGTGTTAGTTAGTTAGCGGTTCAAATCTGTGCAGACTAAAAAATGTTGCAACCAATAAATCAAAGATGAACACCGACTGTAGTCAAAAGTATACGACACTTTTTTAGTATCTATGAAATGCGGGGATGTTTCCCGTACAAGATTTATCGTGTGCTCCCTAAAACAGTGCGATATCAGAATATAAAAAAAACGGATGTCACCTGGATTTTTTTGAAGACGAAGCACAATATTGGGGTTTCGTTGTTACGTATTGGTACTAACTAAAAAATTAACTATATATGCTTCACTATAGCGAAAAAAAAATCGCAGAAAATTACATTTCCGGTTGTCAAACAAGACAGAAATTGGGATTCTCAGTCAGATGGAGCGCAATTGAAATTCTATTGGGGAACTTGTGAAATCCAACTTCACACTTACGCCATAAGACACACATTAAGGACAATAATAATGTCACAACTCGGCAAGATAAAGTACGAAAGAAAAGTTTCCCGGTAATAATAATGGCATATATACTTGCATGGTAAGTGAGTTGCTCGTAACTCAACTGATATAGTATACCGCAAAAGCAAAAGAACACTCAGCCTACTTATTACAACAAACTATTCACTTTAGCACATGGGAAATCCACCATAAAGGATTTTAAGTAGAAATCTAGCTGTAGATATATCCGTTTGACCCTAAAATTAGCATAATGCGCAAATAAATTACTTTTTCAAAGCGTCAGCCAATGGTCCCGACAGTCCATGAAGTCGTGTGGACAGTTCCTGCATCTTTTTCCACGAGTCAGCATACTGGATTCGCACTAATTCTATAGCAGTCGAGGTCAACGCCAAACCAATCAAGATGTACACTGTACACAGGAGCATGTAAGTGGTCCGTTCTGAAAAAGTGAAAACCATTGCAATTGCAATCATATGTATAGTATCCTTGTCTTTGACTATCAAAAATTCACATACACATTCCGCTGAACTATTTGTTTTAGCTGTATTATTTCATAAATCCCTCACCCTGGAGTTAGTAATATATATAGGGTAAATTTATGATTTAGGCTGGAGTTTAAATACCGGACTTACATTAGTTAGCTACATAGGAACAAGTGCATTATTCATCTTGGGCAGATCCGCTGATGCATGCAAAAAATGTCGTTGAACCATTGTTATAAAATTCACATACCATCAGCTCGGAAATATTTCTGTGGATTTATCATCTGATTTATTCATGCTTCTAGGCCATGCAACTATGCTGACGGAAATCTAAACGTCTATGGAGCACAAAGTGAAAAGAAATGGAGAAACTGAAGAGAAAAGTTTTTTATACCTTGTCTATCTCTATATGCATGCATTCAATGATAATATCTCAAAAAGTTTCCAAGTATGGATGATTGCACCAGGTAAAGTGAATATAGATAGGTTCACAATGGCAGCAACTTTTAGTTAGTATGGGATGAATATCTGAGAAAAAAACTTTGCACAAAAACTGCCTTCATAATAATCTATTAGCATGGCATGCAGTAAGCAAAGCATACGCACAAAAGTATTTTACGGGACGTGGGGGAATGCAGCGAGCGAGTGAGCTAGAGTAATTGAAAAGTTTGCCAAACTTGGCCAATTTATTAACTGCAGTGCATAAGTAGCTATAATATGTCCTTATTGACAGACAAGGAATGGGAATGAAAAGCCAATTTTGCCCACCATAAACAAATTGACTACTTTTACTAAAGTTAGCGCGCATTGTTAGTTTGTAAACTCACTTATTTTATCCTGTCTCTCATCTTTTAATTAACAAACTGTAACTTACGGGGAACGTAGTCTCCTAATCCGATTGTGGTCATCTACACAGACAAAAATTCCATTAGGGCCCATTAGATGTTGACATAAATCTGCCATATAATTCAATCTGAAGCACACACTAACTAACTAACTAACTATTAATGCATTGTAGATTCCTATGGAACTAGAAAAAAACACACAGTTTACCGTAATGAAGCAAAAATAGAATGACTCAAAAAAAGTCCAGTCCTCCCATAAAGTAAAGAAATAGCCTCCAGCCGAGATGTACAATAAAAGTGATCCAACGATTGCACCCACTGTAGCCGATTTCCCTATGTACACATTCAGCCCATAATTAGTTTTACTCACTCAGTTAGTTAGTGTGACTAACTAAATGTGAGATAATAAACTATACGGTTACACAGTCTCTACTTGTTCCACAAACATATACATACATATATTTACTACTACATGGATGGCCATAATGTACAACAGAAACTAAAAAAAATACACAGAGAGAGAGCCCAAATAATTTAGTCAGTAATTAATGACATACATACAGAGTAAAATGCATTAACATACATAGTTTACATTGTCTACTGAAGAAATTGTACACAATGTCGTGCATACACAGATTCAAGAGTGCAAATAAATAAACAAGAGGTAATAGATATAGGACACACAAAGATGCAGTCACATTACTTAACTAACAATGAAAGTATGCAATTATTACAGGCTAGCAGAGTACAACATGTAATTGTTGTGGGAACCCACAAAGTTGCTGTTTACATGATAATAGTATGATACATTTAAAGCTATACGCGATCAAAATAATAATACAAATTAAAAAAGGCCAGCTAAATGAAAATTAAGCTCAAGATAGTCGCTCTGTTAGAATGTTTTACCAAAAATTAAGATATTTACGAAAGTTTATTTTTTTGGGATGCAAAAAAGCGTTTTTGAGCAAGATAGACTTGGAAAGCACACAGATATGATTCAGGCCACTTTTTTTCATGTGGAATTCAAATAAACGGCTTTGGGAGTACAGAATGCACATATAGGAGATGTCTACTATGGATGAATTAGCAGTAAATATGCACATTCCATGCCTGTTGCCAAACACAGTATCAGCTGTTGTATACATACATTAAATACTTACTACAGAGTTTTGAATTTGTACGCAGTTTTTGTTTACGAGCAAACTACACGGAACAATTTACAACATGAATCTACATACATACATGCGTTTTGCATTTTGCCGAGCCGAAGCTAAAGCTCTATTAGATTCTAGCTACAAGGTTTGGAGAACTTACTTATTTCCACTGTTTATTCCCCACGCAATTTTTTTTTGCGTACCGAAGTTTTTTACCAATTTGCTCACTGGAGAATCTACAGTCTACATAAAATTTGATTCAAGAGACCATTTAGGAAGGCTTCAGGAGGAGATTATTACCATGGGGATGTGATGAATGACTTGCACCACAACTTTTGTATTCCAGAACAATAGAACGAGAGTGTGGAGCAGATTCTTTGTTTCTCCCGGAAATTAAATTGTGACAATAATTACTAACTAACTAACTAACTAACCATATAAATCGATTATTTCATTTCATTGAAGTTGGTTTATGAATAGTGTATTCTATCGTTCCCTTACTGATATGGTATATTAAGTACATAAAATGTAAATGCTCTCAGCCAAAAGCTGCAGTCAGCATGCATAGAGTTCATACCAAATTTACTCAATGTTGAAGACTTGGTGGACAGTTTTTTGGGGAAGTATTTCCGGCAACTTTTGTACGTAGAAGACACAGAGGAGGCCATCAGTTTCCCTAAGTCGGCTATCACGGTCAGAGTTAATGGGATCCCAATCAAGGCAAAACAGATACAGAATACTCGGCCCCAGTACGTTTTGGGGGCCATGTTTCCATATCCTGCGTGGAAAAAACACAATACTCACAATCTTTGTACCCAGATGAATGCAAATAATGAACCAACTTCAAACTACTATACTTTCAAACTATATAGTTTAGTTAGCTGTAGCACTTATAACTCAAGACAGCTATCAAGTTAAGCAACCAATTTAAAAGCCTAACTCTGGCTCAAGTAAATTAAAAAGCTCGGATTTTTATGATGTCATTCACACTGTCTATAACTAACTAAAGTTTTACACTGTTGACTGCATTTTAGGTTAGCTGGGAAACGGGAGAGGGAAAAAAATTGTGGCATGGCCACTATGGTTGGTTAGTTAAGGCAGAAAAAAACAACGTTTTTCCCACTCAGAATTGCATTCCTCAGCAAACACCATATAGTTGAGAACGGGATCTATACGGAATTGTGCTGCATTTCCTGGAACACTGAACTTGCTTTTGTCCCATGGAATGTCTCAAAAGGGACTCTCTCAATCTCAGTCTAGAATCCATTCATGGCTCCTCAGTTTCCGCATACGCCAAATTCTGTAGACATATTTTTGCGCGCGTTGACAGCGCCAGGCATACCAAAAGCACTTTCATGCATTTTCGCAAAATTACTTTCGCTCTCACTCTCTTTCTCTATTGTTTCACAATTTGCAAAGCTTCGTTATCAAAACCAATACTCAATAGCACTCTAAATATTCCACTCGTTTCATCATCATTACTTGACCTTATTAATTTCCCTTCTAACTAATTAACTAATCCGCCTACAGACCAATGCAATTCAGTTCAGCTCACTTCATTAGTATTGGTTATGCAGTGCAAATCTCCGTCTTCATGTCAAATGTAATAGCGTAGCTAACTAACCAATTAACTAATACAATAGAGACAGAAAATATCGTTGTTCATTATCAATCAATTAACTAACTAACAAATGAAAATACAATCCAAAAAAGTCTAAATGATAGCCAATGGAATTCTCCACCTATAAAGCTCATGTCATTTCAGCCCATAAGAATTGTAAGCGATTCAGGGGGGGGGGGAATGAATTTCCCGAGCCAACTCACCTATAGTGGTGAGAACAGTGGACGCAAAAAAGGCAGATTGCACGTAGTCCCAGTCCGAGGCGATTTGGGGATTGACCAGTGACATTCCCTCCGACACGACAGTATCAATCACCTCTTCGTATTTTTGGAGTGCTGCAGTGAGCGTGTAATTCAGTGCTTCCGGCTGCGAATTTCATCAACATCTTTTCATCACTTACTATACTCACAATGTAGAAGTGAGTTAGTTTGAGTTAGGAACCAACTAGAGTTAGTTAGTTAGTTAGTTGGCTAGTTAGTTAACAAGTACGTGAGAGAATGGCACTGTGGTAGACACAGTCCAAAGCTCCCTCATTCATTTGTATGCATCCACGGGGAACCTGCTATTCGCTGTAGAATCCAGTCCCGCACAAAAAATTTACAACTAACTAACTAACTATACCATGCGTTACTTAAAAAACAAGATTGCTACAAATGTTGCATTGTCCACAGTTTTTTACAATGGGACATGTTTTTTTATAATTTGGAAGTGTAGAGCCTAAATGACTAAAAAATTGACATTTTTTTAGTCACTGGATGCTTATGTCATGTATTATTAGTATTGAAATCTTACATAGGGATAAAATGGGCTTTTATTCACATGTTTTTTATCAATGGGCCAAAATTTTGGAGAAAATTGCAATGAGTATACAACTATTGCGTACATTTTTATGCAATTTCGTATTTTGGATGATTTTTCTACTATCTCATCAGTCAATAGACAAAATATCCTAATGTACTTTTGTTTGTAGATTCAGTCAGTCTATACCCTTCTATCAACTCACAACACAAAAATGAGTAGGATGGTTCCGCTTTTAAGTTTTTGGTATACGACCGATCAACTTGGTGAAAGCCAAGCATGGAAGGTAGAATGTTCGAATACAAATCTTCTATGCCAAATTTTTTGCCATATAGCTTGAAAAAAGTTAAACAAATGGAACTATTCCATATAATAGTGAACATATTTTGAAAAGCAAAGGTGCTTATCTATTGAGAACCATCTAGTATTTTTATTCTTAGCTAAAAATATTAACCCATTGCATTTTATGTCTGCAAAAAATACATTCATTCAGAAATTCTAAAAAGTTTTGCAGTGTCTAAAATAGTAAAAAGTGCGAACGAAATGTATACCTATAGTCTAGTTAGTAATCACAGGCAATTAAATAGTCAAGAGGTTAGAAGATCCAGCAGGGCCATAAAATAGCACCAGACTTTTAATGAAATCTCTCTTGTCCGTAATTGCAACTGCAGCTATACGTTATTTAAATACACTATGTAATTTTGCTTTCACTTTTGAACTCTTTAATAAAAATGTTAGAAATTTTAATCCCGTAGACTTTGTACTTTTTTGAGAACATCAAATTCTTTTCACTTTTAGTTAGTTTACGTATGAAGTATGCAAGCAAGCAGTACACAGGTACATTTTTCCTAGTAGTTAGTTTACTTCAATACTTGCTACAACACAAGAATGGAATAAGAATTTCTCCGGTTCATTTCTTTCAACTAAAATCGTACTTACGGCCACAACCCCATTCAGCACGGTCTCGGTGAAATTGGCTCTCCCTTCCTTGAGCATCTGCAGTAAAGCAGTTTGTCTAGATATGTCCTCCGGATACTCCAGTCGTCTAAATACCTACAAAACAATGGCAACCATATATATTTTAAATACTAAGGTAAAAAACTAATGGAATGTCTACATGCAGTTAGAATTGATGAAAGCATGGTAGATTGGGAAACTAGATGCAAAATTACACATTCATCCTTCACAGCTTAGTTAGTTTCGCCAATGTAAATGTGCATAGATGGTTGAATATTCATTAGAATGAGAACAGCATGGGCGTAGTCCAAAAAAAATTCCCTTTCTTTTCCCCCGTACAGAATCATTTGTTCTTTGTGAATGGAACTACTTAATCCTAATGATTTCTACAAGGATTTAGGTTAGCAACAGATTTTCTTATTTTTTCCGAGCTCCATTCTATACATACCTATAGCTTCATAGTGATGTATGCACGCAAACTACACACACATATAATATCCAATACATTAACAGTTTAAAAGGTAGATTTGTTAGCTAGTCAGTTACAAATAATTTCCCATTTATCAATGATAGTATGACGAATGATTGATGGGTTGCGATATGAAGATTCAATTTCAACGTACACCCTTAAAGTTGAACTGCTACCACTTTTCAACATTATTAATTGCATGTAAGAATTTACATCATAACATTTGGTTAGTTAGTTATAGTTACTTTGCCAAGTCAGTGGGTAAATGTTGTTATGGCAGAGTTGGAGCAAATTTGAAGCCATGCAGTGAAATAGGGAGATAAAATAGCGCTGGAATTGTGCACATGCAGTAGTTATAGTAAGTAAGTAAAAGTCACATTCCTGAAGGCACTTTAAGACTGCACTATGGAGGCGATTAAGAATGATATGCCATTAATTTGCATGGCAAAGGGAAGATTAATCACCACGGTCTACTCTGTGTGTCCAGGAACATATAATACACTATGGAGAAAATGAATGGCTTTCGAGAGTTCACATATTTGCATCATAACATAATCGACGCTATTCCGTGTGTGTGTCTGCACGGAATTTCATAATTAAAGTACAGCTATTTCAGCTCAAAGTTATTTGGCAGTGATTACTTTTTGCCAGTTACTAGGATAACGAAATTCAAAAAATGGCTAATTTTAATTTGAGACATGTATGTTTTTGAATCAGTTTG
>Ga0210040_10002620_pt1 | contig 25209 bp, 13 predicted proteins | sample CryGeyCG12114_NA_FD_185462 | JGI IMG/M metagenome (GOLD analysis project Ga0210040, IMG submission 185462) | Groundwater microbial communities from aquifer - Crystal Geyser CG19_WC_8/21/14_NA (SPAdes) (version 2) | ecosystem: Environmental > Aquatic > Deep subsurface > Groundwater | place: USA... | reverse complement strand
GGTACTTCAGGTGGGTGTTAGCTATTGCAAGGTATGGGGTAGTGTATAGCAGAGGGTAATGATGTGGATCTGGAAACTAGCTGGGACTAGTAAGGGTGAGTGTGTAACATGAGTTGACTACGGAGAGTCTATCTGAATGAGTGGCTTCACTCGAAGTGGTATATATCCTACACGTGCTCTGTGCTAGATGTCTCTGTCCTAGCTAGGACAGAGGTCACAGAGACAGAGGCCTCCTGCCTCATTAAGCCCGGTTCAGGGAATGCCCCTTCCAATTGGTCCATCAGTCGTGCTAGCCGCTCGGCGGCCCTGTTTGTCTGGTTTGCCTGGCTGTGATCAGGCTGGCGTGTAACAACCGCTTATCTATACGGTATCGCCCTTTATAGATAGTAAGGGATATCGCGTTAGTAAGTTATAGAAACTCGTAGTTATACCTACGTAGTACGATATAGTGCGAATTATCTCGATTATAAAATACTCGATCTTAATCTGTAGGATTATACGATAAGGAATCCGTAAGTCGTATTACGCGAGTACTAATATTTATATAGAAAGATATCTAATTAACGACTTACTAACGATATAGTTAATACTTAATTTATAGTTTAAGCCTCTATTAAAGTCGATTAGAATAGTATTAACCTTTTTCTTAATCCTAATCGTATTATATATATAATACCTAGTTACTTAAACGATACTATTATCCTACTAAACGATAACGCTAATAAGAAGGTTAATAAATAAGAGCGAGCTAGAAGCGTAATACCGCTAAGTATAAGATAAGACGAGATTAAAAGTACTACTCTTAGTCTCTTTAGTTAACTAACTATTAAACTAGTAATACTAAATCTTAAACCCTAGTCTTATATCGATATTAACCTACGATTCCTTATTAATAAAGGCGAATCTCTATTTTCTAATAACTATAACTGTAAAAGTTATATAAACTTTAAGAAGAAGACTACTACTAAGTTAAGTTAAATTTAAGATATAAATATAAAGAACTTCTTCCTTCTCTATTAACGCCTTTACTATATATATCTCTTAACGATTAAAGGATATAACGCTTTATTACGTAAATACTAATCTTAAAAAAAAGATCTCTCGGACCTTTAAGACTAGGTTATAGTTCTTAAGAATAGTTAATTTATAGATAAACCTATTAATTTACTAGACCTTATAGTCGATAATCTATACTAATAGATTCGTAACTTATAGGCTTAAGCTATAAAATATAAGGGCTTCGCTTTTAGTTAAATATAATACTACTAGATCGCTAATAAGGAAGCTAAGTCTAAGAAAGCTAAATTAGTTTAAAACGCTCGAAAGCTCGCTAAAGCTAAAGGTAAAATCCGATAACTTACTAGTACTATAGGTATTAATATATTAAATCCTACTATTACTATTCGCGACCTATTAGACTCTTTTACCGTAAATAGTTAAGGTCCTTATAGTAAGTTCGTTACTCTAGCTTTACCTAGTATATTAGATTTAATATAAAGAGAGCGATCGCTTATATAATATACTTATTATATAACTACCTTATAGAGTATAAGTTAGTACTTATACTTCCTTAACTCTAATAAGTTTAAAGGCGATCGCGACGAGTTCTCTTAATAGAAGCTATAAATACGTAATAAGCTAGAGATTAATTATAAAATATATAACTCTAACGGTTTTTAGTTCGCTATTAGATATATAGCTAGTTAACTTAACGAGAAAGCCTTCAAGGTTATATAACCTCGTTTACTTATAATTAACTTAACTATTAAGAACTTCTATACTACGATTACTTAAATCTTTAAGGTATTAAATATCTACTTTGCCGACTATAACTAGAAGAAGAAGGCGATATTTAAATATACTAAGCTATAGTAAGGATCTACTAAAACCTTCGCCGACTTTTATAATCGATATAAGACTTATACTTACTACCTTAATAAGAGCGATAAGATAGTAACCTTCGAGTTTATTTAAAAGTTAAATAATCGTTTTTATAACTAAATTAAAAGAGATAATAGAGAGTACGCTATTATACTTAAGGTAGTAGCTCGCTATTATAAGTTAGCTATTTCTCTAGAGAATATTAATAGTAGAAAACCTAAGAATACTAAATCTAGCTTAGCTAGTATTAGTCCTTAACCTAGTAAACTTACTAGAGGTTAAGAAGGTTATAATAATAGAAACCTTATTACTTAAAATAATATTAATACCTTCTCTTATATTCTTCTTTTTAATAAACTACGTAACTTATTTAAACTTAATATTATAGGCTATAAGAAACTCGCTTAAGAGAGCCGCTACTTTACTTATTACTAAATCGATTACTATACTAACGATAATACCTATATTATAAAGAAATAAAGAGATACTAATACTCGCCTTATAGGTAATAAGGCGTTTCTATCTAAATTACTTAGAAATACTAATAAGGTCGTATTCGCTAACCCTCTTTAGTCCGCTACTTCGAATTTTAAAAACTAGACGTCCTAAGTTAAAGTTTTAACCTAGGACTCTCTCTATTTAAGTATAACTAATCCGGCTTACTACTTAAGCTAGGAGATAAACTAGAAGATAAACTCTTCTTATTAATCGAGAAACGACGATAGAGAACGAAAGGCTTAATTATTAAAACTATTTCTATTACTACTAAATCCTCTTAATTAACTATATCTTATTATATTAATAACTTAGCTATTCTAGGCTATATACTTATTAACTTAAGAGCTACGGCTATCTTTATTAGCTAAAGCTTCGTAACGAAATACTAGCTAAAACCTTATAACCTCGTATAATACTAACGCCTTAAACTCGCTAATCTAAACTCGAAGAATCGTTTAGTAATATTCTAAAAGGTAGAAATAATACTAGCTATTAGATAATATATTAAGAGGCGTTAATACTTTATTATTCTTTAACTAAACTATAATATTATTCTAGATATACTCTAGTTAAAGGAATACTCGGTTAAGATAATATAAAAATAGAATCTTATACGCTTTTAGCTTAAGTACTATAAGGTATACCTACTTTATAGTTATACTTACGAAGTCTACGCTATATACATTTAACCTCGTTATAACGCTATAGTTAAAGCTATTAACGTAGCTATTATATTAATATTAAAGTTTTATAATATCTTAGCTAACTCGTAGGTATTTAATAAAGTAGTAGTATTTTAATCGAACTAACTATTCGAAAATAGTAGCGAAAACGATAACTCTTATTACCTAAATATCTTCTCTTTACGAATAAAAGGTATAAACCTAAAGAATAATTATATTAAGAAACGCTAGTTAAAGGAATATAAAGACCTTCTTAAGCGACTATTAGAGTACGTTTATAACTTTATCGACCTATTTTTTAAAGTATAAGTAGATAAGCTACCTTTAAGAAGAGTAAGACTAAATTATAAAATATACCTTATTAAGTATAATAAGAATAAACTCTTATATAAAAAACCGTATAATATAATATAAGACGAATTAGTTATAGCTAAAAAATATATTAACGAGAATAAGAAAAAGGGATTTATTAAAACGTTTAACTTACTTATAGTTTTACTCGTTATCCTAGTTAAAAAATTAAAGAGAGAACTAAGGTTTTATATTAACTATTAAGTAGTTAATAAAAATTCCTATTAAGAATAAATACTCGGTCTCTTATATTAAAGAGATACTTAACCGCTTTTATAAGGCTAAATACTTTACTAAATTTAATATTATCGTAGCTTTTAATTAATTATAAGTTACTAAAGATTATAAGTAGAAGACTTCCTTTACTACTCGTTTTAAATAGTTTAAATACCTCGTATTACCTTTCGATCTATATAATACTCTATTCTTATTCTAAAGTTAGGTTAATAGCGAACTTTAAAATATTCTAAATAACTATTATTTAGTTTATTTTAATAATATACTTATCTATAGTAACTTATTATACGAATACTACTAATACGTAAAAGAAGTTCTCTCTCGCTTATATAAGATAGAACTTTACGTAGATATTAATAAAACGATATTTTATACTACCTTAATTAAGTACCTAGAGTTAATTATTACTATAAACGACCTAAAAATAGACTTAAAAAAGATCTTAACTATATAAGAATAGTCTATATTAAGAAATATTAAAGACGTTCTCTCTTTTCTTAAATTTATTAACTTTTATTATATATTTATATCTCGCTATAGTAAGCTAGTACTATCTTTAATTAAGCTAATTAAGACTAAGAACGTAAAGCTCTTTAAATAGCTATTATAGTATTAATAAGCGTTTAATAAGATTAAGAGCGCCTTTACTCTTAATTAAATTCTATAGCACTTTAATCTAAATATAGAAACTTAAGTAAAGGTAAATATATTTAACTATATCGTTACTAGGGTTTTATTTTAATATAATATAAAAGGTACTTTTTACTTTATAGTATTCTTCTTAAAAAAGATATTTTTATAAGAGTATAACTATAAGATTTATAATAAAGAACTATTAGCTATTATATAAGCCTTTAAAGAATAGCGACTTAAACTTATATTAATCGACTTAATAAGAATAGTATATATTTTATTTAATTATTATAGTCTTAAATACTTTATAACGATAAAAGAACTTAATTATAAATAAGCTAAGTAGAGTAAGTTCCTCTTTAAGTTCTAGTTTAGAATCGAATATTAATCGAGTAAGTAAAATACTAAGGCTAATAGCTTAATAAGAGTCTTCGCTAATTAACTAGATCTTAATAACGAATAAACTTACTACTAATACTAGGTATTACTTAAACTCGTTAATTTAAGTATTAAGGTACTTCCTAAAGAAGGACTCGCGTAAGTAACTACTAAGGCTTTATTGGTAGCTAAGTTAGAAGCTTTTAACTCTCTTATACTACTTAAGTAATCGTATATCGAGGACTCTTTTATTTAAGTAATTATCTAGGTAAAAATTAATAGTCTAAAGTACGCGTAACTTAAAGCTAAATATTATACTTTACTAGTTAATTACTAAATCTTACTCGCTAACTATAAATTTTAAGATAACTAGTTATACTATAAAAATAAGGCCTAGGTTTTTACTAAAAAACTACGCTTACTTATTACTAAAGAAAGTTACGAGTCGCTCTTAGTAGACTACCTTAGAAAGATAGCGACTTTTAAGTTAGTTAGTTAAGACTACTTCTAGCTAGGCTTATACGACTATATCGTAAGATTTACTAAGAACTACTAGATTTATTAAAGAACTAAGGCCTTTTATAATACGTATATAAGAGGCTTATTATAACTTTTAATCTCTTACGAGCTATAGAAGTATATTATAATAGATTATATTATCGAACTCCTTAAGTCTTAAGTCGGTAACGAAACTTATAAGAATATTATAGTTATTATTAATTAACTAACTAAACTATACTACTACGTTATCTATAGCGAGATTAATACTATTTTTATAGTTAAATACTTCTATTAATATATTATTAAGTACTATAGTTTACTTAATACCGTAGTATCTAATTAAGACTTATAGTTTATCTCTATCTTTTAGAAACGCTTCTATAAAAGATTAAGCGTTAAGAGATAGTTATTTACTACGTTTTATCTAAAGACGAACGAATAGTTAAAAAAGTTTAACTAAATTATAGAGTAGTACCTACGCGTATATATTAACTACTTTTAGAATAACTAGGTCGAATAGCTACTATCCGCTAAGTTCGTAGCTAATAATTATATCTTAAAGACTATAAAAGTAACGCTCTTCTTCGCTATATATAAGTATTATTCTTATCTTTTTAACGTCTTTACTAATACGCCTATAACGCCTATACCGTTTATTAAAGCTTAAACTAACTTTAAGAATACTAACGAGTTTATAGCTACTATAAAAGAACTATATTCTTTTCTTTACGAATAAATAACCTTTACGTAAGCTTAATATAAGAGATTTATTAAGCGTTATTCTTTACTTAACTATTAGACTAGCGATTTAGTTTATTTAGATACTTGTAATATACGTACTACTCGATTTATAAAGAAGCTAAATATAAAGAACTTAGGCTCCTTTATAGTTAAAGGCCGTATTAAGTCTTACGCTTATTATCTTAACCTCCCTCTCTTAATAAAAATCTACGATATCTTTTATACCTCTCTTCTTCGATCTACTATAATCGACGCTATACTAGGTTAATTCTACGATCTACTACTACCTATTATAGTACTAAGAGAGGAAGGTAAAGGCGAAGAGAAGTAGAAGATAAATAAAATTCTAGACTTTCGGTTATATAATAAGAAAAAGAACTTCTAGTATAAGGTCGTCTAGGTAAAATATATATTCGACTAGCGTAGCTAGACTAAAATATTACTAAACTATAACGAATATATCTTATTCTTTTATAAGCGATACTCTAATAAATTAAGTCTACCTAAGATCTATACCTTCGAACGAGCTAAAGACTAGGATAATCTACTACTAGTAGAAAAGAGTTATAATAAGTATCTACTAGTTAAGTATACCTCTACGCTATAAATAATAATAATAAAGGAATATTTAAGAAATAGAATAGGTAGTCGCGCTTAATAAAAGTAGTAAGTGCGTAAGGAATAGAACTAGATACGCGACTATATAAAGATAACCGGCTCTATATTAAGAGACGAAAAATATAGAATAAGGTATAAAAGGTATAATAGCTACTTATAGCTATAAGATATAAAATAAGATATAGAGGACTAATACCTATTTTTAAGGGGGGGGGTAATATTACGAAGTCACCTATTTACCCTATTTGTATATATAGTTAGCTCTTATCTTAGCTAATTACTATATAACCTTCTTACTTAGCCTTTATCTAGCTTTCTAATTAATTAACCTATTTTATACTTTTCTAAACCGTGCTCTATATTAGTACCTAGGATCCTTTTAAATATCGTTTATCTCGAGTTAATACCTCCCTAGACTTATAAGCGACGTTATATTTATAGCTTTTAAATAATAGTAAAAACTAGGCCTACTTTTCTATAGCTTATTATTATTTACTATCGAGGCCTATACATCTAGCGAATAGCCTACCTTAGAAGCTAGCTCCGTGCGGATATATAAAGTAGCCGCTGCTGCACGGTTACCTACTAAAATACTAATTATCTTATTAACGATAATACTTTAATAACCACGCATTATTATATATAGTAAACCTTATAATCGTTATTCTACTATTTCTACGAACAGTTTAGTACTAATTGCGATTAGAAAACATAGAGTTGAAGCCTTAGTGTTATTAAGATTAAGATAAGCTACTACAGTAGGCTAAGCGTACAATAGCGGCCATTTAGCATGTCCGAAGGGAGGCTGGCTAAAAGACCTGAAGTCAGATACAGCTTTAGTGTCCATTGGCGCGTCCCTCTTTTAAGCTAAGACACATCAAAGCTTGATGCCAGGAGTCCGGTATTCCGTTAGGCGTCCAGTACAGCTGACTAACGCTGACTCATCCTGTTCTCGGAAGAGCAGAGAGCAGTAACCGGTCACTATTGTACTCGTCCCTGCAATCTTGAGTATATCACTGCATGCAGCTCATCAAGGCCAACAGTTTGATACTAATCCCGATTGCAAAAGACGGCATCTCGCCCCAGTACGCGCAGCGCAGTTTATGGTGGAAATAATAGCAGCTAATCGGCTAACTGTGGGTCGAGATTGCAGGGACGGGGTCATTTCGGTACCACGACAATCATTGGTTCGAATGGCAGCTATCAAGCCGATTGATGTTGATGCCTGGAGGACGCTATACAGGCGGTCACAAGGAGTCTGCAGCTAGGAAGAAGATGGCATGGATGCTTCTCAGTCTGTGCTGGGTCGAGACTCTTCTGTTGGCCCCCAATGTCTGCTAGGCCGTTCGCATGACAGCTTAAATAGCCGACTCCTTTGGCACCATGTCTGCCATATCTCAGCGAACGCAATCATTGCCTAGGTCTAGGGGACAGTCACTTCAAGTTTTCGGTCTACCAATATCCTACTCAGAGTCATGGGTCAAGCTCAAAGCCTAGCTACAGAAGTCGAGATCCAGGCTGAGCCGGCTGCTGTCCGTTCGGTGGTATGTAAGCTTTGCTGGAGGCCGAGCAGCAGCAGCTAAAGGTTCGAAGTTCATGGACTTTCCGCGGTACACACAATGGTCTTCATGGACCATCGAACCTGTTGACGCAGGAAAGAAGCCGTCCGACCTCAAGGTAGACGACAAGCTCAAGGTCAACTTGAAGGGGTTGGCGTTTCGCCCAGTCGTCACGGTATGACTCCCAGTCTAGCTTCAGGACTTCATGATCTCACTGGTATGTTTAGGAAAACTCGGCCGACTGTTTCTCATGGGAGGGATCGATCTACGGGCTTTTCGTCGGAAAGCATGAGTTCTTTTTCCGTCCCAGCAAGAAGAACCAGGGAGGTACCACGATGGTCCAGGCGGAAACAATTCATGGTGCTGGAGCGTTCATGATGCGTCCACAGTTTAGCTTCAGGCAGCAAACCCTGGATAATTGGGCTGGGTTCTTTGCAGAGTTGAAGAAGGAGGTTGAGAAGTCACCGTCTTAGACTTATCGGTACTCATGTGGCCTTTGTTTTATTCTCACTCTCGGCGGGACACATTCCCTGTGGGCATTGTATCTACAAAGGCCGGCAGAGATGTGGGCTTCAAATGCTCGACATAATCTTCGGCCAAGTGCACGAGAAACCCCCGTGAAATGGAATTAGACATTACTGAAGCCAAATCGAACGGTTGAGGTGGAGATTCCACCATTGGCGGAACCTGAACGAGTTGCCTATCTCACATACCACACCAAAAATTGAGCTTGAGCTCTCGGCACTTGTGCTTCGTAGAAGGCTCGCTAGTATTTATTCACCAAGAAGCTTGTCCAAATAGCCGGCTCTGTCCCCACTGACTGCTGATAGCTGGCTGGATTGGTACGAGTGCTACCATACGAACCTTCCGCGCCACTCACCAAAGGCGCAGAGTCGGCGGACCATGGTATGACACGACCATGCTCTTCATACCGCTGCTCACTCTCATCGATCCGCTCCACTCTGAGCGATATTGACGCGTCTGTCCGGTGTATATGGCGAGACCGAGCTGAACCTCTACTTCCACTGTAGTAGGTGAAGTAAATGTAGATGACCATGGAAGGCGCGGTATGTACGCGGGTTTTTCGAAGGACTAGCTGACAAGGCAGGATCTTGAATTCAGATTAGATGTTCGAGATCGATGTTGTTCACAGTCTAGCTAATAAGCACAATTGTCCTCAAACTCCAACGTGATGTTTGCTCAATCCACAGTGAGCCTTCCATTCTGCGGTGTTAAGCTCGAATCCGTATCTCCACGTTGGTAGCACCGTCCGAGCACTTAGAAAGCGATCACCGTCCAATCGTTCGCTCAATAGCAATCGGACCAGATTGATCAAGATAAGTTGCTTCTGCACCCCTTGGCGTTCGCTGCAGACGAACATCGTCCGTTCGACGATAACGTCCATCTCGCCCTAGGTATTCCACCTCCATCGGCCGCTCGACAGGAAGTGGCCCTCTGCGATCCACATAAGTAAGGTCTGCTGGAAGTGTTGCGTTGCGCGGCGCACTGCGACGATTGGGCCAGTCGATAGTAAACGGGACTCTGTGTCTGCTAGGCGATCGTGCTGGTCGTTGAGGTCTGGCGACTATGTGGTCAGACCTTGAACTGAGTGAGTGGGTTCTAGCTCTGTGGTCGCAGCAGTCGCATGAAGCCTGCTCACGACCTCTTGCGCGGATGGCTGTTGAGCGAGGAGCCGTTGGGCGAGGAGCCGTTGATCGAGGAGCCGTTGATCGAGGAGCCGTTGGTCGAATGTGTCTCTGCACCATGATCTCCAGGTCCTCTGAGTGCGTACCATCTGTCATGCCGACTTTGCATTCGTTCTTGAAAGCTGCGAAAGTGAGATTTGTACTGCGAGGGATCTGGTGCTCGACACAGAGGCCGGGTAGATCGTCCTTCTTGACCATAACGAATGCTACCCGGGTAGTAGTGTGCTCTTCGCAGAGGGATTCGAAGATGGGTAGCATGGCTCGAGTGCTGGTCGGAGCATTTGTAGAACATGGCGAAGACGGTAGGGTAGTCTCTGAGGGTTTCGCGGAAGTAGGATCCGCTTGACATATGAACGGGTCTAGACATCTTGTGGAAGGATAGCTTTGAACAGGGAAGTCTGGGAAAAAAGTCAACTGTCCTGTAGTAGTTATGCGTCCGTTAGAGCTGATTGGAGTACGTCCGATTTATATCTGGTGGATGGGCGCTTAGTCTCGACGAACTCAATATGAAGGCCAAGCACAGCCATTCCGGTTGTGATATTGGGAACAAGACAATGGGCAAAGCCTCAACATGCATGCTGGTATCCCGGAAGCTTCGTAGGCTTTAGATTGAGGTCACCTCCTGAACAAAGAGCGCTGCCCTAGGCGGAGTAAATGTCAACGCGGGAATAGTTGTGATAATTAGCACTGGGAATGAATGCGATGACCTACTGAGCCTTGACTTGTAAGGAGTGTCCTCGATTGTGATAACCCATCGTGTCAGCTTGCAAATCTTACCATTTGAGTTGCACAGTCGATGATAGCTAGACGCGAGTTGCAAGATGGGGTGGACGCGGCCGAGGGCGCAGTCGAAGATGCATCATGAAAGAGCCTTGTCAGGATGATCGTACCGCCCAAAGATCACAGTATTGCCGTCTGAATACAATGGCAGGTCCTCGTGGCGGGATTCGTACTTGCCGTCGACCATACTAGTCAGACCAAAGGAAGTAACTGTAGCTGAATAGCTTTTGACACGAACCTTTCGAGGAAAGCGAACCAGGCGTTCCTGCTCGTAGCAAGACTGAAGCACCCCTGCACAAACCCATTCATGACAAGAATTGATGGTAGTGGGTTTTGGGACCAGCACATCGTTGCTCCTGGAGCCGTCCAACATACAAGCGGTGAGGGCAACGTAGACTATGCTCGACATGTCTCATGGGATCTGCCCGTACGATGCACCAAGCAAACAAGTGTATAGATATATGCCATAGTGCAGTAGACATGGATTGTGGTGGGAGATACCGTGAGCTGAAGTGTAATACTACGACTGGTAGTAGTAGCCGATGATACTAGTGGAGCATGCGCCGTCGGAAGACCTTCTCTTTCTAGATCTGACTTGGCAGCTTTGGCGAAGGAACGTGCCGCAGCTCGAGATTGAGATGTGAGCTCACAGCTTGATGATCGAGGACTGCGCGACGTAACGACAGCCAACAAGACGCCCGGAACAAGATGAGTTCGATCAGAATCGCCAGGGCAGCTCTTCGAGCTCGCTCAGCTGCCATCGCCCGACCAGTGCAGCGAAGAGGCTACGCCGATGCAGTTTCCGACAAGATCAAGCTTTCTCTGGCCCTCCCTCACCAGGTACGGACACAGTCAGACTCGAACCGCAGAGTTCGTTGAGTAGAGGGATCTTCGCTAACAACACATCTCACAGTCAATCTACAAGTCCCAAGATGTGTAGGAGATCTCGAGCCCATGATCAACGACGCGCGAACTGACACTCTTCTTAGCGTACAAGTCAACGTGCCAGCTGAATCTGGAGAGATGGGTATTCTTGCACAGCACGTTCCCTCAATCGAACAGCTCAGGCCTGGTCTGATCGAGATCATCGAGGAGAGTGGTGGCAGCAAACAATTCTTCTGTAAGAAAGAGCATCAAGAACACGGCATCACAGCTAACAGATTGAGTGTCCGGAGGATTCGCTATCGTGCAGCCAAACTCGGTTCTCAGCATCAACGCTGTCGAGGGTTTCGCCTTGGAGGAATTCAGTATGGAAGCAGTCAACTCGCAGATATCAGAGGCACAAAAGATCGCAAATGGTGGCGGCAGCGAGGTGGATATTGCTGAGGCCAAGATTGAGCTTGAGGTGAGTCCCCCGTGAAGAGGAATACTGTATCTCCACTAACAAACTTTCAGGTTCTGGAGAGTCTGCAAGCCTCGATGAAATAGAGCGGTGAGCTTTCGATTGTGTATATACTAGCCAGGAAGTTGCACCCTCAATCGCCATCCCCATTTCAACCACTGCATGTCATCTGTGCCTGCCAGAAAGGGTCCTTTCCTATTTTGTGGTGTCGGTCGCGCCTGCCTCACTGACCAAGGGACTGGAAGGGATTTGATTCTGCCGAAACGCTGCAGACCACAGCCACGTCCTAGACTCACCTTTGCGCCGTCCATTGACTAGATAAGGTAACATAGCTAGGTGAGATGCCGTATGGCAGCTAGTGCACATCGAAATCATGGACAGGAAGCCAAGGTATCGTCAAGACGCTCTGGTCGGCATTATTCACCAGCTAACAAGTGCAGAGCTTTGGATATTCCACCTGGTCGAGTAGCCCAGCGACTCCAAGCATTTCAATCTCGTTCTAGCAGTCCCACAACACTATCGAGAGAGATCCCTCAAGCACCTGTTTCGACGCCGCTCGACCCTCCTCCCCCCATACTGTCACCAACGCCCCCGAAGAATGACCCAGTGAAGCTAGACGCTCCTGCAGAGTCCCAAGAAATCAAGCAGGATGCGGAGCCTCCAAAGCATGAAGAGGTGGAACAAAGAGGCCGCACCTTGCAGCGAGCGTCTGACCCAGAGCTTGGCACCGAAGATGAGGACCAAGTCGAGGACGTCTTGGATGATGTCCGATCACGACTCTACTCAGTACAAAGTATCGTGCGACGAGAACGCAGTGGAAGCTCACAAGCAAGAGATGAGTTGATGAATGAGCTTGGCAGCATGCTTGACAATGCCATCGCCACCACCTTGAGTCCGCTCACTCGTTCACCCCAGGTGCCCCCAAGGAGCTCAAGCTCCAAAATGCCATCCCCAATGAAGCAGACGTTGCCACAAGCCAGCCTTTCACGCAGCGAAAGCCTGAAGTCTGCCAGTACGAATCTCATTGAAGCCCGGCCAATCGTCTCAAGCGCAGCACAACCGTCCCAGAAGCAGCCAATGCCACAAGCCAACATTTCCCGAAGTCAGAGCCTGAAGGTCGCCAATCCTAAGCCCACCAACAGCTCTCTCCAAGAGTCAAGCCCACTACAGTCACCAACGAAGACGCCCACTATGGTCCCACCACCTGAGCGTGTCAGTCCTCTGCCAAGTCTGCTATCCGCAGAACGTGGACCTCAACGCCACCGTCAGACGTCTGAGCCACTGGACTTCGTAGCTAGACGCACTGGCTTTCCTCTCGTGAGTCCAGTCAGAGAAAGAGCTTTACTGTGGGAGAGCATGAGTCAGGGTACCATCTCGGCACATGGCACGCCCAAAAGTGCTTCACACATCGCTCACTTCCGTCCTATGTCGCCCGGGCGATCGAGTCCCGAGCGGTTGGGTGAAGAACAATCTACCTCTGCAATTCCACCCATTCCGCTGGCGCTGCCCCAATTGCTTGAAGCTGAAAAAAGACAGCAGCAAGCAAGATTCCAGGAGGAATTGGCTCCGTCACTACCTCAGTCTGCGGCCACCGAACACCAAGAGCAGGAAGCAAGACTGCGAGATCACTTAGCTTCAGCACCGCCTGAGTTGGTCGATGTCAAGGAGGAGCAGCAAGACGCAATGCTGCAAGAGGAGGTAGCTCTGATACCGTGCCCATCTCCAGACTCAACCAAGGGACAACGACTAGCAAGACTGCCAGAGAATGTAACTCCGCCATCAGAGATGAAAGCAAGTTGGCGAGCATCATCTACTGACTCTATCCCACGACCCGTTTCGGGCGAATGGCCAGGTCAACTGCGTCTAAGGGACGTGGGCGTGGGCACTCCAACCGTGCAAGAAACACCATCATTCGCTGAAGCTGCCGAACGTGACGAGCATCATCAGAAGCCGAGACCGAGCGTTATCAGGACTACAATTATGGATCTCTTGTCAGCCACAAGAAGAAAGGTTTCTGGCAAAGGTAGCCAACCTCAGCCGCCTATCAATGGCAAGGACAAGGATGCTCTCGTCAAAGAATCAGAACTTCGTGGAAGCATCGCTGATCTCGAGAACATCGATCCTCGGCACCTGCCGCCGCTGCAGGCCACACCAGACAAGGTTGCCAACATTCAATCCACTGACGGTACGTGAATTTGTCTGATCCGATTATTTCTGCTTCTGACTCGTTCTGACGAAGACCTCGATACCACAGGTGCAAATTCAATTAGCAAAGCGCCCTCTCGAAGCTCTACTTCCAGTCGTAGACCTGTCGGTCCGCCAGAGCGAAAGGTTCGCGGTTCGACGCTTTCTGACCGAGATTCCGATACTGCAGGTTCACAGTCAATCGGCACAGGTCCCTCTCGAAGCTCTACTTTCAGCCGCAAACTTCCCGTCCCACCGGGGAAAAGGGTGCACAGTCTGACCATTTCGGGCCAAGACCTTGACGCTACGAGCATCAATGCAAGCGGCAAGGAGGCTTCTCGAAGCTCTACTTTCAGCCACGAACTTGCCACCCCGTCGGAGCAAAAGGTTCGCAGCCCTGTCAAGCCTGCGCAAACAACACCAGTCCGCGGCAGAGCGAGAGAAACACATTCTCCTGGAGGAAGACCATATGCAATCGATCACCGCTTCGCTCTCAGTTCTTCACGAAGCAATTCTCGGGGTAGTCGGGGAAGCTTGACTTTCAACATCAAAGCCCGGGTCAGTCCAGGTCGTGGTCTCAGGAAGGATGATACTGAGCTGTTTGTTACAGCCAACATTGAGTCGGACCATTCGGACGAAGGCAGCTAAACAGACGGTCAAGCCTGTTCAAGCTTTGTGGTCTGAGCAACCATTCGTCGATACCCATCCTCGAATGTGGTGTAGGAGACAACTTGTGTCAAATCACACGTGAATATTATTAGCATAGGATAGTTGATTGGCCAGTAGCTATAAGAATGTATCAACTTGCAGGATGTGCATGCAGAACACGTCGCTTTCATTCTTGTGCTCCATTAATGGCAACAGGTCTCGTCTCCACGAATCGCCTTCCGCCCCGCATACACTAAACCCAACAGGGTCAGCACTTCTCACCTGCGACGACAACTTGCGGCGTGGATTCTGCTCGGCGGCAATCACGAAGCCATAGAAGGCAGTCTGAAGTCCATCCCTGGAACTACTCTTTCGAACCCTTTCAGCCACAAAGTCAACACAAAACCAGCCCAGATCTATACCAGTGCACCGTGCTTGCAAGTCATTAGCCGCTACTTTCCCATCTTGTAGACTCCAGCATGGGTGCCACGGTCATCAAATCTGTCCGTCTCTTCGACGGTAACGAGGTCTATCCGACCAGCACGGTGACATTCGACGGGGAGTCGGGCACAATCATTTCCGTGGACACTTCCTCATCTGGCGCTGATGTGCCTCAAGATGCAGAAGTCATTGACGGTTCCGGACACACCTTGCTGCCAGGTCTGATCGATGCTCATGTTCACGTGCATGCTCTTCATCTTCCCCAGGATGCAGACCACATCCAAGTTCTACGGACACCTCTGAGATGTGGCGTCACAACCATTTGTGATATGCACAGTGATCCCGAGACGATCCACAAATTCAAAGCCGACATCAAGGACGAAGTCGCGGATGTCAGGAAGAGCAACGGAAAGGTAACCCTCAGCGATCTGAAGAGTTCACTGTATGGCGCTACGATCGAAGGCGGGTGGCCGAAGCCGATTGTGCTTGCCCATGATCCGACGGAGGAGGTAAGTGAAGTCCAACCTCCCGCCTCAGAAAGCCTGTAGCTGACAGTTGTCTCACAGCTCAAAGCAATTGTGAAGACATGGCCGTCTCTCACCCCAGAAACAGCCACAGACTTCATCGCCTCCCATAAATCCGACGGAGCAGACTACATCAAGTTGATGCAGGAGAATTGCTGCTCCCTTGCTCTACCAACGAACAGCATCCCGGTTGCCTCTCTCGAGCTCCAGACATCCGTCGTCAAAGCTGCTCATGACGCCGGGCTCCTCGTCGTTGGCCACGCCACGGCCCGCGAATCAACTGAGATCGTCCTGAAATCTGGAGCGGATGGCTTGACGCATACGTTCATTGATCAGTCGCCTACCGAAGATATCGTGCCGCTGTACAAAGAGAATAATGCGTTCGTGATACCGACCCTCGTGATCTTAAGTTCTTTGACGAACGAGCTGCAAGATCTGAGAGAGAAGTTTGCTGAGATCGCGTCTTCTAAATTTGGGGTTGATGACTTCACCAAGCAAAACATGGTTGAGTTCCTCGGGATGAAAGCTCCGCAGTGTAGCATCGAACACGCCTATGAGACGATTCGCATGTTCAGAAAACACGGCATTGATGTTGTTGCGGGCACTGACTCTGCGGGTGGATTGAAGGGAAGTGGTGTTGGACCGAGTTTGTGGATGGAGTTGGGGCTTTATGTCAGTGAGTGTGGGATGAGTGTAGTGGAGGCTTTGAAGGCTGCGACGAGTGTTACTGCCAGACGCTTCAGCTTCAACGATCGGGGTGTTATTGAGAAGGGGAGACGAGCGGATCTGGTTTTGGTTAAGGGTAACCCAACGGAACGGCTGGAGGACCTTTGGGAGGGTGGTATTGCCGGAGTTTGGAAGCAAGGGTTAAGAGCTGTTTAGATACTCGCTGTCGCCAAGAGTGCCTTGATACACCGGCTGCTCAAAGATAGTCTCTTCGACACCCCTGAGTTCCTGTTAGATCACTCCGGTCAACATCAGAAGTCGCCAACGCCACTTGTGTTCTTGGACGATCGGACGTGCGCCCGACCGTGGTGCAAATTTGGACCCAGTCAATTATCTTGAGCCTATGATCCGCAAGCTTTCACACTGGTCATTGCACCTTGCTCGACTGGTTCGTAGGCTTGTGAGGGCCGAAAAAGATCCTTAGACCTGAATAGCTGCTGACGCGCCACTGAAGCGTGGTCCGTGCACGGACCATCGTGATGTAAACCTTGATCATGAAACTCGTAACTACGGTCCCTGCCTAGATCCGTCGCTCTGGCTTCACTTAGACGTCTGGCGACTGCACGAGTACAGCGCTCAGGAATATAGAACAGGCAATGACGTCCCTATGACTCTGGGGCGTACCGTATAACAGCGCCTTCAGCTTCTAGCATCGTTTTGTTCTGTCGAAGTGGTCACACCTCGCGAGATGGCAGACTCCTCTCGTCCAGTCATGAAAATCTTCTCTTTCCTACCGGCCCCGGTGACCAGGTCAAGAAGTCTCTCACCTCGCTTTCCAGTTTCCAAGAACATCTAGTCGAAGGTATCTTGTTATGCAGCAGGTGAAGGTAAATTCCGCGACCATTGCCGACTTAGAATACACGACACTCTTTTCGACAGTAACATGATAGTCATGAGTCAGCTACTATTCGATGGCAAGCATCGTGTCCACCTTCACAAGCAGACTCGGCTCGGCTGTGTGCTGGGGATGGACTGTTTTTCACTCATTGACGTCTCGCTTTCACCTGCTTGATTTCCCTCGCTCCTCTCTAGTCAATCCTCGCTCCTTGCGCCAAACACCAACACGCAAAGTATCGCGATGCAGGTCGCAATGTCTAAAGCGCAGCGTTCCTCAGTCAAGCACGCCAGTCTCAAGGTTTCTAGTGGTCAGCTTCGCGAAGGAGATCTGGCATTTCTTCCTCGAGATGCAGAGGCATGTTCTGGTGTCTTGAGGCAGCCACCACAAAAGGTCAAAGGCCACCCAGTGCTTGTCATTCAAGTCTTTGACTGTGGTCCGGGCAAGGAACTATTAAGTCGTGTTTGGATCTTGGTAGTAAGCATTCAGTGGAACCCGAACCAAGCTAGGACCCCCGGGCTTGCTGACAAAAAGCTTCCAGATCTCGGGTACCTTTAGCAACCACTTTGACATTGACAATTGGCGGCACATACTCTTCAAGCACCACAAAAATCCCGAAGAGGAGGAGCTGAAGCACAACGAGAAATGTTCAAGTGCAGTAGGGTGCCGCTCGTCCATGCTTCTTGATCCCTTTGGGGAAATGCGCAAAGCTTCATACCTCGATGCGTCAACTATGTACGAGGTGCCACTGAATTGTTTGCAACAATTTCACTGAGTACAGAAATCTACACTACGAGCACCAAGAACAGGCTGGCATCCGGCGCAGGCAGACAAACAATGTTCGACGGCGGCTTTTGCTGGGTGCAACCAGCCAATGGAGATCTTGTTGACATCAGTGGCCATCATCGTGTGAGGAAAGCAGCAGGGCCATGTATAGTTGTCAGGAAAAGAGAGCGGACAGTAGCGATTTGCATCGTACGACTCGAGGCCACTGGGGTAATACAATGCTGATTGTCTCTACAGGTCATTGACGGGCGGACTGCCGAATCTCGAGGCCTGAAGTACGCAGACATTGACTGTATAAAACAAGAGCACCAACTTCGTATCGGGGCCAAATCGACCAAGCTTCAAAACCTTGTCATCGCAGAGAACAGAAATGTGGACTTGCAATTTGTGGGTGACGATCAGAAACGACGAAGAGGATGGTTACCAGAGCAATACCTCGTTACTTACCCTTCGTTCGAGGTTGACTACGAAGAGCTCTTCAGTCTCCCTGACTGCTACACTTTTGGCCGGCGCAGGCTAGACGATGCCCACCTGGCACGAGTCAGGGCGGTGCAAGAGTTGCGGCAGAAACAGGCAGAAGTAGCGGAACTTGCTGCTCGACTGGAGAATCTCGAGGACCAACTCAGGAGCACCATCGTTTGAGAGGCAACCAAGCTTGGAAAGTTGCTGCCTCGTCTGGCAGGGGGCCCACGAGGAACGTAAAATATGTTACACTTCAAGGGTGGTGGGATATTTGACACGAGGACGCCGCGTTATGGCAGACCATAATCCAAGAACGAGCAGCATGCACGATGTCTGGTGGCGAGGTCTTTAGGTGGTCTCTGGTAGGCGTAACCATCTGACAGAAAACTCCACTATGATCCAGCCAGGGTGATGAGGTGCAGGTGAGTGAAAGTGCCAGTAGAGCTTTTGCCAACAAGCTTCGAAGCAATGAAGAAATTGTGCAACGCGATCCTCCATCACTCGAATCCTGACACAAGAGCAGATCCATTGTCGCGATTCACGGTCAGAGCAGCCGACACATCACGAGTAGCGGAAAGATCTTGTCGCCAACTCATGAACACTCACGCCGCAGACACGGCAGAAAAGCAGATCCATCAAGCTCGTCCTATCTGATCAGATCAGTCAAACTTCTGATCGATCTACCAGACCCCAGGCAGTCGACCATGTCGCACACTTCTACTACGTTACGACTAAGCAACTGGTTCCGAAAACAAGATCTGCTATATGCGAAAGCAGGTGAAACTGCGGTGGGAGATATCCTCTTCCTGCCATACGGTGGCTGGTTCGACCGTACCCGAGAAGGATCTCCTTTAGACAGTCTTCTGGATCATCCCTACCTTGTGCTGGATGTCTTCCGATCAGATCAAGCCAATCCGGGCCTTGATCGAGTGTGGGTTCCTGTGGTACGTCAGCCTCGACATGTAGAGACAGCACAGCTCAGTACTAATCTAGAGGTGATAGATTTCAGGCATGGACAATCAGATCTACGACCCGCAGAATCATCTCCATATCCCGTTCTTTCACGAGAAGATCCATGAGTGCAAAGATATCACGAACCACATCTCGACCGCATGCGACCAGTTCTGCGGCAGATTTCTCTTCATGAAAGTATTTAAAACCATGTTCAAGCCCTCGTACGTCAATGTTACCCAGATGTACGAATGGCCTCTTCGCTGCTTCAAGCCGCCGAAGTACGGCGACATGCGGCTACGAAACTGCTCGTAGGACTATGTTCACAGGCTGGCAGCAGGTGTTATCGCCGATGAGCTGGTGCGGGCATCATTGTACGCTCAACCTGAGATCAGAAGGCGTATCCCCGTTCTTGCCGAGGGCTCGCGAACGTCCATATCGGTAACGACCGGTACTTTGTGCTGGCTGCGTGGCCTCGATGGGAAGCCCGCACAGGACAGCAGCGGCACGACTGGACTGAAACTTGAAGATTCTGGCCCGTGCCTTGTTGTCCCAGCTCGCAATAACGAGCCCTCGAACAAGTGTTATGGGGAGGTAACAGTTTGTGCAGTCAGTATCTCCATTACGGCTGGAGTAGAGCTGATTGATTAGCAGATAATCGACCGACGCGCTTCCCAATCCGTCCAATCCCGGTTCTCAGCCCTCACCCAGTGGCCAGCAATGGCAACTCAAGTCCGATTGCCTATTGCGGCTTGCTCGCCTTCAAAACCACACTACTATCTCACCACCAACGACGGCGACGAGATCACGTTCACGGACAAAAATATGCACCCAGCAACAGGATCGTTACCCGAGCAATACCTCGTCTGCTATCCGACCTTCAACGTCAGGTCAAATGCGCTCTGGAAACTACCTGGATCGTACACGCTTGGACGGCAACGGCTGAGCGAAGAGAGTCTAAAGCGTCTCGAGGAGATCTGGGATAAATGCGATCGCGAGCGCTTGACTATAGAGCTGAAGAGATATTGCAATCGAGTCATGAAGATGCAGGAGGAGGCCAGCACCACAGCGTCGAGATGGTGTATTGTGTTGTAAAGCTACTGTGTTGTCGCTACTTGGCACCGTCACTGTCGTTGTCGCCGTCACCATCAGAACAACATTCGACATCCCCGCGGCATAATAGACTTCACCTCGCCACAGAAAGCACAGTGACTTAGTCACATAACATGTCACGACTACGAGCAACTCATCTGCAAAGCTGGTCTGGTGACGGCGGAATGGCAAGTGGTACGTATGGTATGGAGGATCACGACGAAGCAATGACTCGAGCGGAGGATATGGATTCACTGTCCGCTTCCAAGTACTTACGTACATACCCACCTACTAAGTCCTGATCTGGTTAATTACGGGTCGACAACCACATCCGCATCCACGATAGCAACGGCAGTGGCAATAGCGATGCAGTACACTGCAAACCACTACACAGTGATAGACAGCCAGTCTGCAGCGTAGTGCGCCCCACCACTGAGTCACTGGGTGCATTCGTAGTGCGGCTGTTCAATACTGGAGGACGCAAATTCAAATTCAGGTTCAAGTCCAAGTTCGCCGTTCAACGTGACGTGCAGGTCGTGATTAATACCACAAACAGTAGCAGCCAATCAGTCCGCCGTAAACGCATCTCATCCCGCACTCCCTCCTTGCACTCGAGCACTAACGATTGTTTGTTCTGCGCAATGTACGAGCATTCACCGTTTGGATGAAAGTAGCTAGCTACTACCTAATACTAGGACAATTCGAACGAACGACTAGACATGAAGAGTTCATTTCAGACGGTGCTGCGTGCTGAAACCAAGCTAAGTTAAGCTAAGCCAGAGCACCCACCATCATCTCTATCCCAAACCACACACCACCGACCTTTACGAGCTCGAACCAGCACATCATGATCTCCCATCGCTCAAGCCAGCAGGCGAACTCCGGGTTGGATGTGAGGTGAGGACACCGCTTCGGTTGGTGATGGGTTCGAAGGATTTCGATATTGAGTTTGTGGCGGTCCAATTCTCTTCTCAATCTCAGCGACTAAAACAATATTCAAGAATGCATCAGCCAATACTCGCGACACCGTGCTGATTGATACCGATACCGATACCGATACCGCGTCCTTGCTGACATGGCACGTCACGTATCCTGAACACGAAACTAAACTCCCTGCTGAAGCTCGCTGTTTGAGCTTAATAAACACCTTACAGTACCTAATATCTCTTTGTGAACCATCGGTAACCTTATTTTCATAGTTCTTAGCCGTTTTCTTCTATTCACAACTCTTCCTCCTCCGTATCAAGCATCTCAACCCCGTCTCTATCAGGGTAAGTAGCGACCAACCTCATCCCCTTCTTCTCTGCCGCTTCAATAGCACTCTGATGTGCATCCCACTCCACGCCAAATCGCTCATCACACTGCGCCACAACCTCGGGATACCGCGCGTCGTTTTTCCTGATCAGATCGTGGATATATTTTGAGCCCACGCCAGCCTCCTCGTATGTCTGTGGCTCGTCGAAGGGAAATGCTTCTGCTGCCCAGTCGTCGTCGTATTTTTCTGCGTAGTGGGCTTGGCGTTGAGCTTCGGTCATGTTATCTGGGCCTGTGAGCGTGTTGTCGTATGAGCCAGAAGGGGTCTTGAGGGAGAAGGAGGGGACGAGTTTGTTGGCGGAGTTGTATGCGAAGTCTGGGCACGCACCGTTGGAGGAGATATATTCGTTTGTCTCGGCAGACCAGGTCCATGTTACGTTTGCGGGGGCGGTGGCGTTGTCGAGGGTTGGGGAGGGTGTCTTGATGGAGGAGTCGGACATTTCACCTTCGACTGCTTCATCGGTGTCTAGGCCTGGAGGTGAGGGTGAACGGGAACGCGCAGATGTCACTTCCGCTAGACGAGATGATGTGCGTGGTTTGGTCTTTGCTGCTTCTGCTCGGCGGCGTTCGAGATTGGCGGTTTCGAGGGCGCCAGCGGATTGAGGGGTGGAGGATGTTTTGGGCAGCTCGGCGTGCGACATGCGTGGAGTGGATGGCGGCGGTGGAGTTTCTGCCTCCGGTGCTGGTGAGCCTTCTTCGTCTTCCTCATCGTCTTCGTCGTCGGGAACACGGAAACAACCTGGACTTGGGTTTGCAAGTGATGGTTTCCAATCTGGATTGTTTGGATCGCGCCATACATACTGTACAGGTTTTATCGGACCGACAGCGTTGATGGCCTCGGTCAGCCGGTCGCCAGGATGATAGACCTTCTCATTCAACCTGGTGTTGTACTGTGTTCTTGGTGAGGGATCTGAGAGGATTGTACTATCATCACCTGTTTCTTTCTGTTGCTGTGAGTGGAGCATATCGTCGGTGAGAGTGTGGAAGAGGTTGTTGGGGTTGTAAGGATATTCTCCAGCAGGTGAGCTGCCGTAGATGGGAGACATTCTCTTGACGCTCATGATAGGGTTGTCGTTGAATCTTGCAGATCTGCCGGCGCGACCAATAGAACCAGGGGCCTTCAAAGCAGACCGGGGTGTTTGTGGGATGGATTGATCTGTCTTCTGTCGCTTTGGTGCAGGCGTCGATGGCTCTTGCTCCGCAGAGTCTTGGTCGTCTTCCACGAATGGCTGGAAGGTGCGAGAGGTGGAGTGTTCAGGGGAAACTGCTTCGTGGTAAGATCTTTTGTCGCCCGCAAACTTTCTGAAAGCGGGGTGTGGGCCTGGAGTGAAGTGTTGTTCGTACAATGGGTTCTTGGTGCCTCGTGCATGGTGACTGTTTGGACCAAAAAGGGGAGCGACTGCAGGTGGCTCATGTGCTGGAGGCTTGCCGTGAAGTCTCTCTCGCCGCTGTCTCCGTTGCTCGTGCGCAGCTCTAGCAGCTGGTGGAAGACTCTCGTGGGTTGGTTTCGTCACCTCGACTCTCTTCTTTGGAGGGTACGCAAGGTGGTCCGGGTTGCCGTCGACTGGCATGGTGTGAAGGTGATCGTATCGCCTATCTGTCTGTCCATACTTTGCTTCGAATGCTTTTCTCTTCTTCTCTGATTCAGTCTCTTCCTCTTCCTCTTCCTCTTCACCGTCTGCAGCCGGCGCAGGAGTTTCATCTTGGAGAGGCTCGATTTCAGGATATTGGATGTCCCACACTCTCACTGGTCGGCGGCGAGGCTCAGTACGTGCCTGAGGAGAGGTTCTGCTGAACGGAGAAGCAATGCGACCGAACACACCACTTCCCAGATCTCTCAAGCTGCCAAAGAGGCCTCGCCGGGGAGTTTCTGGCTCTGGAGCAGCTGACCGTTCTTCCCGTTCCTGTCTCTCTGTACTCGGTTCATGCGATTGTTGTTGGGCTGCCTGGGCGGCCTTTTCTTGTTCAGTGAAGGTCTCGATGCCGAACGGGTTATCTCCAACTGTCTTCACCGGCTTTCTTCGGCGTGGGGTGATGCCCAGTCTATTGTTTCTTCTTGCTATCTCTCGTGCGCGTCGCTCTCGTCGGATCTGCTCAGCATAGGACCTTGGAGGAAGCGTCAAATCTTCGTCTTCGTCTTCGCTTCCGGGCTTCTTGGGAAACATGAATAGCATGTCAGGTTTCGACGAGGCGGTGGTAGTGTTCTGCGTTCGAGCACGCTTCGAGCTGTTTGCTTCATCGTCGGACTCATCTCGAGATCGTTTTGTGGAGGCTGGTACCGACACTGATACCAGTTTCGACGGAGTGTCTTCTATCCAAGGTGTTAGATTCTGATCAATTGCGAATGCAATATCCTCCAAAGCACAAGAGGGAGTAGTCATATCCCTGGGCTCATTGACTACGACAGCGAGCTCGGGTGAGGCTACGCGCAGAACTTGATCTCTTGTTCTTGGGGGAGACGGAAAGATGGGCTTTCTTGTCTTACGGGTCCGTTTGGGAGGAGTCGCCAGACTCTCCAGAGGCTCGGTCGCCCCACCACTTCGTGTTTTGACCATGATATATAGAGCTGCTCGAGTTGCAGCGGCGCAGCTATTCGATCAGGACATGCACAACAAAATAATGTACCCAAGTGAAAGTAAATGGAGATGGAGATGGAGATGTCAACGGACTTATCACGCGCCCAACGCTAATCCAGCTTAGCTTCGAGCTGGAGCCGCTTCGAGTGCAGTGCCAGCTAGGCCGTCAGGCATAACAGATCTATCACTCACGGCAACTCAAGCGAGGTGAGGGACCAGTCAGATCTTCGTTCTGCAGCGGCTGCTCATGCCAGGCTTTGATACCGACTCCTACGTTCGTGACTAACAATCGCTGACTAGTGACCATTTAGCCTCCATAGACGTCTGTTCTGCAACTGCCGACCGCATGTTCTCTCTAAACCTGCCTATCCAAACTCTGTGCGGCGCACATTCGAGTGTATAACCCGTTCCTTCCCAGCAACTCCACGTGACCACCCATCTCCACGATCTTCCCTCCCAAGAAAACACAAATGACATCCGCCTCCTTGATCGTACTCAACCGATGCGCTACCGCAACTGTGACCCGCTTTCCTTGACTAGACGCTTTCGCCAGCGCTGCCTGTACGATCTTCTCCGACTCGGTGTCGAGCGCTGATGTTGCTTCGTCGAGTAACAGGATCTTCGGGTTGCGGATGAGTGCGCGTGCTATTGCTATGCGTTGGCGTTGTCCGCCAGAGAGGGAGAGACCACGGGAGCCGCAGAAGGTAGATAGGCCGTCCGGGAGGGACGAGATGAATTCCCACGCGTTAGCTTGCTTGCATG
>Ga0210040_10002616_pt1 | contig 25250 bp, 23 predicted proteins | sample CryGeyCG12114_NA_FD_185462 | JGI IMG/M metagenome (GOLD analysis project Ga0210040, IMG submission 185462) | Groundwater microbial communities from aquifer - Crystal Geyser CG19_WC_8/21/14_NA (SPAdes) (version 2) | ecosystem: Environmental > Aquatic > Deep subsurface > Groundwater | place: USA... | reverse complement strand
GAAGTAGAAAAACTGAAGCGGGAAAATGTTTCGGGTATTATTCTGGATTTACGTACTAATGGCGGCGGTTCTTTATCCGATGCTATTGAAATGTCGGGTTTATTTATTCCGCAAGGACCAGTAGTGCAGGTAGAAACCAGTGGCTCAGCACCGCAGGTGTTAGAAGACCGGGACCCAACGGTACAGTTCGACGGCCCGTTAGTAGTAATGGTTAACTCTTTTAGTGCTTCGGCTTCGGAAATCTTAGCTGCCGCCATGCAGGATTATAAACGGGCAATTATCCTGGGTAGTCCTACTTACGGCAAAGGTACCGTACAGCAAGTTATTGATTTAGATAATGCTGTACAGGGTGGTGATTTTGCAACCTTAAAACCTTTTGGTTCGCTTAAACTTACTACTCAGAAATTTTACCGCATTAATGGTGGTGCTACCCAATTAAAAGGTGTTACCCCCGATATAATTTTACCGGACATTTACAGTGTACTGGACCAGGGTGAAAAAGACCAAGATTATCCATTACCATGGGATGAAATAAAACCTACCCGTTACGAACCCTGGAAACAAAACTTAAACCTGGGAGCTTTACAAGCCAAAAGTAAGGCCCGTTTAAACGGTAATACTAATTTCGCCCAGATAAGCCAGCAAGCTGCCCGGATGAAAAAAAGAATAGACCAAAGTCAACAATCTTTGAAGCTGGTTACTTATCGGTCAGAAATGAAAAAAGCCCGTGAAGAAAGCAGTAAGCTTGAAGCTTTAGAAAAAGGCACTGTTAGCTCAACTTCGGCTAATAATAGTAAAGCCGCTACTAACAGTCTGCAGGTTGTTCCCATTGTGGCTGATATAAATGCGGCCAAATCGGACACCATTAAAGTAAATAGATATAACAAATTCGCTAATAATGTTAAAAAGGATATTTATATCCAAGAAGCAGTAGCCATTTTGAAAGATCAGTTATAATAACTCTGATTATCTTATCATTAAAAAGCCTCCTTTCTTTGACAGGAGGCTTTTTTTTTGCCCTTTCATTTATAAAAAGCATCATACATTTTCCAGTTGTGCTCATTACCGTGGTAAATTATTTACGCTCTCCTTATGTTTGTTATAGCTAATTTTTATAACAGTAAAGTTATTGGTTAGTATGATGAGGGACAGTTTTTGTACTTTCCAGCTTAAAATAGGATCTCATTTTACTGATTATAACTACCATTTTAACGCAAATTATCAGCGCAATAATGCATCGATAATTTTCTTTCATATTCATAAAATTCCTTGTTAATACATTGATAATCAGTAACTTTAATTTAGATACTTACTGAAATTTTACCTCGTTTTTGCAACTATTCACCCGGTGATTTTTGTTTATTTATTATGAAAAAGGTAACGGACGAAAACGTAATTCCGCTCTATGCGGAGGAGCCGAAAAAGCAGGATGAGGCTTGGCGTAAATCAATCCCGGCTCAGGTATTTTTAAACTATTTCTTTGCGGTTAATTATCATATTCAAAACGCCGATGATAATAGTCTGCAAAAACTTACTTTCTTCCGGGAGCATCACGCCCAACTGGAAAAGAAAGATTTAGAAGCGGTAAGTAAAATATTATTAACCAGCTGGAGTACCGAATATGCGCTACGGGCTACCGCCGAGTTAGGTAGTGAGGATTACCTGCGCCATGCTTTACACTGGACCTTCCCGCAGGCATATTATACTATTTTTGCCGGTTTACAGGCCTTTCTGTTTACGCTTAACATTAAAACTACCAACGCTGACCTGGTACAACGCGAAGTAGGCCGTTTGGTGGTACGCAACGCTTATCCGCGGGCAATCGGGTATTATGCTGCCGGTCCGTACAATGATTTTTCCATTCATCGGTTGCCTTTAGCCGGTCATAAAGCCAATTTAAATATACCGGAAAAAGAAATTGATGCGCAGGCCCAGATAGGTCAGTTTTTGCGTACCACGCGCAAACTTAAGGCCCAATCTATTCGGAACCAGGTGCAAAGTAACAGCCAAACGGCGCTACGCAGTGCCAAAACCGGCAAGGTTTTGGATAAGTGGAACAGCCAGCACTGGGACCAGATTACCTGGCGAATAGGGTACACTACGCTTTTTGATTTACTCAGCCGTTTACGTATTTCGGCCAGTAACAAAGAGATTGGCCGGTTTGTGGAAGCAGATATCGACTTTAAGCTGTTTCATGAGTCATTGCTGGAAATTGTTTCTTATCTGAATGGCATTCATGAAAGTTACGTAGCCAAAGCTATAGGCATAGAGATGTACCAGGAAGTGGTAGCAGCCTTACCGGCACATCTGCAGAATAGTTTTGTCACCGACCGTTTACGTAGTAAAATTGAGCCCCTCCTGGGTTTTGGTAGCATGCTTCAGTTTGGCCATGCCGCTTAATTGAGTATATTCTACCACTACATATATCGGAAGCATTGTCTTTTTTAAAGGCAATGCTTTTTACATTTGTACCAAAACTTTTGTATTATAAAACAGACAATATCCAACCAATTGGTGTTTCGCCATTAAACGTTTTAATTAATTTACCATTTTCCGAATATACATAAACAGTCGGCAACTGAACGGCGCCAATGGTACGCATGATATCCGCTATAGAAGTCTGATAAAAATGAATACTCCGATTACCCGCTAATTTATAGGTCTGCGCAAATTCAGCTATTTGGGGTATTGCTGCATCGGAAATAAAATATAACTGGTAATCTTTAAAAGCGCTTAGGTTTTGCTCAATTTGCACCGTTTCCCGTTGACAATGATCGCAGTCCGGCTGAAAAAAAATCAGTACTGATTTGCCGGTTATGGCTTTTGCATTAAGTTGATTACCATCTAAACCGGTTAAAGCCAGATCAGGACGATCGTTATACATTACTTCCGCTGCCGGCGGTAACGGCTGACTTACCTTTGCCCCGCTGGTTATATTATTTTGTATAAAATAGATTGCTGCCCCGATTAATAACACTATCAAAATAAATACTACACTTTTTTTCATGGGCATAAGTTATAAATTATCTGTCAGAAATAATTTTGCAGGCAAAGTTATTAAGTTCGGATGTTTATCGAGCAGGTTATAAAACAAAAAAAGACTACAAATGTCCGTAAACACCTATAGCCTCATTTGCTCTCTCGGGGTATTTTTAAGATTACTGGCTGCTAAATTCCTCTATCTGCCCGCCCTTTGCTCCAGCTGTAACAAGTGCCCTGCTTGCATACGATCTGGAATAAATCATGGTCTTTAAATTTATAATAGAATCTGGTATATTTTTTTCGGCAGCGGCAGCCAGCCTGCTACCGGATCACTATTTCTTCTTCCGGTATATTGGCATGGACCAATTTCATTAACTGTATTTAATTTTTTAGTGAAGCAATTCTTTTAAAATTTGTTCCGGCAATTTATGGATCGGCGGTTCACTTATAAGATAAGCATAAAGATTTATATCAAAAGCCCTTTTATGATTCAGTTGTTTTCCTCTAAAATCAACGTTACATAGTATTTTATCAAGGCTTCCGGAAAGCATAGCATTTAAACGGAATTAATCGAAATAAGATATTACCCTACCAATTTCTTAACTAATATAAGTGATAGCTTCCATATAAACTAATAAGTAGCATAATTTACAGTAGCTAAATTTATATAAATACAAAACATATAAATGGTTTAAGTTGTTTGTATCTGGTTATTATTCAATATAGTGATACTAGTTTATCTAATTTTGCTCCGGGCTGACCGGATGAGATAAATTTTTTAAAGTTAGAATGGAAGCAAATTATTTATGAACTTTGCCATTTATATTTATTTCTATAAAACATACTACGCATGCATTTAAGCGAACAGGAAATACGCCGGCGCCACGAACGTGAACAACTTCAGCAAAATGGCATTAATCCTTACCCATCCGAACTTTTCCCGGTTTCGGCTTTTGCCAAAGACATAAAAGAAAACTATACGCCGGAAGCAAATAATTACCACGATGTTTACCTGGCCGGCCGGCTTATGAGCCGGCGCATTATGGGTAAAGCTTCTTTTGCCGAATTAATGGATAGCTCAGGCCGTATCCAAATTTACGTTTCGCGCGACGATATTGCCCCCACCGAAGATAAATCTTTGTACAACGATGTTTTTAAGAAAATGCTGGATATTGGAGATTTTATTGGTATCCGGGGTTATGTATTTACGACCCAGGTCGGGGAAATATCGGTGCATGTAACCGAACTGAAATTATTGAGCAAATCGCTGAAACCACTACCTATCGTAAAAGAAGCTATTGATGAACAAGGCAATAAAACGACCTACGATGCTTTTACCGATCCGGAATTACGTTACCGGCAACGGTATGTAGACTTGGTAGTAAACCCGCAGGTGCGAGAAACTTTTATTAAACGTACCCAACTTACCAATTCCATGCGCCAGTACCTGAACGCTAAAGGGTACCTGGAAGTCGAAACCCCTATTCTGCAACCTTTGTACGGTGGTGCGGCTGCCCGTCCGTTTAAAACCCACCACAACACCCTGGATATGACTTTGTACCTGCGGATTGCCAACGAGTTATATTTAAAGCGTTTAATTGTGGGCGGATTTGACGGCGTATATGAGTTTTCGAAAGATTTCCGGAACGAAGGCATGAGCCGTTTTCATAACCCGGAGTTTACCCAGATAGAATTATACGTAGCGTACAAAGATTACTACTGGATGATGGATCTGGTAGAAGAAATGGTGGAAAAAGTAGCCCTGGACTTGCACGGTACAACAGAAGTACAGGTAGGAGAAAATACCATCAACTTTGCCCGTCCCTGGAAACGTTATACCATGTTCGAAGCCATTGCGCACTTCACCCAAATAGATATTTCCCAAATGGATGAGCCGGAATTACGGACAACGGCTGAAAAATTAGGTATCCGCCTGGATCCGAAAATAGGCAAAGGAAAGATTATAGATGAGATATTCGGTGAAATGTGTGAACCGCATTTAATCCAGCCGACTTTTATTACCGATTATCCGGTAGAGATGTCGCCGCTGGCAAAACGCCACCGCAGCAAAGAAGGCTTGGTAGAACGTTTCGAAGCTATTTGCAACGGTAAAGAAATCTGTAATGCTTTTTCGGAACTGAATGATCCGATTGACCAGCGGGCGCGTTTTGAAGAGCAATTGGAATTAGGCAAACGAGGCGACACGGAAGCCATGGTACTGGACGAAGATTTTCTACGCGCTCTGGAATACGGCATGCCTCCTACGGCTGGTCTGGGTATTGGCATCGACCGCCTGAGTATGATCATGACCAATTCAAATTCTATTCAGGATGTTTTGTTCTTTCCGCAAATGAAACCGGAAAAAACAGAGTAAATAAAAAAACTTAATAAAACAAAAAAGCCTTTTCTGCTACAGAAAAGGCTTTTTTGTTTTATTATCGGTTTAGAAATTAAGCATCTTCTCCCACTTCCGGACCAGCACCGGTAGGATTTGTTCCTCCCGCGGCTTTACCTTTAGGTGCATTACCGGCGCTGGCATCAGAACCTTTACGGCCCACGGCACTGCCCGAAGCATTCACATCAAGATCTGGATCCAATCCTACAACGCTATCACCAGCAGTTGAGCCGTAAGTAGCGGCACCACCACCAGCCGCACTACCTGCTTCGCTGGCAGGCCCGGCACCAGTACCGTTTTCTGGTTTAGATAAACCTAACATAGAACCGGCATTGCCAAGTAAAGCCCCCGGATTTATATCACTTAGTTTACTTAAATTCTCCTGAACCTTAGCGTAATTTTCCTGAACTGCTTTCTCCAGGTCTTTGCTTAGTTTACCGGCATATTTTTTCAGATTGTCTCTAGATACTGTACCACTATCCGGGGCCATTAATAAGCCAGCTACTATACCGGCACTTGCTCCGGCTAATAATGCTAAAATAATTTTGCCGCTATTGTCTCTCATAGTTTTAAATTAGTAATGTTAAATATTTTTTCTTATTTGTTATTCTGTAACAGATAACTTCAATCAATTATAAACGAAAAGCCTCTAATTTGGTTATGTTGACCTTATCAGCATCCATTAAAGCCGAACTTAGATGAAGGCATCAATTTAAATGGTTTAACTTTAGTTTTACTCTGTGATCTCTGTAAGGTTTATTCTATGTGTTCTTTGTGGTAAAAATTATTTACCAGAGTTTCAACGGTAAAGTTAATAATCTATAATTGCTAAAGTAGAGCTAAAGAGTCATCTTTTCCGTTACTTCCATCCTTAAAGCTTTACAAGTATAAGCTAAATTGACTTACTAAATAAATTAATATTGTAAAAAATAATCATAAATAATTTAACCGAAATCCGGCTGCACATAATAAAACACGTACAATTATTTTAACATCAATTAGATTTATCAGACGTATAGAGTAAATAATAGGTTTGGGTTGGTAATTAGAACTTTACATATCTTCTTAGTTAATCAATATGTCTAAATATTTTCCAATTTTATTTATACTTAATTGGTTTATAATTGCTTGTAAAACCCCTGTTACTTCCTGCATCGATGCTCAGAAAATAGATAAGGAAGCTTTATGTACGATGCAATATGACCCGGTATGTGGTTGTAACGGGCAAACTTATGCCAATGCTTGTTTAGCCGACAATGCCGGACTAACTACATACACCAAAGGCGCTTGTAAATAATTGAATTAAAAACCTGCAATAGATACTATGAAAAACAAACCATATATTATACAAAACAAACCATTTCGGGTACCCACCAATGATGGCAAACTAATTGAAGAACATTTCGGATTGGCCTCTACCCGCTCTCCGGAATACAGTGTAGCGCATATGGTAGCCCCACCGCATTGGTCGGAGCCCCACCAAAAGCCCCAATTCGATGAAATTACTATTGTTTTACGCGGACGTAAAATGATTGAAGTAAACGGCGAAGAAACAACGGTAAACGCCGGCGAAACTTTTCTGGTTAGAAGGGGAGCGCGGGTAAAATACTCCAACCCATTTGAAGAGGAAACTGAGTATTGGTCAGTTTGTGTCCCGGCTTTTGATATAAATACTGTAAATCGGGAAGACGAATAAAATTACTTAACTGATGCTATTCCAGAGCAATTTAACCATTTACGATACACCATCAGAAATAAGATGTTTGACCGGCAAAAAATTCTTGGTCTGATAACGTCCTAATTTAATTAACTATTCAAAACGTAAACTTTGATCCTCATTTTTAAAAAGATGAGTAGCTTCACATAAATTTTCATTTCACTTTCCAGAGTTTCATTCAATAATTACAACGTACATTTGGTTAATGAAAAACTACTTATATCTTTTACTGCCTATTCTATTTATTGCTGCAGCCTGTTCAAAGCCGAACCTAAACTCTGCTGTTCCAAACCAGCCTCCCGCTTTCTCCGCTATTAAGGAAAATGAGTTGCGCCAGGATTTGTTTGCCCTGGCGGGTGATAGCATGCGCGGCAAAAGAGCCGGCACAAATGATGAATTACGAGCGGCTGCCTGGGTAGCAGAAAAAGCGCGGGCAGCAGGATTAGAACCGGCTGGCGAAGATGGCACTTATTTTCAGTTCTTCCCGCTTCGGCGGGCCCGGGTAGGTGATAATGCCAAACTACTTATAAACAATAAACCAGTTGCTCTTTGGCAGGATGCCTGGGTTACAGCTCCGGTAGAAGGCAAAGTGGCTGGTTCGGTAGTCTGGTTAAAATCACTGGCCGATACTACCGGAAAGAACCTGAAAAATAAAGTAATAGCTATGACTTTAAGGCCTCCAACTCCACTTCCGGTAAAAGGCATGAGTCTATGGGGATACCGGTATATTCTGGCTGCGATACGGCAGCAAAGTAATATGCTCAGAAATCAAGGGGCTGCTGCCATCATACTGGTATCAGATTCAATAGCGGAAGCAAACTTAGCTTTTGCCGGTCATGGTTTTGAAGAAGGAACCTATCAACTGCCAGGCACACCCGGTACCACAAACAGAATTACTATTCCGGTTATATTGGTGCGCAAAACTTATGCGGGTATTTTACAAAACACCCAGACGCAAGTAAATGCCGATATAAGCCTAGAAAATTTTATCTATCCTTCCATAAATGTAGTTGCCCGGGCTGTAGGATCTGATCCTGCGCTGCGCCAGGAACACGTTTTATTTAGCGGGCACCACGACCACGACGGCGTAGGCGTACCTATAGCCGGAGATTCTATCTGGAATGGCGCCGATGATAATGCAACCGTAAGTGTGGCTTTGCTGGCCATAGGCCGGGCCTGGAAAAACAACCCGGGTAAACGTTCGGCTTTATTTGTTTGGCATGGCGCCGAAGAACGCGGGCTTTGGGGTTCCCGCTGGTTTGCCGAACATCCTACCGTTAAAAAAGAATCTATTGTAGCCGTTTTGAACGGTGATATGATTGGCCGGAATGCACCGGACTCAGCGGCTTTACTGGGATCGATCCCCCCGCACCGGAATTCTACCGCTTTAGTCGATATGGCCTTACAGGCTAATAAACAATTTACTCATTTTACCATAGATACTTCCTGGGATGAACAGCAACACCCGGAAGGATGGTATTTCCGTAGCGACCATTTGCCTTATGCCCGGGCCGGCATCCCCGCTATTTTCTTTACGACCTTGTTACATTCGGATTATCATACTCCCCGCGATGAGCCGCAGCGAATAGATTATGCCAAACTTACCCGCATGACCCGCTGGATGTACGCCACCGGATGGACGATCTCTAACACAGTACAGCGCCCGACCATTGATCCGGGATTTAAATTGGAACGTTAATAAAGTTGATTTGCAGCATTACCCCGCATCAGCCTTTACTCATAAAACTAAACACTAAAACAAAAGCCATGGACTGTATATCCATGGCTTTTGTTATAACAACTTTTTTTTAATTAAAATGAAAGTTATAGGCCCAATCTACCCGTTAATAGCTATTTCAAGATTTAAACTACTTCTGTATTATTGCTCATAGCTGCTACAATAGCATCCGATACACCGGTAGTAGAGAAACCACCATCGTGCATCAGGTTTTGCATGGTAACATACTTGGTCAGGTCAGAAAACAAGGTAACGGTATAATCGGCGCACGCTTCAGCGGAGGCATTACCCAGCGGCGACATTTTCTCGGCGTAGTCAATAAACATATCAAAACCTTTAACTCCGGAACCAGCCGTGGTACGGGTAGGCGATTGCGAAATAGTATTTACCCGAACATGTTTCCGAACCCCATAATGGTACCCAAAATTACGGGCAATACTTTCCAGCATGGCTTTTCCATCGGCCATATCGTTGTAATCCGGAAATACGCGCTGCGCTGCAATATAGGTTAATGCTACTACCGATCCCCACTCGTTAATAGCATCGTGTTTCATAGCTGCCTGTAAAACCCGGTGTAAACTAATAGCGGATATATCTAAACCTTTGTGCGTGAATTCGTAGTTGTTTTCGGTATAATGGATGCCTTTCCGCACGTTTATACTCATGCCGATAGAGTGGAGAATAAAATCAACGCCACCGCCAAAATGCTCTTTTGTTTTCTCAAAGAGATTATCTACATCAGCCTGACTGGTTACATCCGCCGGAATTACGGGCGCATTACATTGTTCGGCCAGCTTTTTAATTTCTCCCATCCGCATAGCGATCGGGGCATTTGTTAACACAATTTCGGCACCTTCTTCTACGCAACGTAATGCAGTTTTCCAGGCAATAGATTTTTCGTCTAAAGCGCCAAAAATAATTCCTTTTTTCCCTTTTAGTAAATTATAAGCCATATCGTCGTTATTCGTTGTTCGTTAATCGATCTTACTATTCCGAACTACAATATTATCAAATATGAACAAAGCTTTGACCATATTGGGGTATTTATTTCCTAAAAAATATAAAATAAACTTTTAACAAAATGAAAAATGTACCTCCAAATAAAATAGACACATTAAAATAAGAAATAAAAATTGCTTTTATTTAAGCGCTTCTTCCTTTTCGCCTCAAAAATATGGATGAGAACTTTTGCAAAAATTGAAGAATAATGGGTAGCTAATTGCTTATATGAGCCGCATTTATCTATAACTAACCAATAATAACACGCAGCCAGGGCAATTTTGCAAAAATGCTATGGGTATTAACCTTGATACTCCTGCCTATTTTAGCCGAATAAGAAAATAAATACTTACTAACGATTAACGAACAACGAAACTAAAGGGCTAGTAATTCGCGGGCGCTCTGGAAAGCCGTGGCGCTGGGATTGGCACCGGCAATCATGTGGGCAATTTCTTTTACGCGTTCATCTTCCGATAATTTCCGGATGCGGCTAATGGTACGGTCGGCCCGGTCTTCTTTATACACGAAATAATGCACATCGCCTTGCGCCGCCATTTGGGGTAAATGCGAAATAGCAATTAACTGGTGCTTTTTAGCCATTAACTGCATCATTCTACCTACTTTAACGGCTACTTCTCCCGAAATACCGGTATCGATTTCATCAAAAATAATAGTGGGCAAAGCTGTTTTATCGGCAAGCAGGTATTTAACGCAGAGCATTAGCCGGGAAAACTCCCCGCCCGAAGCAGCTTTGCTTAAAGTCTGCGGGGCCGCTCCTTTATTCGCGCTAAACAAGATGCTGATGACATCTATACCCGTTGGGGTTGGATTTCCGGTCTGGTGCTGTATTACAATCCGGGCGTTTGGCATACCTAAATCGGCCAGCAAAAGGTGTAGCTCTTCTTCGAAATGGTTAAAAACTGCTTTGCGACTGTCGGATAAATCTGTCGCCAGTTTCTCTACCTGTCCAAAAGCCAAATCCATTTCTTTTTTAGTAGAAATTAAAGCCTCGTCCAGGTTTTGCACGCTGCTTACCTTATTCTCCAGGTCGGCCTGAATAGCCAGTAACTCTTCGTTGTTCAGCGCCTGGTGCTTACGCTGTAAAGTATAAAGTAAGTTCAGGCGGTCTTGTACCTGAATTGTTTTTTCCGGATCAGCTTCGGTATAGCGTTCCGCACTTTCCAGCTCGCCGGCAATATCGTTTAACTCGATGGCACAGCTATCTAAACGCTCTTTCAGGGCTTTAAACTGCTCGCCAAATTCAGTCAATTGTCCCACCAGATGGGTAGCATCTTTTAACCCGGCCAGCACATTGTACTCCGATTCGGAAATATACTGCAGCGCATTGCTTAGTTTTAGTTTAATTTCTTCGGCGTGTTCCAGTTGTTTTAATTGGTCTTCCAGCTCTTCTTGTTCGTCCGGAATAATTTTAGCTTCGACCAGCTCATTTAATAAAAAGCTATTGTAATCTAATTCTTTCTGAAACTGGGCCAGCTGGGCTTCTATTTTTTTGTAATTGCTTTCCAACTTACGGAAATGCCGGAAAACTTCGCTGTACTGCTCTTTTAAGTTTGCGTTTTGAGCATAAAGATCTACCAGGTTTAACTGGTAAACCGGATCTCCTAATTGCAATGTATCGTGCTGGGAATGGATATCCATCAGTTTAGCTCCTAATACACGCAAGGTATCCAGGGTAACGGGCGTATCGTTTACAAAAGCCCGCGATTTGCCGGCTGGCGTTATTTCGCGCCGGAATATACAAGTGGTATCAAAATCAATATCTTCTTCGGCAAAAAGCGCATTGAGGTGGTATTCCGAAATATCGAATGTGCCTTCAATTACGCATTTCTCCTCATTATTAAAAAGTATTTTGGTATCGGCCCGGTTACCCAGTAATAAACCAATGGCACCCAGCATAATAGATTTACCGGCCCCGGTTTCACCCGTAATAATGTTAAGCAACGGCGAGGGCTGCAACTGCAGTTGCTCTATTAATGCATAATTTTTTATTCTGAGATCGACAAGCATGAATTAATATTCGGTTTCTTTATCGTAAATCACTTCTGCTAAAGTCAAAAATGATAATTGGTGTTTGCCTTTTCGGGGATCGACCAAGATTAGGTACGCATCGGTTATTTCCTGAATGGTTCCGCTGTGTACAACATGATCATCCATAATAACGTGCCCTTGCCGGCCCAAGATTTCTGCCCTTTTCTGCAGAATATCTTTCCGGAGAATTCGAAATTGCCTTTTACCCACCTAATTAAATTATGAATTTGGAATTAGAAATTACAGGTACGTTTAATATGTACTGTACTATTAGTCTTTTTTGTTCATTAAAATCTAAAGTTACGGAATGTTTAGATGGTTCTAAACTATACGTTCATTTCTAATGCATCATTTATAAATATCAATGCTTAATAACTGATGTTATGCAAATTAAAATTTAAAGGCAATAATAAACCAAGGAGTTCAAACCAGTCATTGCGGAGGAATCTTACCGGTCACCTGCTGATTAGATTCCTCCGCAATGACGGTATTGAATGGTAAAGTATAGATTTATAAGCAATTTTGCGTAAAAACAGTTAATAACTATCGCTGCAAAATTTGCTGGTATTTAGATAAATTGGTAGGATCTATTTCGGATAAAACGGCTACTACTGCTTGTTTCTGAGGAGGCTGGGCACCCCGGAATACCGATACAATTTCGTCGGATTTGGTATCGAAAAAAGACCGGAGAATGGCCGAACCGGGCCTGGTTTGTGCCACCCGCTGAATAGCCTGAATGGCTTCCATAATGTTGGTACGAGCCTTGTCGGGTTCCTGAATAAAAATATCCATACCCTGGCGGTAATACAAGTACATGGCCTGCCGAAAACCTTCCATTTGTGGGTTCTGTAAATTATTGAGTAGGTAGTATCGGTTCCGTTGCTCGCCCGAAGATAACCAACTTGGGTCGCCTAAGCCTTGCGAAGCTACATTGGTTTGCACTTGCAGGGCGCGGTCGTACAACGGATTCCCACCCAGCGGGCTAAAACTATCGCGATCCATGCCAATGATTAGGTAAGCATAAAAAGACAATAAAGAGGCTAAACGGGAAGTATAGGTGTTTTCTGAGAACTGTAAAGGCTGTGCTTCGGTATAATCAAAAGCCCAACTCTGATCTGCAACCGACATCAGCAAGGTTTCGTACCCGGTGCCGTAAACCGGACGGGAAGAAACAATTTGCGCTATTGCAGCATAGGTTCCTACTTGCGGAGCTTCCCGGATGGTAATAACCAGGCGACAATTAATCCGTTCCTCCGGTCGGTAAACATCTGTAGTCCAGTTGCGGTTATTCATAAAATTACTTACGGCATTGCGCAATTCTACAAAAACCCGCCGATCGGATATCTGTACCATATCGCTATTTACAACAACTTCGCACTGCAGTTCCTGCGCCCAACTTTTAACGGAGCTGAAGAGGCAAATAACAGTAATTACTAAATATTTAAACATGTAGGTTTTCAGCAATAAACGTGACAATATCTGCGGCTACGGCCATTTTTGATTTTAAAGCAAAAGGGGTTACCTTATCTTTTTGGATGATGGTAATTTTATTGGTGTCGTGACTAAAGCCCGCTCCAGCATCCTGTAATGAATTTAAAACGATCATATCGAGGTTTTTAGTCTGTAATTTTAAACGGGCATTGGCTATTTCATTGTTGGTTTCCAAAGCAAAGCCTACCGAAAACTGACCAGGTTTTTTATGCTGACCGATGGTTTTGGCAATATCAATCGTTTTAACCAATTCCAGGGTTAGGTTTTCCGATTGCTTTTTTAATTTGATCAAGGATGATTCTTTAGGCTTATAATCGGCTACGGCGGCAGCAAATATCATAATAGCGGCTTCACCAACTATTTGATTTACCTGGGCATACATTTCATCAGCGGTAGTAACCCGGAAGATCTGGATGGCTGGGTTTACCGGTTTTATCTGGGTAGGTCCGCTGACTAACAGGACCCGGGCACCCTGCGCCGCAAACACTTCGGCCAAAGCATAACCCATTTTTCCCGTAGAATGGTTACTGATAAACCGTACGGGATCGATAGGTTCCTGGGTAGGGCCAGCCGTTATTAAAACAATTTTGTTTTTAAACAAAGTTAAGGGAGTTTTGGCCGCTGAAATAATTTTGTAGTACCTGAACAATATCTTCGGGTTCGGCCATGCGCCCCTTCCCTTCCAGGCCACTCGCTAGTTCGCCGTGCACTGCCTCTATCACCGTATTTCCGAAAGTTCTTAATATAGTCTGGTTAGCCGCAACGGCCGGATGCACATACATATCCAAATCCATAGCCGGGGCAAGAAAAGTAGGGCAACGCGCCGACAAGTATACGGCCGATAACAAATTATCGCAAAACCCATGGGCCAGTTTAGCCAGGGTATTGGCACTTGCCGGAGCTATTACCAGGGCATCGGCCCATAAACCCAAAGCCACGTGGTTGTGCCATTCTCCGGTGGCATCGTTTTTGGTAAAACCCGTTAGTACCGGCCGTTTAGAAAGGGTGGCTAATGTTAATGGGGTAATAAAAGCAGAAGCAGAAGTAGTCAGGATTACCTGCACCTCTGCTTCTGCTTTTACGAGTAAACGGGTTAAAAATGCTGCTTTGTAGGCCGCAATACTACCGCATACACCCAAAATTATCTTTTTATGCCGCAGCATAATTTTATTCCGCTTCGTCTGCTTCCGGACGACGGAACATAACCTTGCCTTCCAGGAATTCTTCTACGGCCAGGTTAGTAGGTTTAGGCATCCGCTCGTAATATTTAGAAATTTCTATTTGTTCCCGGTTTTCAAAAACTTCTTCCAGGTTATCCACAGTGGTTGCAAATTCGGCTAATTTTGAATTTAACTCTTCTTTAATTTTAACCGAAATCTGATTAGCACGCTTCGAAATAATAGAAATTGCCTCGTAAACGTTGCCGGTATCTTTTGCAAAATCTGCTACGTTACGGGTTACAATAGATGCTGGTACAGTTGCCATATTATTTATTTTAGTTTATACTTTTTTAGTGATCAGGTAAACTACCTGATTTATTGTAAATATTAAATTACTATAAAGTTAATCGGTGGTTTTAGCCACGGGTGCACTTTTTAATTTTTCCAGCTGACGGGTGCTTCTCTCATATAATTGTTCGGCACTACGCTGAAAACGGCTGTTAGGATACTTATCAACTAAGGCCTGGTAATAACCAACCGTATCAAAATAACGTTCCCTTTGCTTTTCGGCCACACTTTGCTCAGCCAGGTTAAACTGGGCCAACATACGCAGATAAGCGCCTTCTTCGTTAAAAGCCGACGACGGATATTCCCGTTCGAAAGTAGTAAAAGCGGTTACAGCGGCCTGATAATAACGCATTTGGCTATACAGGCGGGCAGTTTCAAAAGATTTCCGCTCTAATTTAGATGATAGCTCATCGTACATTTTAGTGGCTTCTTCTTTGTACTTGCTTTCGGGATACCGGTTTAGAAAGTCCTGTATAGATACAATAGCCGTTTGGGTACTGGTTTGGTCCAGGTCAAAATCCGGTGAATCCTGGTAAAGAGCTTTGGTGTGCATAAACAAGCTTTCCTCAGCAAACGGGCTGCGGCCGTAAGTTTCGAAGAAAGTCCGGAATAACTGCGCACTGGTGGCATAATAATGTTGATAGTATTGGCTGTACGCAGCCAGAAACTGGGCTTTTTCGGCTTCTACGCGGCCTCTGAATAAAGGTACTACTTCGTCCAGTAAGGTTCCGGCCCGGTAATAATCTTTGTTTTCGTAATATTTTAAAGCAGCCTGGTATTTGGTATCTACATTATCGCTCTTGAGTATTTTGTTGTAATCGCTGCAAGAGCTTAATAAGCAGATACTAGCTATAGCCAGGTATAAATATTTCATTATTATATTCATTGGTGCACAAAATTAGGAATATTTATTTCCTTTTACAATAGCGCTAACGGCTTAGCCGGGGCACTATTGTTATTTAAAAATTAATTCTTTTTACGTTCGCGCCGGCTTGGCTTGGTTATTTTGTTCGGCTCTTCCCGTTTGGCTAGTGCCGGTACTGTTGCCGACGGAGCTGGTTTTGCTGGCTTCTTGGTTCGTTTAGACATTACGAATGTTTTGTCCGGCTTTTCATCGATGCGCCATTTAAAACCCTTTAATCGCCGGTCTGGTTCATTTAATTCGTGCGGAGGTACAAAGCTGGCATCCGGATTGGTTAAAAAGGATATGGTTTTCAGTTTACGGATGTCAAACTTAAGCACCATATCGCTGCAAACGGTTTTGTTCATCCCAGTTAAAATGGTATCTCCTTCCAAAGCAAAATAAATACTTTCTCCGTTTCCGTTTACATCTACCCGCCGGATATCGCCTTTCTGAAAAAAGGCGGTCATGTCGCGGCCTTTGATCTGGTTCAGGTTTTTTAAAGTATCTTCCGAAATAATAAAAGCATTGTTGTAGAGGTACATCCGGTCGATGGTACGGTTTTTAAGCAGCATTTGCATGGTATCGGCTACCAACTGGCTGTTGTTGCTCCATATAATCGGGTTATGGTTCATAAACAGAACCGAATCGGTCAGATTGTAAGTCAATGAATCGCATTTACCCTGCAAATCAGATTTAAACATCCGGACATCATAATAAGCATAAACAAAGTCTTTCTTTTGCGGGTCTTTGTTATTGGTAGCCATTAAAGTATCCGCCGAAATATACAAAGTATCACCGGAAACCAGAGAACGCATAACCGGGCTCCCGGAAACCTTTGATCTACCCGTACCGTGCCAATACTGCGCCACCTGACCGGTTATAATGGTTTTATTTTTCTGGTCTTTCGAAGTCATTTTAACTCCGCCGTTATAAAATGCATAGCGGCCGGCCTTGTCTTCGCCGTAAGAAGCTTGGCGGGCCGCAATCGTATAATCTTCGGTATCTACTTGGGCATCCCGGAAAGCAGCGGCTTTGGTTAAAGTATTATAAGTACCACCTTTGGCAAATTGCGTAGCCTGCAGGTTCTGAATGCGGGTTTGCGCCACAAAAAACACAACTTTACTCGTGGTATTATATTGTATGGTATCTGATTGTATATCCGCATCCGGACTGACCACGTGTACTGTACCCCGGAATGAAATCATTTTGGTGTTGGCTTCGTAAGTACCAAATTTACTCGTAATGGTATTGGGCGGCTCTACAATATTTCCGCCTTCGGTATAGCGGGCAATCCGGGTATTCATATCATAAGACATGCTCGGGGTAGTCATGGTCATTTTATCGTCGCGCAGGTTTACGCCGCCCGCAAAAGTAGCAGTACGGAGATTGCCGTTGTAAACACCGGTAGCACTGGTAATAACTAAAGTACCCTGGGTTACGCGCACATTAGAAAAAACCTGCACAATATTGGTAGCACGGTAAAAATGGGCTGAATCGCAGTATAAATCGGTTTCTTTTTGCCGGAGATGCACATTTTGCAGTAAACGTATATATTTTTCTCCGTTCTTTTCCCCACTTGCCATAAAACCTGCCCCTTCTATGATTTCGATTTGGCCGGCCTGACCAAAAACTTTTAGAAAAGAAAAAAAGCAGAAGAAAAGCGGAAGTAATACTTTTGTGAGCTTCATTAAAAAATTAAATAATTGCGCAAAATTAGTAAAAATAAGTGTTTGTACCGGTATGACAGATAAAGTTTTAGCTTTTATAAATCAACAGCAGCTTTTTGACGGCACTGATAAAATCCTGGCCACCGTAAGCGGCGGTATCGATTCGGTCGTGCTTTGCGAGCTGCTCCACGAACTAAAAATCTCCTTCGGCATGGCCCATTGTAATTTCGGGTTGCGAGGCGAGGAATCGGATGCTGATGAGTTATTCGTCAAAAAGCTGGCCAAAAAATACGAGGTGCCTTTTTATTCCGAAAATTTCAACACCGAAGCTTTTGCCCGGCAGGAACATATTTCTACCCAAATGGCCGCCCGTACGCTCCGCTACGCCTGGTTCGAAAAAATCCGCCAAAAATATGGTTATGAATATATTGCCACTGCCCACCATCAGAACGATACGGCCGAAACCATATTGTTAAACCTGACCAAAGGCACCGGTATTGCCGGGCTACACGGCATTCCGGCTAAAAACGGTAAACTAATCCGCCCTTTACTGGCCCTTACCAAAGATGATATTTACGAGTACGTTACTTTAAAACAACTTATTTGGCGCGAAGACAGTTCCAACGAAACTACTAAGTACCAGCGCAATAAAATCAGGCACGAGGTTATACCGGTTTTAAAAGAAATAAATCCGAACCTGGAAAATACCTTAACCCAAACAATACAGAAAATCTCCGGTGCGGAGCAAATATTTAATCAATACTTAAACCAAGTTAAAACCGAAGTAATAAAACCCGGGCAGCAAGCCGTATACCTGGCTATTGATGCTTTACAAAAAGTAACGGCTTTGCCGGTAGTATTGCACGAGCTTTTAAAAGATTACGGCTTTAATTTCGAAACCGTACAGGAAATAATTCAGGCTTTTACCGCCATTCCCGGCAAAACATTTGCCTCGGCTACCCACGTGCTGGTAAAAGACCGGGAACAACTGGTTATAACGCCCAAGGATTTGGGTACTTTCGGATCTTACGAGATAGAACCGGAAGCTACTTTTTTTGAGGTACCGGGATTAAAACTGCACTTAAAACAAGTATCGGCGGCAGATTATCAATTGCCCCGGAGCCGGAAAGTGGCCGCGCTTGATGTAAATTTATTGCAGTTTCCGTTAAAAATACGAACCTGGAAAGAAGGCGATTGGTTTGTGCCCTTGGGAATGAACGGAAAAAAGAAAATAAGCGACTTCTTGATTAGTGAGAAAATACCCGCTAACTTAAAACCTCAGGTAAAAGTACTAACCTCCGATAAAAGCATTGTATGGGTAATTGGGTACCGATTGGATAACCGGTTTAAAGTAACCGACAAAACAGCAGATATTCTGGAGCTAGAAATAAATAATTAAGCCGAAGATATTATTTTTGATAAAGAGCCAATCAGAAATTGGTGCCTTGTTTAAAGTCTGCTTTTCACTTTTATTATTATCTGGGTATTGCAGTCAGGCAACTAATTTAAAGTTAATACTTCTGCCAGAGAGTAAACCTCGGGGGTGCCAGGTGAAGTTAAATTACCGGATTACTGATGTTACTCAAAAAAGAAAAATTAAATAAATACCAGTACAAGCCTCCCACATCCGTCATTTTGGAAGAATCTTCTGACTTACTTGCTCAAGAAATTCTTCTGAAATTCTTCGAATTCTACAGAATGACAGTGGTAAGTTAGTTTGTTTTATTTAAGTAGATTTTGCGTAACATTACTTAATTACGTATAAAAAAAAACTTTTAAATCAATTCCCGTATCACTTTCTATATATTTACAAATCTATTATATTAATAAATAAACCAATAAACTTAAAACTATGAAAGTAACCGTAGTTGGAGCAGGGAACGTAGGTGCCACTTGTGCCGACGTTTTGGCATATCGCGAAGTAGCTAATGAAGTAATTTTATTAGATATCAAAGAAGGCTTTGCCGAAGGAAAAGCTTTGGATATCTGGCAGAAAGCGCCGATAAATTTATACGATACCCGCACCGTTGGGGTAACCAACGACTATGCCCGTACGGCCGGTTCTAATATTGTAGTGATTACTTCCGGTCTACCCCGTAAACCCGGCATGACCCGCGATGACCTTATTTCTACCAACGCCGGTATTGTGCAGTCTGTAACCGAAAACATTGTAAAATATTCGCCGGATGCCATTCTGATTGTGGTTTCCAATCCGCTGGATGTAATGACCTATGCGGCGCATATTACCTCAAATATGCCGCGCACGAAAGTAATGGGTATGGCCGGTATTTTAGATACTGCCCGCTACCGGGCTTTTTTAGCAGAAGCCTTAGACGTATCGCCCAAAGATATTCAGGCGGTTTTATTGGGCGGTCACGGCGATACCATGGTGCCGTTGCCCCGCTACACTACCGTAGCCGGTATACCGGTTACCGAATTAATAGCCCAAGAAGCTTTAAATGCCATTATTGAACGCACCAAGAACGGCGGTGGTGAATTGGTTAAATTAATGGGCACTTCGGCCTGGTATGCACCGGGCTCGGCGGCCGCCCAGATGGTAGAAGCAATTGTCAGAGACCAAAAACGGATATTCCCGGTATGTGTTAAACTGGAAGGTGAATACGGCATTGATGGCACCTACCTGGGTGTACCAGTGGTGCTAGGCAAAAATGGCATTGATAAAATCATTGAGCTGGAATTGAATGAAGCTGAAATGGATTTGCTGCGTATGTCTGATAAGCACGTAAGAGAAGTGATGCAGGTGCTGGATAATATGAAAGCTAAGGATTGAATTAGTCGATAGTCCACAGTCGATTATTCACAGTCCTCGGTCTACAAATACAATAAAAAAGCGCTGTTAAGCAGCGCTTTTTTATTGTATTTGTATAGCCAAAAGAGTAGAAACAAAGTTTAACTATAAACCATCTACTATAAACTTTAAGCTACAATTAGCCATGGACTTTGGTGTATCGACTGTGGACTAAATTACTCCTTCTGGCTGGCCTGAAATAGCTTTTGTTTTTCTTCTTTGGAGAGGCTTTCGTAACCTGACTGGGAAATCTTGTCCAGTATTACATCAATTTCGGTTTGACTGGGTTTGTTTGGAACCGTCCGGTAAGCAGCCGTAGTACCCGTATTTTTATAGGTAACCTTCATCTTGGGCCTACGGGTAAATAAGTTGGTGATAAACGACCAGAAACTGTGAATAGGCCGTCCCAGATCATTGCCTCTTTGCAGTTGCCGGATAAATACATATCCCAAAATGGCGCCGCCCAAGTGCGCTACATTACCGCCGGCATTTTGCCCGACGGCGCCCGATATAGAAAGCAAAATAAGGAATAAAGCAATCCATTTAATCTTTACCGGACCAAAGAAAATCAGATTAAACGTGTAATCGGGCAAAAGGGTAGCTGCCGCCACCGTAACAGCTAAAACACTGGCCGAGGCGCCAATCATGACAGCACTCCCCCGTTCAATAAAAAATGGCACAAAGTTATACACGAGCAGGTAAAGTAATCCCCCGGCCAGGCCCCCTAAAATATACAAGCTAACTAATTTTTTATCGCCTAAATATTCCCGCAGTATCTGGCCAAACCAATAAAGGTTCAACATGTTAAAAATAATGTGCAGGAAACCCCGGTGGGTAAAAAAGTACGTAAACAAAGTCCAGGGGCGCCGGATAAACAAAGCCGGATCGGAGGGCAAGGATAATTGGGATACGATCCACTCGTAATAGTACCCCAGGTTAGATAATTTTAAAATTACCTCTAGCAATAACAGACTGACAAAAACCAGGATATTGATTAATATCAGCTGGTTTAAAGCATTACCTTGCCGGGTAAAAGCAGTTCTTATATCGTTAAAAATAGTATTCATCCATTTAGTTAATAAAAATTAGCACGGTCTTTTTCCCAGACCTTTATCAAAATGTAAGCAAATAGCATTCCACCTAAATGGGCATAATGCGCTACATTATCGCCGGGCATGCGTTGTATACCGGCATATATTTCGTAAGCGCCGTACAACATAACAAAATATTTGGCCTTTATCGGAAATGGAAAAAAAAGCAGCATCAGTTCCGTATTGGGGAATAACAAACCAAAGGCCATTAAAATGCCAAAAACAGCCCCGGAAGCGCCCAGCATAGGCACATTAACCATGCTGTTATAAATTCCTTTTACGGATTGAATAGTACCCTGGATCATAGCCGGGTCATTGGCATGGTTGCGGTACTCTTCTACCGCCGATTCATTATAGCGGCCTTCTAAATGTTTATCCAGATACTGCCGTAAACCTATAGGCGACGGCGCGTTAATATAATTTACCGTGTCCGTACGCAATTGATTTAATTCGTAATTACGCACCCCGGCAAATAATACACTTGCCCCCAAACCAGTAATCAAATAAAAAGTAAGAAAACGCTGGCTTCCCCACCGCGATTCCAGCATGGGCCCAAAAATAAACAAACTGAACATGTTACTAAACAAATGCATCCAGCTGCCATGCATGAACATGTGGGTAATAAATTGATAAAACCGGAAATTAGGCGACCGGAAATCATAGAGCGCAAACTGATTGCTGTTGTTAAACATGTCAAAAGCCAGAAAAGCTACTACATTAATGATCAGGATATTCCGGACCATAGGGGTTATATTCATCATACGTTTATGCGGGTGTTTTCGGGCTATTTCAGAAATAAATTTTCCAGTTGGTTCATTTCCATCATAATCAGGGTTTTCTGGCCCGATGGCGTATAATTGGGTACCTGAGTACCAAACAACTTATCTACCAAGGCATTTATTTCCAAATCGGTCAGGCGGTTTACTAGCCGGGATGCCACCCGTTTTGCCATGGCTCGCGCCATATTTTCTCTTTTATCCAGGACCAGGTCCGTCCGGTCTTTCTGGTATTGTTCGATTAATTCTTCCAAAAGTTCTTTCTCCCGCCCCGGGGGAATATCGGCCGGAATACCGTTTACCATAATGGTATGATTCCCAAAATCGCTGTACACAAAACCCAGGGCTTTTAATTCGGCCGCTAGCTCCTGCACTATTATAAAATTAGAGGGCGAAAACTGCACCACGGCCGGAAACAACAACGTTTGGGAAGTACCATGTTGGCGCTGCAATGCTGTTATATACTTTTCATAAAGAATGCGCTCCTGCGCAGCTTGCTGGTCTACCAGCATAATACCGGATTTTACCTGCACCAGCAAATATTTCTGATGGATCTGGATCGTTTTCTGTCCACTGGTAATTGGTTCTTTTACCGGCCGGGTTGCAACATCATCAAAGTCCAGAGCGCCCGTATGCGTAGATATGGTTTGGGAGCGGGTAGCCTGGGGCCAGTTCTGAAATATATTTTCTTTGAAAGCCGGAATAGCTATTTTCTCTTTGGTAGTGGTAGGGGCCTGGCTAAAAGCTGCGGCCGGGGCAAAATTTTTCTGATCAAAATCCGTGCGAATAGGCCGGATCGGCGCGAAATTTACATCGCCATCAAAGTCCAGGGAAGGTGCAATATTATGTAAACCCAACGATTTTTTTACAGCGGCCCTTACAATGGCATAAATCGTTTTTTCGTCCTCGAATTTAATTTCGGTTTTGGTTGGATGTACGTTTATGTCGATGGTAGCGGAATCAATCTGCAAAAACAAGACGTAAAATGGATAATTATCTTTGGGCAGTAAACCTTCAAAGGCTGCTAACACAGCATGGTTCAGGTAGGCATTACGGATAAACCGGTTATTTACAAAAAAGAACTGTTCGCCCCGCGATTTTTTGGCAAACTCCGGCTTACCCACAAAGCCGCTAACCTTTAAAGTAGGCGTATTCTCTTCGCAATTTGCCAACTGTCCTTTATAATTGCCCCCGAATAAAGCCACAATCCGCTGGCTAAGTTTAGCGGCCGGCAATTGGTACACTTCCAAATCGTTCTGGTAAAGCGAAAAATGTATTTCGGGATAAGCCAAAGCAATACGCTGAAACTCATCCAGAATATGACGCATTTCTACGGCATTCGACTTTAAGAAATTACGCCGGGCAGGTACGTTAAAAAAAAGATTTTTCACGCACAGGCTGGTTCCATCCGGCATGGCCACCGGCTCCTGACTTATTACTTCCGACCCTTCAATAACCAGGCGGGTACCAATATCAGCATCGCGGCGTTTGGTCTTAAGTTCTACCTGGGCTACTGCTGCAATAGAAGCCAGAGCTTCGCCCCGGAAACCCATGGTGCAGATGCGGAATAAATCTTCGGTGGATTTTATTTTAGAAGTAGCGTGGCGTTCAAAACTCATGCGGGCATCCGTTTCGGTCATGCCGCTGCCATTATCTACTACCTGGATGAGCGTTTTACCGGCTTCTTTTATAATTAATTGAATAGAAGTACTACCGGCATCTACGGCATTCTCCATTAATTCTTTTACCACTGAGGCCGGTCGCTGCACCACCTCCCCGGCCGCAATTTGGTTTGCCAGGTACTCCGGCAATAAATTTATAATATCGGCCATTTACCCTTTAGTTCTTTTTAATTTATACTTAGCTTTACAGTCAGGCAACATTAGATTAACAACAACTGTTGTGCATATACCGCTTAGCAGACTTTAAAGCTTTAAAAAATTATCTGTAATATTGCAAACGATGAAAAAAGGCAAGTGTTTTGCTGTTATAATACCAACACCAATATCTTGCCGGGCTTAAAACCGCCGGCTGCCGGGTTTATTGCACCAAAGGCTCAGAATAAAAACCCAATGATTAGTAAGCGGCAATAACAGTTTTAATCTGTAACTTAGCGACGTTGCTTTCCGGTAGCTACCGTAACCAAACAGGAAACGGTAAAACGGGCAAAAGCAACCGGTGCAAAATTAAATTTTATTCTGAGCTATTCAAATTAGTATTACCGTTTAGGAGAACATGCTGAAAAGCTTTCATATTTTTTTAGTTATTATTTTAGTTGCGGTGGCCGGCTTTATGGTCTCTTCCACCATGTCTAATGAACCAATAGTTTCAGTTAAAGAACAGCAATGGGTGGATAGTGTTTTTACTTCTCTTACCCCCGACCAGCGCCTGGGCCAGCTATTTTTTATTACGGCATTTTCTAATAAAGATGCGGCCCATACCCGTCAGATAGAAAAACTGATTAAACAATACAACATTGGCGGACTGATGTTTCTGCAAGGCGGTCCGCAACGACAGGCAATTCTTACCAACCGGTATCAGAGTAAAGCGCAGGTGCCGCTTTTTATTGCCATGGATGCCGAATGGGGATTGGATATGCGCCTGGATAGCAGCATGCATTTTGCGAAGCAAATGACCCTAGGGGCGATAAAAGACGATAAATACGTGTACCTGATGGGCCGGGAAATTGCCTTGAAAATGAAACGCCTGGGCGTACAAATCAGCTTCTCTCCCGTGTTGGATATTAACAGTAACCCCAAGAACCCGGTAATCGGTAACCGGTCGTTTGGGGAAGTAAAAGAACAGGTTTCGGAACGGGGCATTGCCTACATCCGGGGCTTACAAGATCATGGCATTATTGCGGTAGCAAAGCATTTTCCGGGCCACGGCAACACCGATAAAGACTCACATAAAACCTTGCCCGTCGTAAACAGCAGTATCAAACGCTTAGAAGAAGTAGACCTGTACCCGTTTCAGCAATCTTTTGATGCCGGGGTGATGGGCGTGATGGTGGCCCATTTGTACTTACCCGAATTAGATTCTACCGTCAATCAGGCCGCTACTTTATCTCATAACCTGGTAACCGGTTTGCTCAAACAAAAAATGAATTACCGGGGCCTGGTTT
>Ga0210040_10002615_pt1 | contig 25256 bp, 12 predicted proteins | sample CryGeyCG12114_NA_FD_185462 | JGI IMG/M metagenome (GOLD analysis project Ga0210040, IMG submission 185462) | Groundwater microbial communities from aquifer - Crystal Geyser CG19_WC_8/21/14_NA (SPAdes) (version 2) | ecosystem: Environmental > Aquatic > Deep subsurface > Groundwater | place: USA... | reverse complement strand
AACTTGTGCGACGAATGGATTTTACATGATTTACGACATGACTTTTTTTGGTAGCAACATCATCGTGTTACATTGGTTTTCATCTTCAGTTCATTCCTGTCAACTGAGCATAGATAAATGGCCACCAAAGTGAAATATGAAAACTTATGTACCTGTATCATAAGGACTAGGCATCTATGATGCGAGTATGTGCGTGAGAGTGCCAACTACTTTACTCGCAAATTGCTCTTCCTATATCATACACAGCACAGCAACAATTTATGTTTTGCAGTTTAGCAACAGCTATATTTTGTATACTTATATTTATGCATCAGCTATGTAATTTGCAACAACTCCAATAATGTCGTTTACGTTCGACCCGGTAATTCCCATTACTGATCCTATCATGCCATTGTGAACAAAATCACTGAATAAGGTCTTACCTAAATTTTTGTATAAGAGCACTCATGTGAAAGATGTAAAACATGTTTCGTTTATAAAAGTATTTTTTTATGTTTATTGCGCCTTGTTAGTAGTATTCTTGCACCAACGTAAACGTGAACGTTAAACGTAAAGTCGACCTCGGTACACAAAGCAACCTACTTGACTTCCAAACTACCTAATAGTTCATCAACACTGTTTAAACTCAATATGTCTGCTGCGTGCTGTAGAACTCGGATTTTTTAGGGAAACTTAAACTGGAAAAAAGTCGTATCTGTTCTTTGTAGTTTCCTGAAATGCTCCTACTCTGAATCTTTTGCCAAGTTTAAAACTTATTTTATAGCCATAGTCGCTGAAAAACGATGAACGCAGCCAGTCATGCTCTTGATATAAATGTGTGGACACACGTTGAGCACTGGGCTTTTTTAACATGTACAATTGTAGGAAGCAAGTACTAACATAACACAACACGATAGTTTTTACGTCTTCCATAGAGAAAGAGGGAAGTGAAAAGTTGTGAAATATAAAGCGCTCGGATGCCAACATCAAAGAATACGCAAGTTTCAGATCTTGAAAGCATTTAGGAGAATTTTGAAAGGAAAGAAACTTGCATTAGGAGCATAGTAGCTAAAAGTCCACCGCACTTATTGTTGCTCAAAGTAGATATACAGAAGGATCTCATATCTTGCAATGCAAGCACTGCACGAGTAATACGTTTTCTCTTCAGCCAATGTACTCTACCAAAATTTCTTTGTAGTAGCACACTTTTCCCGAGTACTATTGTAAGTGAGAGAAAGAAAAAGGTGCGATTTAATTTCTTTTCTCATGTTGGTAACCAGCAATGGAGAAAAGTTTCCTGCGACCTATGTTGTAACACGTAGTTAGTTAGTTAGTTAGCACGAAATAACCAAACCAAGGAGCAGAGAACATGGACAGTGCTTTGTATCAAGAAAAAGTTGGCCTCCTAAGGAAATCCCTATTAATAAAACCAGCCAGATTCTTTAGTTAGCAACTACAAGACATTTGTTTCTACGGATGAAGGCAATCACATAAAGTTTGGGACGAGCATTTTTCACTTTTCATCAGTCACATTAGCTATATAAAGAAATCTTCCTAGTCTTCTAATATTTATGAACTTGCCATAAACAAATTCGAACTAGATTGCTAAAGTTAACAGAAAGAAAATACATTTTACGCACTTGCTCCCACAAAAGTCTTCAGATTTCATTAAATACACTAATAGCTCATGTTTCACAACTTATTCTATGCATAGAGCGATTTTACATTTTGTGCATCAAGAAATCAATGAAAGTTTTCTTTGTTCCCCATAATTAGTTTTATAGCCTAAAAATACAGCATTAAATTAAAAAATATCGTTAAAATGAAAGAAGCTACAGAAAAATATAATGAGAAACTCACAGGAAATGTAATTTATGAAGGTAAAAAATCTCAACTACTTTTGACGCTTCAAATTTGTATGAGATAAAAGGGCGGAATGAGCTTTTCTCATTGTACAATGTCACATTGGATCATGAAATGTTCTATAGACGATATAGACAGGAGCTGGAGCTCACCGTCTTTAAATATTTGCTGAAACACTTCTCGTAATCGGAGGATGCTACTCAGAATACTAATCCGGAAATGTGTGCCAAATGGAGGAGACCATCCCCAGCTTTAGAAATCTATGAGCGTGGAAGCTATATATGTAGCTGTATGGTCCTGACTGTGAGTACAGTATGAGTGAATAAGTTAGGTACACACAAGATTTTCACTTTCTTTCCCATACAGTGGACTAGATCCGCCTTCCTTTTGTCTTTGTAGTTTTCATATATCCAGGCCACTTTGTACTTTGTTCAGTCCTACATAAGTACAGTACAATGTACAGATATAGCACTTCCACTTAGTTAGTTACCACTTCTGTAACAATTTAAATGTGTATTTCACTATGCACTTGTACACACAAGAATAGCTGGGAAATGATTTTTTCTGTATTTTATACAGCAGAAATGAAATGTGTTAGTTAAAAGGGCCTTAAAAGCTTTGAAATACAATTTTTCTCATATTTCGATTTGCAGTGCAACTACAAAAGATGCTTTTGAAATTTAATAAACCGCATTTCACAAGTAGATTAGATTGCAATGAAAAATATTTATTTTATCATTGTTGAACTATATTTGAAAAAAGTTATGAGATTTTTGAGTGTTTGAGTGAGAGGTGCTATATCGATTAAAACATACATTTTTTAAAGTTGTTTTCTGTCTGCAGGAAAAACGATTACAAGTTATAGAAATTTAATCTTTTACTTTAAAGTGAACCTGCTCGCAGAATCTCATGTTCTCAAAATAACGATAAATGTAAGCACTAGAATCGCCCCTTATTCATTTCCCGTGGATTCTATTGAAATGCATGTGTTGTAGAGAAACGACGAGAGATGTATGGGTCTCTTCACAAAATCAACGCATTTTTGTACACTTCATTGCCGATTATGGTTAGAATGTTGCATACAGAGGTGGATTTGCGAAGAATAAATCGCCTTTTGCTTTCGCCCCTGTCAACCAAGTGGAAGCTATTTAAATTTAAGCCATTCACTAAGACTTATGGGCCGTTTGGGACCCAAGGAAGAAAACCAGTTTTGTAGTTAGTTATCCAATACTTTTCATGTGGTTTTTAAAAACTTGTCCAAAGCCTTCCATCCATGGCTTGCGTATTTACGCAATGGTAGTTAACTTGACTACACAGATACAAAATCCTTTTCATCGGAAGCTGCCTTTTAATCAGATTTGCAGAAACGAGGGAACATTGCGCTTTAAAAAACTACGAGTTAGCTAAGTTATACAACACATTAGTACTGTACGAGATTTTACTGCATGCTAAAATTATGAGAGTGAACAGTGATTTGCAAGTTGGAAAAAAATCTCATCATAATTTGACGTAAAGGGGACAAGCTTGCTTTCTACTGTTATAAGCGATGAGCATATAGGTTTTTAGCAGTCACCCAGAACGTAATGAAATTCGCTTCACTGCTCATATACGAATCATTATGAGCCTACCACCCTTATGAAATATAGTATGTGCATGTCATAAGATTTTAACTGTAAGAAAACTTCTTGCTTTCCCTACTATATCTATTATGGGTTTTATGACTGCACACTTATGCCTATGAATACAGGAGCAGACTGACTGACTGACTGACTTGGCTTTACTCACGTTTTTTTAGTGAAAGCAAAGCTCCTTCCTGTGCATTCTCTTGCATACGAAAGTTGAACCAAGCCAGACTTACTTTTATACACAATAACTTCAACTTGGCTCTGACAAAGATTTGCTCAAAAAGGAAGTAAAAGTAAGTAGAAAAATGCCAAGAATTTGTTCTGGGCTAAGAAAGCACGTCTTTTGTAAAGACAGTAAGATGTCATCATCATTTTAGATGAAGCAAAGATTCAGATTTGGAAATCCAATGTCATATTGGAGGAATGCTACTTAATCGTAGTTTATTATGTTATAAAGGTTCTTGGAATTTCGAAAAAATCAAGTCCCACATTCCTATCTTCTGTTTCAGTCTGTTATGAAAGATTTTTTCTCATCTATTAAAAATTGAAAGTTATCGAGGTCGGTTTATGTTTCTGTAATCAATATCCAGTTTAAACTTTGAACTTTACATTTTATACGGAAAACGTGTTGCACCTATCACGTACATTCATTATCCCTTACTACAAGCACCGCATTGATTGCGAATTAACTATTATGTAGATTAGCTTTAAAAAGTTTTTTGAAATAAGTTTACATGGCATTGAAAATATCCATCACCAGATTTTGCATCATAAATAGATTTCTTCTTGCCCAAGACGAAAACCGACCTCGGCCGCTGAATCAGGAATTTGATATTTCCTCCCGTTCTATCCAGTATTCAGCCAGCAAATTCAATCATAATAACTTCAGCTTATTTGAAGGTTTACATAGGTCCTTAATTCCTACTATATACCTCCCACCATGCTGGCAAAATGAAAACATTCATACTGGATGAAATTAATAAACATGACTGTCTCAACAGAGTAGAAAATACTGTTGCTTGACGACATGCTCATTTCCCAGCATTTCGTATCGTGGCTACTTATTAGCTTATGGAAGTTAGTCCCAAAATTGCGTACAACACTATAGTCTACTAGTCCTGGCAATAATAATAATCATAACGAAATGGGCACTAGCATATGGCATGGAAAATAAGGACAGTTAACTCTACACTTTTAGTATGTGCACGCAGTTTTCTTTTCGTACTTTATGGAATTGCATTCTCCTTCTCCAGTGTGTACCCTGTATACGCAAAGTAAGAAGCAAGTTGGCGTCTTTTATTCTTATGATGATGAGGTATAGGACATTTACTTAAAAGTTATGATATTTAGTTCCGAATCCAGGACAGTAAATGAATACAATTCAAGGGGACAACACAATTTTCGCACTTGGAGCTGAAAAAAATTCGTTTTCTGACTGCACTAGGGCACACCACATCAACTTTTATGGCTATACGTGTATAAATAGTAATAACATAGGATCGCTGAAACGTTATAGTTGGAGTTGTGTTTTCAGAATATTCATGAAATGTTTTTAATTGTGTTTACAGGCAAATGCTGCACTCATGTATGATGCTGTGGGAATAATTTCTGAGGCTTTTACCAAACTGATGCGAAGAAAAGGAGAATTTTTTCTCCCGGGCTCAAATGGATTGCCACAAACTCCGGCTGCTTTATTTTTCAACCGGAGTAGGGAAGTGAACTGTGCCACGGCTCCGTTTAGAGGGTCACCCATTCCATTTGAATGGGGCGAGAAGATTGCTAAGCTACTACACAAGGTAAGCTTTTTCCTTATTTTTCCACGTATTATGTTTGGGTCAAAACTTTGCACTCTTACTAGGTGCGTTTGCGGCTCGATTGTTGAATCACATACGCTAACAGAATAATATAATAGTTGTAGTTGAGATTTTTTTTGCATTACATTGCAACTGCAGAAAAAGTTGTAATTGTGTGCTAGCAAACAGAAAGTTTTATGTTTTTAATGTACAGATTGATATCTGAGTTGTTTTAATTTATGGTATTAAGTTTGAATTCAATAAAAATGTTTCTGCAAAATTGAATTAAAGCTGTCGAAAATTAGAAACTTCAAAATTCATCTTTCTTGGCATACTTTTTTATTAACAAGCCACAGCTGTTTCCCAGATGGTTTTGAGTAGATAGGAGAGAAATTGCTAATCCAATCTTTATAATTAATTAAACAAGTTCTTACTACTGGTTTTACGGGCCCTGTATGGTATTAAAGATCACGTAAGCCCAAGTAATTTATGAAAGCCCGTAAATAAGTAATCCTAACTTGCACTTTGCAACAAAACTTTGCTACATGTGAGTGAAAGTGCATGCTGTTATAGGATATGAGTTTTGGAGCAAAAACAAATCAGATTTAAGAGTGAAACAAGTTGCGAGTAAAAGTTTTTGTTGCTGTTGTTAGGATGTGTTTCCTGCTTTCAAATTTTTCTGAGCGACTGGTGGTTGCCGGGCCACAAAAAGTTCCTACATTGGCCCCTTAATTAGTTTACTTTTGTAACAAAAATTTTCCCGGAATCTCCACTCATGAGTTCTGGGAACTAGATCAATTCAATCAATATTTATCTTAAACAAACATTAAGGTTATTTATGTTTAAAAAGCATTCTATAAAAACATAATTACATCCAAGTAAGCACAATACACCATAAATAATGCGTAGGCCGTCTCATCACGCACTATTGTTTTGGTAGAAGATAAAAAGTAAATTTATTCACATTAGAATCTCCCTTGCAAAAAAAAACCTGTCGCATTATCTGTCAGAAAAGTGTTAGTCTTGATTTTCATAGTTCATATGACTAAAACGTGTGAAAAACTAAAAGCCACGAACGAACCTAATCATAATAAGTTTTCATTTCTGATTTTTTTCCACTAGAATATTTACACCCTGCTGGGCATGTATCAAGTAAATGACTTTTTTACTTGGACAAATATGGGAGACTTTTCATTTTCCCTGGATAGCAAAAATATATATAGAGGAGGCTCAGGCAGACAACTTGTTTAACTTTATGTTTTCTTTTTGGGCACAATAATAAGAACAGACAACAAACATGAGTTCATTCTCTCATGATTTATATGGTCTGTGGTAATCCAAGCAAACATTTCATGAACGTGGACATTTATGGGATGATGAAATGAGGAGGATTTGCACAATTTCACGCCTCCCGTTTCTTCTTGCTGGGCTCTCGTTTCTTATCCCATGTTTATTCCCTCTCCCTAGCCTGCTGTGTGCTGTATAGTGATAAATAAGATGAAAATCTTTTTGACGACATGCATCCCAACATTAGCTTCGGGTAGGGAAACATTTCGTGATATTTTGTGCTGAGGCATTCTACGCACGGTCGGACAATTTTCTTCAAATGGCCGAGAGAGCACATGCATTAAGTTACACACTACTATGAGGCTATGGGGAGTTTAATATCGAAATGTCGGGTTAGGTACAGGATAATGATTATGATGTGTAGATAAGTCAGTTTTCGTGACCTTTTCAACTGTACGTAGCTGTTTGGGGGAATATTTGTATGTGGTCAATGCAGAGAGAGTCATGATTTAGCGCTTTTTAAGGGAATTGGTGGTCATGGTTACGCACTTTGGTGGTATTTATTAGTGAAGACAATGAGGGGAGATCGACTAATAATTCCAAGAAGTCAAACAAAACAATTTAACTCATTTTTCTATATGTTTTACTTAGATGGCTTATTTTTCAGGTTTCGTAGCCACATACTGTGACTTATTTGCCGTGGTAGCATTTGCAAGTAAAACTTACAGCAAAAAATCAGTTTTTCAACCAATTCTAAAGTAAAAATCTGATAGGTTAGCAAATTCGTATTTTTGTTAGCATAGTAACCAAAATATCCATGACAACAAATATTAAGTTTGATTGATTTGCCCATAGTTTTTCCCAAATTGTCTTAAAATCTAGTCTAAAAAAGTTACTAGCGAACAAAAAGTTTCCCTCTTTTTTATAGATCGCATGCTACCCACATATTAACTTTTGGTTAACTACCAAGCACACGCGGGCCTGTTTCCTCATTCTGTCTTTATTATCAACAGTTGAAAGACTTTTTCTCATGGCTTTAGAGCTTCCGAAAACACATAGAGATTGGCCAATAAAGTAACGAAGGATTAACTTGCCACCTTAATGAACTGTTTAATCAAACATGCCATTTATTTCACTTGTGTCTTCTAAATAAGCCAACCTTTTTTAGCTACACATGTAAACAAAAACAAGGGAAACTAACAACCCACAAACCAGTATGAAAGAAAAACAAATTTTCTCTGACCATCTTTTTCTAGATCAGTGCACACCACTATCTTATAATTCCAACAGGCTGAAACAGTTTACCTTGATCTCGACTTGTATTATTTTTTGTACGCATGCAAGCTCACAGCAACAAGGGTAAAACGTATATTGGATCTGTTGAACGGAATTGCAATTTTGTAGACAGGAGAGTTTTTTTTGCAACATAGTAAATAGTAGTGCAGTGGTTTTATGCTTGTATCCCACAGAGTTGGTTGTTTCAGTCTAAGCAACCTGAAAGGGGGAACTACTGATGCCAATAAAAGGAGAAATTCTCTTTCTCTCATATATTACTTTGTATGTCTCAACTTGAGGCTATCTTATCGTTCCGTTTCCGTTTCATTAGAGACGAATTTCACCTCACGAAATGCCTCTTTCCGGTTGTCCCTTGTACACTGTGGCTTGGCTCTTGTGTGTGTGCATAAGCCCTTTTTGTCCTACAAAGATCACAAACCAGAAGAAATCTAAACAGAGTTGATCATCAAGTTTATTGCACTCTTTTTGGATTTCGTGTGGTAGAGGAAGAAATGTAGAAGATAGTGTGCTTTATTGCTGGTCATTCTTATTGTCTTGATTTTTGTTCAAATCCAAGATATCCAAAATGATTTGGCTTGGCTAACCCTAAATTTCGTGTAAACATTGAATTTGCTTAGTTAGACTATACAAAAATAAAGATATACTACTTTGTGCTTATTCAAAATAGTGCTTCCTTTTGTTTCACAGCAATAGTATTGTTACTTTTCAGTCTAGTCCTTTCTTGAGAAATTTGTATTGCGAATCCTGCTGCTAGTTATTTTTTGTTTGTTTTTGTCTCATGAGATAATTTTGCAAGACCCCCGCAGTTTATATAGCATTTTGTAAAAATTCATCTCAGCAGGAAAGAAAATATCCTGTAGTGTGTTTATCTGTAGAAAAACATAAAAAATTAAAGGGTTTTGGAACACAGAATAAACTTGTTTAGGATTCTAATGATGGCGATAAAAATAACAATCATTGTAGCAGTATGAAGAAAGCTTAACATTTTGCATAGGATGCATGAACGCATGCATGCATAGTGGATCATAATAGAAAGTTACAAAATTTGTAACTTTCTGGGTCTTTGTTCTCAAGACAAAGGACTTGCTATGTGTGGTCCAAAAGCGCTGATGAAGTTATTAAAGTAAGTAACAATGTACTAAAGTGTTTCATCTTCACTACTGACTGACTGACTAGGGCTCTATCCTGAAGAAGTATTCTCATCAAAATCAATTATCTTTGTCAAAGGCATAGTTTTATTACACTAGTTAAATCCTAAGTGTTTCAAAGACGGGCTTAAGTACATAGTGAGGCTCCATTGACAATTCTTGTCACATATTGACCCGACGTATACATCTTGTGTAGATAGAGATATAGTTTAATTAAAGTCACACTGCATCGTTACTTACATAGTTACAAATAGTCTAGTCTAGACGTTGTTGCAAATACATACACCGTGAAATTGAAGTCAATATTTGGGTGTCTTTCTATAGCACAAGCTATATAGTACGATAGTACGGGAAACTGAACTGTTAAATTACTTATGGTCTGTATTGTAACTTATTTTTCCATCTATTCGTAACCAAATCTAATTTGGTTGACAACTCCATTCTTCGTAAGTAGAATTAATTTTTGACAAAAGAATTCAATTTAAAATAAGCTTGATAAAAAATAGTTTACATTAAATTGTTTACTGTCAAAAAGATAATTTTCATGAAGATTTGTTAGTTTGTTTAACTTTTCAACATACTGCAGGGAAGGGAAATTCGCGCTAATCTAAATTATAATTAGCAGTCGTCACTTGAAAGGAGATAAAATATTTGCGGTTTTCATTTGGCCTAGTTGCAAATCTTAATAACTGTTGTCCTAAATTAGTTACTAATGCATGATTATGGAAAAACTTACTCCTACCATGGTAGTTTGCCAGTGGAAGTCCCCTGGGTGAGATTACCCAATTGTTGTTATTATTAAGATTATTATGATTTATTCATGAGCTGTTCATGCACCGAGAATTAACTACTGACTGACTGACTATGCGTCTAACTTTCACTTATAATGTATATACATGCTCTAAAGTTTGTAGTCTCAAGCTTCATTATATTCCAAGTTAGTGGAATTGTTGATACAAGTTAACTCTTTCACGCACATTGAATCAAAAGTTGAATGCTACTGCTCCCATTATCATCTTTATCACGGGATAAAGTATTTTTTTAGATGAAACTTTAGCATCCTCTAAGAGTTAAAAGTTTCACTTTGTATTGTTTACTTGAACCAACTTAAACGAGTTACACTTTTAGTTTCTTAACCACAAGACCACCAGACCATCATACAAGTTTTCTGTGAGATTTCACCCGCATAAATTTTTTTTGCTTCTAGTTTTTCTTCTTTTGTTTACTTCTTTCAAAGTATTGTTATGGAACATTAGAATGTCAAATGCTCGCAATTATACGGATAATTTCCTTTTCTTTAGCGATACATAAAAACACAGTATCTAAGCATAATCCTCAGTTCATGGTGGTACAGGGAGATAAAGTGAAGTTGAAAACTTATCGTGATGAATTGTTTATTATCTTTTAGATATTATTAGAGAGTAACCATTCCAGATTTTTCCTTGAATATAGCATAATAGCTTCCTTTTTCTCACACAATGACGTTATGAAATTTAAAATTTAATTTCAGTTGTATAACCTGGCGTTTGTGTATGCATGAAACAATAATGGCATTATGTGGAGTATGCCTTCAAGCCTATTCTTGTTATCAAACTTAATTATCTCATTTTATTACATTATTTTACTGTTCCGTAAAATTAGCATTTCCTCAGGTAAAATATATAGTTTCAGTAACTATTAACTGTCGTTAGAAACTACGTAATCTAATTATGTTTATGACATTTCACGTGACGATTTTCGCAGTTTCACGTTTCTGGTTCCTGGAACCACCATTATAGTGTATCAGAAGTCTACATGCTCCAATTCAGTCAGTCAACTGTCTTTTCTTGGCAGACTGTGCCTCAAATTGGGTATCTTTGAAATCATACTGTTCTTCTAGAAAGCCACATGTGTCGTTCTCCACCCCGATGTACATATTATATTAGGTTTTATGTCCTCAAAAAGTCAAAGCTATTTGTTTTTTGGGGGTGGGATTCCCGAAATACGTTCATTAAGCTAACGACGTGAAAGAAGACACGAACAGGTGTTGCGCAAAAATTATAGGAAGATAGAATATTAACAACACTATAATCAAATCAATCTCTTATTGTACACGGTATTTAGAACAAAAAAGCTGGTATTATTTTCATTGATATTCGGTTATTTTTAATTTTCAGTAGCATAGTTTAAACTACATGTGTGAACGATAATTTTTTAGTTCAGTCCAGAATACATAATAGACTATAGTGTTACTATGTATCAGAATTTGAAGCTATACTACCAAGCGTGTGTGCGTGCAGTATAATGAGAAAGGAAACTGTTACAAGTTATTGAGCTTTTACGGAAGGCAGAATATTTTGCAGAAGGAAATAGAAAGTCGTGCTTACCAATATATCTTGAAAAGCTTTGGGAGCTAAAAAAAGAAATGTGTGCACTCAAGTAAGGGTGGCAACGGATCGGATCGGATCAGCTCAAATCCGATCCGATCCGATAATCCGATAGTCTTGTCGGATCGGATTCGGATCGGATCACCTCAAATCCGATCCGATCCGATAGAAATTATCGGATTTCGGATCGGATCACCGTCAGTCCGATCCGATCCGATAGAGGCTATCGGATGAAAAAGCTTGATCCGATCCGATCCGATCCGAATCCGATCCGGTATGATCCGATCCGATGCCACCCTTACGACTCAAGTATGATGTTGATCTCGCCTGTATTCTATATAAGAGTAGTAATTGGTCCGACTATTGATCTCTCTCAAGTCAGTCTGGAGTGTTTTTTCATCTTTGAAGGAATCAGCTGTTTTATATTACAGCTTAATGAAAAGAGCTATAAAGTCATAGCTTATAATATGGCTACAAAACCTATAGGTCTTTAGACCAAATATTTGTGCCTCAGTTCACTCGACATGATAAAGATTTGGATGAAATGACAATGTTGTAGTTTGTATTTGTTCAACTAATCAGTTGTTTATTGCCAAATGGTGTAAATCTTCTTTGTTTTATTTCAGGTGGAAATGGAGGGGCTCAGTGGAGATATGCGATTCACAGAAGATGGCCAACGATTTAATTACTCGTTAGATGTAATGGAGATGACAATTCACAGTACAAAAGTCAAGGTACGTATTTAATCTTATGCACTGCTGTAGTATTGTCTTGTTTACTATAGTTATTAGAAAATTGCGATTGCTAAATAGGGCTTTATAATTCGAGCTAGCGTACTAGTTTTGACTTCCAGTGAGCTTTGTGAAATCGGAAGAGTCTTCCGAATTTCCATCATAGCCTTTTGAACAAGATTTTGTCTCTTAGCTTGCGTACATAGTTAATCATAATCATCAATGATGAATGAGGAGGCCCTAAAGCGTGCACAAACAACATCCATTCGACTAATAATGCAACCGGATGCTTTCACTCTGTATTCAGTTTCACAATGCAAGTTTGTTATTTGCATACTAGGCTTCCAGCACAATCTTTTATGTATAAAATTTCCCTAAATGAAAGATTAACGAAGTTTCCTATTATTTTGCTTTATATTTTTTCCAGAGTCATTATAAAATTGAAGAGACGAAAATTTATAGACATCTCAAACAGCATTTGCAAGTATAATTATTGAATGTATTGCAAGATAAAAGAGCATTTGCTTTAGTTTTTACAGTGCATAGGGACATATTGGAAGTTACTTGTGATAGGAAGGTGGTGGTTTATTTGGGAGGACACATCGCAGATAATTTGTCATATACATGAAAGTGATAAAAGGGTAGAATATGTCAACGGATCCGTCCCGCTTTCATGACGTGTATACATTTATTCCCGAACCTTTCATTGACATACTTTATCTCCCTTTGAGCGGCATAAGAGAGAGTAAGTGGTCTACCCACTTTTAGACACGAGCTTTTACATATATTTTACCCATAAATCGCATTAAAACTTTGAAAAGATGAATTTCACTCTTGATTATTGCTAAGCAATTAAGTAGTAAGGACTATATGCTACTCAGAAGAGATATAATCAGGAGAGATGAAGCTTTATGTTTATCTCACATTCAATATATGAGTTTAATATGGGGTAATGCCAATGCTAAGAATCTTAAACCCGTGAACAAATGTATTAAATCAGTGGCTAGGTTTGTACTTGAAAAACAAAAATATGACAGTATAAAACAAGAAATGACAGAAAAATTAGGATGGCTGTTGCCCAATTTTCTATATAATTTTAGATCTCTATGTTTTATCAAACAATTTTCATATCATATGACTCCAACTTATTTCAACAATCTATTTAATTTAAAATTAGTTGATAGTAGAAATGGAATGTTATCTAAAACAAATGTACAATTTAAGAATAAATTCAGTGATAGGACTATGGAATCTGTATCTGTTAAACATTTTAATGAATTGTCTATGGAATTGCGAAATGATGATCTTATTCCATGCTTCAAAAGTAAGTTGTTCGATCATATGCTAGAGTCTCAAAAACTATAAATTTTTTCTTTTTTCTTATTAAACACTGATGTAATTCACTTAAAATAATCTGAATCTTTGTGTTAATGTGTGTAAATACCCAATTTGTACAAAAATTTTTGTTTTGACTTTCATTGTAATCTTCAACAGAATATCCCTACTTTACTGCTGTATAAGGGAGTTGTCGTATTGAATAAATAAATAAATAAATAAATAAATAAATATAAACAAAATATCTCGCTATCCAAATTCTATAGTAAACATTTTTGAGTTTGCTTAGAACAAAGTTTGTAGCTATTTATTAGAAAATTTAAAGCGCAAAAATAGTACTGTGTGATAAAAATTGAACTAGTTAATTTTAGAATAAGCTCACACCAAGTTAGGGAGTCAGTATAGTTTCTGTGCATGAAATGTGTACCTAAGGCGGGTGAATGAAAATCCCTTTTGACTAATGGTATTCACTTTGTCTTCATTTGTTAGTGTTTGTACAGCAGTATAAGAGACTGCCATGTGCCATCATCCCATTGGCGATATCTACAATGCATAGTGAAAGAGCACTCAGGATGATGATGAGTTTTCTTCTCCTTTCTCCACATAATTTGCCATGACCCAATGACATGTTTCATGAGTCAGCAATGGGAATTTATGACATGCTCTTGCATCATTTCACAAAGAAGCTATATGATATGGCTCATTTGACAAGGTGAAGTAGCTAGTTGATGCTCCTAACTTTTTTCGGGAGGACCGTTCCCCCTGGAAAAATAATGTGCAAAAGAAAAGGTTTCTGAGATTGAGGAGGACAAAGAGATGTAGCACAAACTTCCAGATTCATTCAATTATTTAGTTTAATTTTTAAAGGAGACAAAGTTTTTCTTTGTGTGCTTATACTTTTGTGAATACCAGCATGATTCACTCATTAAGGAAACAATAAGAATAAACTTTGTAGCCTTATCTAAATGGAGTTAAGATTTCACCACCACCTGTGCACCATACTTCAGGGACATATACAAGTGAAACAGAAATGGTTGGTTTGTAGGATTAAACAATGACTGTTTAATGTAATCTGGGAATAATTATCTTTATCGTTTAGTTTGTTGAAATAATACAAGACAAGAGTTTAAGTTGCTGTCATTTTTATCTGCATGTTTTTGTGTTGCGAGCAGATGGGTCTTTAGCAGAGCCGATTAGAATTTCGATGATCATGCAAGTTGTAATATATTTCACTGACTAAATATTTGATTACAGATAGGAGAATGGAGTGATACGAATGGTTTTATGGCTATCCCAGCCAAATACGTGAGACCCCCAGCATTTAGTACAATTCAGAAAAATCGTACGTATTTGGTTACAACCATTTTGGTAAGTCCCCTATTTTTTGTTGAACTGTGTTTGTGTATGTACAATTTGTACTTTTGTGGGAGATGGGTGCTGTAGCAGAAAAAACTTTTAGCTTCTAAGAAAAATTCCAAAATATGACATAAAATTTATGAAGGCTTAATGGGTTGCAAAAATTAAATCATACTGAAAAAAAATGTACACAGGTATAGCTTACAGTTATTTTGTGAAATTAAATTACAAGTTGAAAGGAAAGTTTTGAGTTAAATTTATCATTAGGGTTCAGCGACCGATAAATGACATGACTAGTACTTTAGCATCCCTTTGTTGTACAAAATGGCTTGTTTATCTGCAGTTTTTATACATTTTAAAAGGATCCATTAGTACATCCGAATAAATGATTGTGTGATTACAGGAAGAACCATACATGATGGAGAAAAGACCAGAAAATGGGGAAAATCTACAGGGAAATGATAAGTACATGGGCTACTGCAAAGATCTAGCAGATAAAATTGCGGAAAAACTCGGCATCACATGTAAGACTTGAATGACGTGGAGAAAATATTCAATGTATTTGATTCAAATGAACATAGATTGCACAATTATTAATGTCGATCAGTTCTTAGGCGTATATGTACGTCTTCAATTGTTAGATATAATTGGCTTTCTTGTCTAGAGGTTAAAAATCGTAGGGTGGCAAGTAGTAAGTTGAATTCTGTAGATTATTGTAGTATTTGGAGTAGCAGCGGTTTTAGACTTTAGAGTGCCAATGCCAAATTCTAAGAATTCGCAAGGGAAATAGAAAGTGCAACATAAACGCACAATGTTTCCCTACTTTTCGTGTCTGAAAAGTTTTTGTTTATGTTGAGGTGAGATGCATTCAAACAAACTTGAATGCATTGAAAAGTTTGTAAAAGATTTTTTCTTTCCTTAAATTTTCCAGATGAGATTAGGGTGGTGAAAGACGGAGCTTATGGAAGTGAAAATCCAAGTGCTCCAGGTGGATGGGATGGAATGGTGGGAGAACTCATCCGAAGAGTAAGTTTATATTGTGAAACTTGGATTATGATAACAACAATGGGATGTAACTAACTATGAATAAAAGTGCAGAACACATTTCCTTAGGTTAAATAAAATCAAAAGAACGATTAACCTAACATTTCCATTTCTATCAATCTTCAATCTGCTCAATAAAGTACACAAACTTCGTTTTAATATTCAGTGCATTTTTATATTGTAGTTGTAACTTTATATAGCGATTGCGATTGGGATCAACCAAAATTCGAAAACAAGTATATGCGCCAAAATTTTAACAAATAGAAAATACTAAATACTACTATTGCAATGCATATCATACCGATACTAACCGATACCGAAATAGGTTGTTGATGTTGTTGTTTAGCTGGAAGCAAATCTCGAGTCGGATTTACATTTGTACACAACCTTACTTTAGTATTGATTTACAAATGATAGTTTTGTATTACGAACAACTGGATTGACGCTGGAGTGCAACTTTGAGTACTTGTAAACTTACCGTGGTCTTGGGACTGTTTTATTTCACAGGAAGCCGACATTGCAATCGCCCCGTTAACAATCAGCTCAGAACGAGAGCGAGTGATAGAATTCTCAAAACCCTTCATGTCTCTAGGCATCTCCATTATGGTGTACAAACCAAAGAAACTTTCACCCGGCATTTTCAGCTTCATGAGCCCCTTATCTGCTGAGATTTGGCTGTGTGTATTCTTCGCCTACATCGGGGTATGTGTCTGCTTTCCTTAATACCGTTTGCTTATACTTGCTGTTTAAATGCTGTATAAATGTCTCGGGAAATCCTCATATGAAAGTACTAAATTTTAAAGCCCCACTTAATTCTTGTATGTCGAGGAATGCTGAAAATTTCATCAAGTCACTCTCCGTTTCCGAGAACAGACAAATATAAATCAACAATGTGGATAGGAATCTGATTTAATTGAGTTAGGTTAGTGTATAGTGAATAAAAGAGTTTTTATTCACCATCAGAGTACATTTGTTTTGCTGCATGATCCGTTCAAATCTGTTCAAATCAATGTACTTTTGTTTCTCTTTGTTCATACTAATACAGGGTGTGTGTTTAAAAGTTTTGTACAGTTTCCCTTTGTCGTTAGAAAAACGGAGCCCAAGTATTACAGATTTACGCCATTTAAACTCGCGTCACTACTTTATTGTACTTAGCTAACAAACTAATCTGCTGTTAATTAGACTTCACGGTCCAACTAGTTTGTAGAGTTAGCACACTGGGGTCGTCCATTTGACTTAATACGAGAACTGAAGACTTTTGTATGCTCCAGGAACTAGCTAACTATTTAGCTACTAACAAGATAGATATGCAGAGCTACTTCCTGTCTCGGTTATACAGTGAAAAAGAGGATTGCCTCTTTTCGTGTTTTTGTGTATCGTCAGAGACTAACTAACTAACTATCTAAATAATAACTTATGTATTCCCTCTTGAGTTCAGTCGACGGACTACCCAACCAACTAAACTAACTAACTAATTAACTCACCACTAATTTTTCTTTCTTTTTTGGACGCTGTAGGTGAGCATCGTATTGTTCTTGGTGTCTCGATTCAATCCCTACGAATGGAAGATAGATACGAATGGACTCATCAATCGTGATTCCGTCTCTAATGACCCAATGTGGTTCTCCTTGGCTGCTCTGGTGCAGCAAGGAAGTGATATCTCTCCCAGGTTATCTCTCCTTCCTTCAATTCCCTTTTCTTTCAATCTTTTCACATTCCAGAGTGTACACCGACTTTGGAGCTTGCAATACTAGCCTCTAACTTCCATTGTGTCTCGACTCGGTTCTGAAACTTTCCTCCTTTTTGTGGCATCATTAAGTTCCAAGAATTATAAGTTGTTGCTCCTTCCATGCGTATCATTGGCTATAAGGAAACTTACTAGTAGATTTTTGATACCCATTTTTTGTGCAGCACTATTGGCTTCTATAACCAATGTTTTATGACAATTAAATACAGACCTTATACTGGTTCCAACTAAAAGTCGTAGGTTCTTTTGCAGAAGAAATATGGAGGCTATACTTTATTAAGCTGTTAGATTACTACGTTGTTTCCGTTTGTTGCTCTACTTACTTTATTACATTTAATTAACTGACTTTTTGTTTTTTTATAGATCTATAGCTGGCCGCATAGTAGGTAGCGTCTGGTGGTTTTTCATTCTCATCCTCATATCGTCATACACAGCTAACTTTGCTGCAGTACGAACTGTGAATCGCATGGTGACTCCAATCAATTCTGTAGAGGACTTAGCCGCTCAAACGGAAGTGGAGTATGGAACTCTGTCCAGGGGCTCCACGTGGAACTTCTTCCGGGTGAGTTATGCCTTCTAATAGGATTAGCAGTTGATCCTCTTAGGTGGGTGGCTCACATCAACCTATGCGACTGCCTCATGCCTCAACTCTTTGCATTAGTCTGTGCACTGCATAGATGTGGTTTATGATGAGCAAATGCGTTTTGTTGTTTCCACACTATTTATTCTCATGTGTACGGAGCGCAAGGCAGATGCATGGGAATGGAAGCTGCTTGCGAGGGTTTCCTCAAACGTTGTTTTAATATCAGAGTTGAGTCAATAAATGGGATACTGTTTGTTTGCATTCCGTTCATTTGCTTGTTTGTTTGCACGCAGCGGTCACAAATGCCAGTGTACAAAAAAATGTGGGACTTCATGAATGGACGTAAACATGTTTATGTTCCAACTTATGATGAAGGCATTCAGCGTGTTCGAGAGAAAAAGGGTAAGATTTATTCTCCGGACTCGTTCTACATGATTTATATTTTCGATCATGTTTGAGGATCGATACTAAAAGTAACTAATGATGTAAGCAAATACTTTATTGGGATTTTCGCTTTTTTATAGGGAAGTACGCCTTGTTAGTGGAGTCGCCGAAGAATGAATATACAAATGAGAGAAGGCCTTGTAATACAATGAAAGTCGGTAGGAATTTAGATGCAAAAGGCTTTGGTGTAGCCACACCTTTGGGCTCTCCACTCAAGTAAGTTGAATAGAACGAAACAATAGGGAATGTAAGAACTATATAAACAGGCAAAGAGCGAGCACTTTGCATGTTATGATGATGAAAATATGAAACAAGAATAACAAGCCTAAAAACTTTTGGGAAGGAAACAATTTAAAGTTTACACTGCGGAGCGCAAGATAATAAAAAAACATTTGGAAGTCAAGTCACTCACTTGGTATTCCGTTTATATTTATTGCCCTCCCTTTGTGATGAGTACATAGACTGTAAAGATAAAATATTTTCTCAGGTATTTTATGCACACTTCTTCTTTGCGAACGCAAAATATTCAATAATAAAAAGTTAAACTCTTAAAATTCTGCAATACGGACGACTTTTAGCACTTTTAGTCGCGACAATAAAGTACGTTTACGCAAACCCATATGTTGATGATGATGATGACAACATTGACTCCATGATGACGCTTAATAATGGATTGTTTGTGTGTTCCTTTTGAACGAATGGTGCTTAAACCAGACATCAGATCAACTTGGCGGTGCTCAGCATGAAAGAGAGCGGAACGCTGATGCAGTTAAGAAACAAGTGGTGGGTGGATCGAAGTGATTGTCCAGCAGAGGAAAAGTTGTCACTGGAATCCGAGGACGAGCTTTCACTCAGTAGTTTGGCAGGAATTTTTTATATCCTTATTGGAGGGCTAGTGCTCGCACTTATAGTGGCTCTATGCGAGTTCTTTTATAATTCAAGGCGGGACGCTAGAAAAAATAATGTGAGTCATATTCTTTCCTTTTTATTCTTAAATGATGATACTGTCGGTAGTTAACTTTACAATACCTTAATGCTTCAGACTTGCTTACAAAAACTATATCAAATAATTAAATTAATTACAATGCATAATTTTTTAAGTGCAGCTGCTATTTTTTTAAATCGTTTTGATATAAATATTTGATACCGCTACCACTTGCATTTAAACAGAAATCTAGAAGTTACATGAATAAAATGCACATAAGTATCTGCTAAACCATTGTGATTGACTGTTTCCAATCCTGCGCAGCATTTAGTCAACACTCAACACAAAGAAAGCGTTACCACGCATGCGCTGCAAACAAATTGTATCACCATAAATCTAATTTTTCATAAATAGCTGCATTAGTGCATTTAGTTATTTTATATTTCGATTCCACTTTTTTTGAAACCGTAATTTATCGCTAGCAAGGATTTGATGACAACTTAATCAACTTTTTTACTATACTTTCGTTCAGGCTGTCAGGCTTTCAAATAATTACAGTTGATTGTTGATCTGCTATTAGCATGTCATGTTCATACTGATAAAAGCAGTTAATGAAATTAATCAATAACAGTTTTGTTTCCTCTTTCTATGCCTTTAATAGGTAACGTTACAAGAAGCAATGAAAATGAAAGCTAGACTCACTGTGAGTGGCAAACAAGAAGATTCAGCTACACAAACTCAAACATCGACGGGTGGAGGAGGCTCAATTATGGCTCCACATATGATGCATAGTGTCCCGTCTTCGAGATACGCGAAAAGATAAATGAGTTCATAAAATTATATTTATAATATTTGCTTGGTTGGTACCACTTTCTGCCGCAAAAGTGTACTATCGTATATATTTTGGTTGGTCAAATAATGGTAACGTTCTGTGAACAGCTGTTTTAGAATGCTAATCTGAATGAAAGTACAGTTGAAATTTTCCTGAGATTTCAAATATATCACTAGTAAATGTCATAAAAGCTATCATTTGGATAATGAATGTACCTACTAATAACTGTTTAAAGTGTTAAGGAACGACTGATTCACACTATTGTCTATAAAAAGTCGTATTGTTCATGAACCTGTACTTAAATATTACTATTGTTATTGCATATTCGTATGTTGTTGTGCATTGCTTGTGTCAAGTGTATAATTGCGAATATTGGTAAGAAGTAATAGGCCAAATTTTTTTTCGAAATATGTATGTGTGGGCATGTAAGTAAAAATCAATGCTGAATAATTGTGGTGTGTTAATAATAATATCATAATTTGTAATAAAAGTTGGGCTGAGATGAAAGGTTTTAAATTAATTTCCAATCTCCATTACAATTTGTAAATTGTATTCAATTCTAACATGACGACGAAGTATCTTAAATCCCTGCTCTTCATTTCATCCTCTTCTCCAATCGAATTCTGATGATACGAATGCAAAATCATAATCCCTCTTCCGCTACTTGAATTGAGAACAAGAAAGGATGATAAATGTTCAGCGATTTAGTATACAAGTTTGAGCTGCTCAAAGCTGTCGTTCACTATATATTAATTCCATTCATGATATTGGGAACCTCTAGGGACAAATGAATACTGGAGTAAGCGCTTGGCTGAAACCAGACATAAAATGAGTCTCATATTGCAGGACAGGAAAATCACTTTTTTCGCTCATCCACCAAATGCATTTTTACTTTTGGATGTCAATCTGGCAACTTTTGGACAAATATTTGTTCAACCGATTTATTTTTCTTCTTTTTTTGCAACTTTTGATGGAAAAAAAATTCGATACGGCGCAAAAAAGTGCAACTTTTGTTTTCCAAGTTTTCTGTAGGTAGGTCTATAGATAGAGGCTATTTTGTGAAATTGCCAAAGCTTTTTTCTTGATCCTCAGCGCTGCTCACCAAAGTATAGAGCATATACATGACTACATGACCGGCATTCATAATGAGACATGGGATTCTACGGAAAGGGGAAGCAAACAAGGAAAGCTTGCATATATAGTTGGGTGTATTCATCATCATACCGCGTAAAACTTGACGATCTCACCCTCTTGCATTAGAATGAGGAGAAAATGTATAGACGCCAAACCTCTGGAAAGTGAGTAAAAGCGAAAGATTGTAGAAGAGCCAGGCAGAGTGGGTTAATTAATTGCTTGACTTGACTAGATGAAAGAGAAATTAGTCTAAAGTTGCTGAATTTGTTGGCTCTCGTGTAAGTGAAGTCCACCAAATACTGGATTGGCAATAGAAAAGACACCATGACTATATTTGGCTTACCATTGGTCGGTGCATTTTCCGTATCTCTGGCATTGGCTTTTATGAACTGACTATTAAGAGCACAATCACAATCAGAAACTTTTGTAATATATTTTCCAATTTCAGCACATATTTACATAGGTTAGGTTTGCATACGATTTGACCGCTTGGGCACCAAAAATTGATGTAAAGTTCAGCTTTGCATCATTTCAGGGTCGGGCAACGATTGTTTTAAACGTTTTAGCATTGGTCAATACAAGGACTTAGAAACTCAATTTTGAATTTTTTATTGCAAAAAATCTATATAGATTTCTTAAGGGCTTAGCCCATGGAACCCGTACATAATTGAAATGCATGCAAAATCATTGTAAACATTAAGGGAATATAGTATTCAAGTAGAGACAGTGGTACTAAAAACTAGAAGAAAAAATTAGACATTGTGTGGTAAACACAAAAAAGGTATGAAGAAATTATTGAATAGAATAAAGTTATGACTAAACTAATTGAGAATTTGTAGATGAATGATGGAAATCTTTATGGGCTATAAGATGTGTAGAAAGTTTATTTAACCAGAAATTCAAATACGGCGCATACTATCATACTATTAATGTGACCCTTGTTTTCGACCATTAAAGTCTGGCATAGGAAGGAAAGAGATGGGGATCAAGATAAGTGGCTTGCTCTACTAATCGACTCTCATAGAGGAGGGCTAATCAAGATGAACAACGTCTCTTTCTCCCTCAGTCTACCAGACATGGCAACGAAGAATTTCCATTTCTAACTGTCCTCGAATGATCAATCGGAAATTGTTTCAAACAACAAATTAGCTGTAGCTGCTGGAAATTAAATATAGGAAACTTGGTATGGCTCTCTAATACTGTAGTTTCGGTAAGGTATAGTTGTCATTCGCTATATAATAGCTGGTCTACAAATCTAATGCAAAGATTCTAGTCTATTTGATCGGATATTGAAGGAATATCAAGCTAATCAAGTATTCTAGGTTGGAGATCAACGGATGAACCAAATCTAAATGGCCGTTTGAAGATATATGTATGCCATTTTCATATATAGTTAGTTAGTTTGCGAAACTTATGTTTTGAGTAAATGAGAATGTTGAGAAATTTGATTCATTTTCGTTGACAGGATTTTCAAAGAGTAATGTAGATTTTGCAAACCCAAGTAGTAACTTTAGTGATTTACGATGCTAAAATTTTCCACTCTTTGCATTTTTATGGTAAATTTAAATTTTATTTTTGAATAGGCAATTCATAAAATTTAATTGAGCGTGTTGCATAATCGAAGGTCTGAACAGGGAAAACTTATGACTCGTTTTCGTTATGCATGGTCATGTTGCGAAAGTTTTTGCGACTTGGCAAATCGTTTTTACTATCCAGATATTTTTCTTACTATTCTTTGAGCAGAAAATATTAGAATATGCAAAAAATAGTGTTGTGTAAGCATCTAAAAGTTTCAGCCTATCATCATCTCTAGCTATTGTGTCTCTTTACGAGCAATTATATTTCCTTTGATGGAGCATTGTGACTTTTGTTGCATACTTTTTGCACACTTGCGATTTCCCATATATTTTCAAAGTATACATTAGAAAAGTCGTTTCACCTAAAAATAACTCAAGAGATAAGAATACCTGTGGCGCGGGGAAAGTTAATGCAAAAATAACATAAAATAGCAAGTGCTATACAATTTCGCATTATTAAAATTCAAAAAATGTGTAAGAATCTGGGTTACTACGTGATTTGGTTTTGTGGTGTATCAACTAAACTTTTTATAGTTCATTTCAGAGTAAAAAAAAGTTGCCTCATGTTATTTGGCTATCCCCGACAAATGGTCGATTTAAACAAAGTAAATCACTAAATCTGTAAAATGTTGTGGCAACAATAATTCATTGCTCATTTTCTCAGTTTAAAAAAATTATTTGAAAAAATTATTTGTTTACATTTTGTTGACAACGAAACATCCAATGCCAAATAACCTACCGAAAAAAAAATTCCATTTTTTTCTGAAATGAACTATAGGTGTGCGTGGCACCTGAGAAAGTAAGTTTAGTTATAGTTACGTAGGCAGCCCTATATGATGTTTATTATTACCCCGAGGATTTCTATAGCTCCATAAAAGAGCTTAACCAAAATCAATTAAACATCATCAAAAGGATGACCTTATTGCAGTAATTAACTTTATATTGCTTCCTTATTAAAAATAAACTCATTCATTATAGACTTTCCTTTCGCCAATATGCCTCAACCCACCAAGATTTATGTATCAGGCAGCTGCGTGGTAGAATTTTCTCATTCCAATCAAACACATAACTTCAACGACCATAAAATCAAAGTAACCTAAACCCCTTTTTTCCCCTGACTACTCAAGCCAATGGTTAGATTTAATCGATTCTCCCTCCATCCAACCTTTCGTAGTCAACAAAGCTATTTATCATGTACGGCATAACTGGAAACTAGAACAACACTTTATCACTCTCCATGATCACCTTAACAGCATAATATTGCCAATCTAGGTTTGTTCCTGCATTTTGTTTATCACTTAATGTGTTTATTAAGGAACAGTCGTGCAGCCGTTTTATCCTATGCATATTTATGTGCAGATAAAAACATGTACTCCTCTACTCAATACACATGCAGATCATTAAAGTAAATAAGATAGAATGAATGATACACTGTATAGAAGGGTTGCTCTGTTATTGAACAGCGTACGATTTTTGTCTGCGTGTATTGAGTACTCTTGGACGCCATATTTAACTTTTTTTTAATTAGTAAACACTTGCAGTTTATCAAGCCGGTTCTAAAAAAAACTAACTCATAATCGTACTTTATATGCTCAATTCAAATTACATGGCAATATTCGTGTGCACGGTATAGTTTTTGAACCACCCTCATTATAAAGGGCCCATCACATGCAGGACCTTCAATAGCACTCGAGTCAAAACCTCCCACACGGAAAGCTTTTGATTCCCCGTATGATTTCAGGCTGTTCAATCATAAAAGATGAACCAGACTCGCTGTTTATAGAAGCTCAATGTCTCAATGTCAAAATGATGACTGACAGATTGTTCTATGCTCACCTGAGATACAAAACGCGTGTTTGATTTTGAAACCGACCAATCAAAGCACCCTATGCACCGCTGCGATACTGTGCGCTTTTCGTAAAACATGCTTACTGCAACGTTATCTGGTTCAATAAACCTCAGCAAGAGGGTATACCGACGAAGCCGGGTTATAAGGAATTATTTATATTAATATTACAAAAAACCAGTAATAATAATTAGGGGTTTTTATCGTTTTTCAGTAGTTTCATCAGCTAGTTTTTCTCTGTTCACCAACTTGCAATCGCAAATGGAATCATCAATCAACATCATTTTGATTTTCGCGCCAACAATCATACTACTACAAGTTATTCCAGTAAACTGATCAGATGAC
>Ga0210040_10002614_pt1 | contig 25262 bp, 26 predicted proteins | sample CryGeyCG12114_NA_FD_185462 | JGI IMG/M metagenome (GOLD analysis project Ga0210040, IMG submission 185462) | Groundwater microbial communities from aquifer - Crystal Geyser CG19_WC_8/21/14_NA (SPAdes) (version 2) | ecosystem: Environmental > Aquatic > Deep subsurface > Groundwater | place: USA... | reverse complement strand
GTACGCCGCCCACGGCCTGACCCCGCGGGTGGTCACCTCCGAGGATCTGGACGCGACCGTCGTGGTCGGCACCCGGTGCCAGTCGTCGGCCCAGTCGTCGGCCCAGTCGTCGGCCCAGTCGTCGGCCTAGTCGTCGACCCCGCGCGCCGCCAGCGCCTCCCCGAGCGCGTCGGCGTGCCGCAGCGCCCGCACCACCAGTGGCACCGCGAACGCCCGTGGGCTCGCGCCCAGCCCCCGCGCCCGCTGTGCGTCGCGGACCTGCTCGGCCAGTCCCACCACCACCGGCACGGACCGGATCCCGAGCGCGATCACGAGGCCGACGCGCTCCGGGTCGACGCGGAGCAGCCGCAGCGGCCGACAGCCGGTGACGACCGCGTCCACCAGGTCGGTGGTGCGGGTCGTCAGCGTGACGAGCGCGGCGGCCAGCACGAGCAGCCCGAGCACCCCCACGACGACGACCGCCCGCTGCCAGCCGGAGACGACCAGCTGCACGAGGAACGTCAGGGTCGCGATCCACAGCACCGGCCGCACCTGGGCGACGACCACGCGCGGTGGGAGCCGTGCCAGGGCGTAGAAGGCCCCCAGCAGCGCCGCGGCCACGAGGACCTGCCAGGGCCGCTCCACGAGCACCGAGCCGACCCCGGCGGCGACCAGGGCCAGCAGCTTCAGCCCGGCCGGCAGCCGGTGCAGCACCGACGTGCCGGGCTGGAACAGCCCGAGCGTGCTCACCCCATCAGCCCGCGGTAGTGCCGCACCGCGGCAGCCGGCTCGTCGTCGGCGACCAGCCGGCCCTCGTCGAAGACCAGCACCCGGTCGAAGCCGTCGAGCAGCTCGAGGTGGTGGGTGACCAGCAGCACCTGCTGCGGGAGGCCGGCGACCACCGAGGAGATCAGTCGGGCGTTGCGCAGGTCGAGCAGGGTCGTCGGCTCGTCCATCACCAGCACCGCCGGCTGCGTGACCAGCACCGACGCCAGCGCGAGCAGCTGCTTCTGCCCGCCGGAGAGCAGGTGCGCCGGGTGGTCGGCGTGGCCCGCCAGCCCGTACGCCGCCAGCGCCCCGTCCACCCGCTGCCGCAGCTCCTGCTTCGGCAGACCGCGCCGGCGCAGGCCGAAGCCGACGTCCTCGGCGACGGTCGGCATCACGATCTGCGCGTCGGGGTCGGTGAAGCAGAAGCCGACGCGGCGGCGCACCTCCCGGCCGTCCCTGCGCGTGTCCAGCCCGTCGACGCGCACCCGGCCTGAGGTCGGCAGCACCAGCCCGTTGACCAGCCGGGCGAACGTGGACTTGCCGGACCCGTTGGCCCCGACGACGCCGACGCGGTGCTCGCTCAGGCGCAGGTCGAGGTCGACCAGGACCGGCCGGGAGCCGTAGCGGTGGCTGACCCCCGCCACCTCGATCACGGGCACTGCTCGACCACCACCGCGACGCCCTGGCCACCCCCGGCGGCGATCGCCGCGAGCCCGAGCCGGCCCGCGTCCCTACGCACCAGCTGGCTGAACAGCCGGACCACCAGCACGGCACCCGACGCACCCCACGGGTGACCCAGCGCCAGCGCCCCGCCCTGCGGGCACACCCTCGCCGGGTCGAGGCCGAGGTCGTCGCAGCAAGCCAGCACCTGACCGGCGAACGCCTCGTTGAGCTCGACGACGTCGACGTCGTCCAGTCCCACGCCGGCCCGGTCCAGTGCTGAGCGGACCGCCGGCACCAGACCCAGCCCGGGGAGCCCGGGGTGCACACCGGTGGTCGCGGTGGCCAGCACCCGCAGCCCCGGGACGCCCAGCCTGCGGTGGGTCGCGGCGTCCACGAGGGCCACCGCGGCGGCGCCGTCGTTGACGCCGCAGGCGTTGCCGGCCGTGACCGTGCCGCCGTCCTCGACGGGACGGAACGCCGGCCGCAGCCGGGCGAGCCGCTGCTCGGTGAGCCCGGAGCGTGGCCGCTCGTCACGGCGTACACCGGCGACCGGCACCACCTCGTCGTCGAAGCCCCCGGCGTCCCGAGTGGCGACGGCGCGAGCGTGGGAGAGGGCGGCGTAGGCATCCTGCCGCTGCCGGCCGACCCCCGCCGTCTCCGCCAGCACGTCGGCGGCCCACCCCATGTCGGGGTCGCCGAGCGACGCCGGCGCGAACGGCGCGCGGTCGTACGGCTGCGGCGGATCCCCGCGCCAGGCCCGCAGCGGGGCCGTGGAGGCCGACTCGACGCCCCCGGCGAGCACCACGCCGGACCTCCCGCGCAGCAGGGCCGCCCCCACCTCCACCGCCGCGAGGCCCGAGGCGCACTGCCGGTCCACGGTGAGGGCCGGCACGTCGACCGGCAGCCCCGCCGTCAGCGCCGCGACCCGGGCGAGGTCGCCACCGGGACCGGTGCAGTTGCCGAGCACCACCTCGAGCACCGGCGCACCCGGGAGCGTCCCGGCCAGGGCGGCCAGCACCGGCGCCGCGAGGTCGGCCGCGGGGACCCGGGCCAGGGCACCACCGGCGGTGCCGAGGGGGGAGCGCAGCGCCGCGACGACGACCGGCTGCTCTCCCTGCTCGTGGTGGGGACTCACGGGCTGCACGCTAGACCAGCCGGCGAACCGTGCCGGCCGCTCCGGCCGCCACCGTGGAGGCCAGCGCCGCCCGGTCGGTCTTGCCCGCCGGCGTGACCGGCAGCCGGTCCACGGCGAACCACACCCGCGGGCGAGCCGCACCGCTCAGCTCCCGGCGGGCCAGCTCCAGCAGCGGCCCGTGGTCGCGGTCGCAGGTGAGCGCGACCGCGACCACGCTCCCGAGCTCGGCGTGCGGCAGCGCGACCGCGCAGACCTCGCCGGTCGCCCGACCCTGCAGCACCGCCTCCACGTCGGCGAGCACCACCGTCGCCCCGCCCACCGTCGCGGCGTCGGGCCGGCCGGCCACCCCCAGCAACCCGTCCTGGAACCGGCCCCGGTCCCCGACCGTGGCCCAGTCGCCTGCGCGACGGAGCGAGCCCTCCGGGCCGGCGTAGCCGTCGCAGAGGAAGGCGGAGCGCACCCACAGCTCGCCGTCTCGGACCTCGACGTCCACCCCGGGAAACGGCCGGAGCGCGTCGGCGTGCCCGCCCCAGGCCACGAACGACAGCTCCGCGGCGCCGTAGTAGTGGTGCACGACGACGCCCGCGGCCACCGCCCGCTCGTGCAGCGCCGGCGACAACCGGTCCCCGGCGACCACCACCGTCGCCAGCGGGACGCCCTCGTCCAGGCAGCGGGCCAGCCCGGACGCTGTCAGCTGCGCGTGCGTCGCCCCCGCCGGCGAGTCCACGACCGCGGCGCCGAGGAACGCCGCGTGCACGGCTGCGAACAGGTTCATCGTGGCCGACAGCGGTCCCGGCACCCACACCCGGGAGCGGTCCGTGAGGCCGGCCAGGCCGGCGACGGTGCCGAAGGAGTCCACCCAGGACGCCGTGGTGCGCACCACCCGGCGGGACGTGCCCGACGTACCGGAGGAGCCGAGCACCACCCGGTCGCCCGCTGCGTGGGCGGCGAGGAAGTCCGCGACCGAGGCGACCTCGCGGTCAGACAGGGGTGCGCTCCCGGGCCGGGCGTGCCACGCCCAGCAGTCCGGGGTAGGCGGCGTGCACCCCGCGGGCCACGAACGCCGCGGCCACCGCCTTGACGGCGTCCCCGAGCACGAACCAGCCGGTGCCGGCGACGACCGGCCAGACACCGAGGTGGGTGACCAGCACCGTGCCGGCGATGCCGAGGGCGTAGATCACCACGATGCCGCCCACGACGTTGGCGACGACTCCCCAGGCGAGCCGGTACGTCGTGCCGCCCCGCTCGACCAGCCAGCCGACCACGCCGGCGCAGAGCGGGAACCCGACCAGGTAGCCGATGCTGGGCCCGGCGAAGACCCCGAGGCCGCCGCGGCCACCGGCCAGCAGCGGGAGCCCGACGGCCACCAGGACCAGGAACAGCAGGAGCGCACCCGCCCCGCGCCGCGCGCCGAGGACGGAGCCGGCGAGCATCACCCCGAGGGTCTGGGCGGTGATCGGCACCGGGATGCCCGGCGGCAGGACCGCCGGCACCAGCCCGAGGGCGGCCACCACGCCGGCGAAGGTGGCGACCAGGGCGAGGTCGCGCGAGCTCCAGCGGCGGGTCATGCGCGGGAGTCTAGGGGGCCCGCGCGGGGCGCCCGGATCAGAGCCGCTGCGCCGAGAAGGTGTCGCAGGCGTCCAGGGTGCCCTCCCGCAGCCCGGTGCTGAACCATCGCTGCCGCTGCGCGGCCGACCCGTGGGTCCAGCTGTCCGGGTCCACGCTCCCCGACGACCGCTGCTGGATCCGGTCGTCCCCGACCGCCGCCGCGGCGTCCAGCGCCCGGTCGATGTCGTCCTGGGTGAGGTCCTCGATGAAGGTCTGGCCGTTCTCGTCCTCGGCCGTGGTCGCGTGCCCGGCCCAGATGCCGGCGTAGCAGTCGGCCTGCAGCTCCAGACGCACCGAGCCGCTGGTCGCGCCCTGCTGGGTCTTCACCTTGCTCATCGTGCCCAGCAGGTCCTGCACGTGGTGGCCGTACTCGTGGGCCAGCACGTAGGCCGTCGAGAACGCCCCGCCCTCGGCGCCGAGCTGCCCCTGGAGCATGTCGGTGAAGAAGCTGGTGTCGAGGTACACGTGCCCGTCGACCGGGCAGTAGAAGGGCCCCATGTCGGAGCTGGCGCTGCCGCAGCCGGTCTGGGTGCCGCTCGCGAACACGTCGGTCTCCGCCCGGGTGTACGTCGTGCCGCTTTGCCGGGGCAGCTCGGCGGCCCAGAACGACTGGATCGAGTCGACGTCGGCCACCAGGGCGCAGTCCTGGTCCTGGTTGGCGTCCGCCCCGGTGCGGCACTGGTCGAAGCCCTGCACGCTCCCGCCGTCGGACACCGACGAGGAGGAGCTGCCGGTCCCGCCGAGGGCGTTGACCACGACGTACACCACGACGAGCAGGACCAGCCCGCCGATCCCGCCGCCGACGCGGACGCCCCCGCCTCCACCCAGCGGGAAGCCGCCGCCACCGCCGAGACCCCCTCCGCCCCGGCGGTTGGAGACCTGGCTGCTGTCGAGTCGGGCCCGGGGGTTGTAGCGCATGGTCGGAGCCTGCCCGAAGGGCCCGTAGAATATGCACGAGATGATCACCGCCCAGCAGCTCGAGGTCCGTGCCGGCGCGCGCCTCCTGATGGACGGCGTGTCGTTCCGCGTCGCCCCGGGGGACAAGGTCGGCCTGGTCGGCCGCAACGGCGCCGGCAAGACGACCCTGACCAAGATCCTCGCCGGCGAGGCCCTGCCCGCCTCTGGCACGGTCACCCGCAGTGGCAGCGTCGGCTACCTCCCGCAGGACCCCCGCACCGGTGACCCGGAGGTGGTCTCGCTGCACCGGATCCTGTCCGCCCGCGGTCTCGACGACGTCGTGCGCGGGCTCCGGGAGGCCGAGGAGGAGATGGCGTCGGAGGACCCGACGGTGCGCGACCGGGGCATGCGCCGCTGGGAGCGGGCCGACGCCGCGCTGCACGCCGGCGGCGGGTACGCCGCGGAGGCCGAGGCCCGCCAGATCGCCGCCAACCTGGGCATCGCCGACCGGATCCTCGGCCAGCCGCTGCGCACCCTGTCCGGCGGCCAGCGCCGCCGCGTCGAGCTGGCCCGGATCCTGTTCTCCGGTGCCGAGACGCTGCTGCTCGACGAGCCGACCAACCACCTCGACGCCGACTCCATCGTGTGGCTGCGCGACTTCCTGAAGTCGTTTAAGGGCGGCCTGATCGTGATCAGCCACGACGTGGCGCTGCTGGACGCGTGCATCACCAAGGTGCTGCACCTCGACGCCAACCGGGCCGAGATCGACGTCTACAACATGGGCTGGTCGACCTACCTCAAGCAGCGCGAGACCGACGAGAAGCGGCGCAAGCGGGAGCGGTCCAACGCCGAGAACAAGGCCCGCACCCTGACCGACCAGGCCAACAAGATGCGCGCCAAGGCCACCAAGGCCCAGGCCGCCCAGTCGATGCTGAAGCGCGCCGAGAAGATGATGGCGGGCGTCGAGGGCGAGCGTCGCGCCGACCGGGTCGCGAAGATCAAGTTCCCGGCGCCCGCGCCCTGCGGCAAGACCCCGCTCACCGCCGAGGAGCTGTCGAAGTCGTTCGGTTCGCTCGAGGTGTTCACCGACGTGGACCTGGCCATCGACAAGGGCAGCCGGGTCGTGGTGCTCGGCCTCAACGGTGCCGGCAAGACCACGCTGCTGCGGATCCTGGGCGGGGTCGACCAGCCGGACACCGGCCAGGTCCAGCCCGGCCACGGCCTCAAGCTCGGCTACTACGCCCAGGAGCACGAGACCCTGGACACCTCGTTGTCTGTGCTCGACAACATGCGGCACGCCGCGCCCCAGCTCACCGACACCGAGGCGCGCAGCGTGCTCGGCTCGTTCCTGTTCAGCGGGGACGACGCCACCAAGCCGGCCGCGGTGCTCTCCGGCGGGGAGAAGACGCGCCTCGCGCTGGCGATCCTCGTGGTCTCCAGCGCCAACGTGCTGCTGCTCGACGAGCCCACCAACAACCTGGACCCGGCCTCCCGCGAGGAGGTGCTCGCCGCGATCCGCACCTACGAGGGCGCGATCATCCTGGTCACCCACGACGAGGGCGCGGTCGCCGCGCTGGAGCCCGACCGCGTGCTGATCCTCCCCGACGGCGTCGAGGACCTCTGGAACGCCGGCTACGCCGACCTGGTGTCCCTGGCCTGACCCGCTCCCCCCGAGTTGTCAGAGCCGGGGAGTGCCGTGGCCCTCTCCACCTCTGACAACTCGGGGGGACGTGGGGCAGGGCCCGGCTAGAGTCCGGCGCATGGAGCAACCGAGCACCCAGCAGCCCGACGTGGACCCGGCGGTGCTCGCCGCGGGCGGCCTGAGGTACGACGTCACCGGGCTCGTCGCGACGATCACCCTGGACCGTCCCGAGCGCAAGAACGCGCAGACCCCCGCGACCTGGCAGGCGCTGGACATCATCGGTGCGTCCCTCGACCGCGGCGTGCGGGTCGTGGTGGTCCGCGGCGCCGGGGACACCTTCTCCTCCGGGCTCGACCGCCGGATGCTCGACCCCGGCGCGGACCAGGCGGGCCCCGGTGCCGAGCCGTCCGTGCTCCAGCTGCTCGACCTGCCCGACGGGGAGATGGCCGAGAGCATCGCGGCCTACCAGGAGGGGTTCACCTGGTTGCGTCGACCCGAGATCATCAGCATCGCAGCGGTGCGCGGCGCGGCGGTCGGCGCCGGCTTCCAGCTGGCGCTGGCCTGCGACCTGCGGGTGGTCGCCGAGGACGCCCGGTTCTCCATGCGCGAGCCGCTGCTCGGGCTGGTCCCGGACCTGACGGGAACAAAACCCCTGGTCGACCTGGTTGGCTACTCGCGCGCCCTGGAGATCTGTGCCACCACCCGGTGGGTGCCGGCCGACGAGGCGCGCGAGATCGGACTGGCCACCGCGGTGGTCCCGTCCGAGGAGCTCGACGACGCGGTGTCCGACCTGGTGGCGGCCGTGACCGCTCCGGTCCACGGCGCGGTCACCGAGACCAAGGCGCTGCTACAGAGCGCCTCGCGGCTGGACCTCGAGGAGCAGCGGCTGGCCGAGCGGCTGGCGCAGGTGCGCCGGTTCCGCGAGCTGGCGGCCCTGACCGGGCGGTGAGGCGAGCGCCCGGGAGGGCGCAGGAGGAGGTGGTCCGGTGTCGATGGGCAGCGGCATGGGCCCGGTGTGGCGGCACATGCGCACCGACCGCAGCATCGCGGACCAGAAGCTGGCGCCGCACACGGTTCGACGGGTGCTCGCCTTCGCGCGCCCGCACCGGGCCCTGATCACCGCCTTCCTGGCGCTCACCGTCGTCGACGCGGCGCTGGTGGTGGTGACGCCGCTGCTGGTCAAGCACATCGTCGACGACGGCATCCTGCGCCAGGACACCCGTCTGGTGGTGACCCTGGCCGTCGCCGCGGCCCTCGTCGCGGTCCTGGACGCCGGCCTGGCGCTGGGCATGGGCTGGCTCTCGTCCCGGATCGGCGAAGGGCTGATCTACGACCTCCGCACCCACGTGTTCGCCCACGTCCAACGCATGTCGCTGGCGTTCTTCACCCGCACCCAGAGCGGGGCCCTGGTCTCCCGGCTCAACAACGACGTGATCGGCGCCCAGCGGGCGTTCACCTCGACGCTGTCCGGCACCGTCTCGAACTCGATCAGCGTGGTGGTCGTCGGCATCGCGATGCTGGCGCTGTCGTGGCAGGTCACGCTGCTGTGCCTGGCGACGTTCCCGCTGCTGCTCTTCTCCTCACGCTGGGTGGGCCGTCGGCTGGCGGGCCTCACCCGCGAGCAGATGCAGGGCAACGCCGACATGGGCAACGCGATGACCGAGCGCTTCAACGTGGGCGGCGCGATGCTGCTGAAGCTGTTCGGCCGCCGCGACGAGGAGGACGCCGAGTTCGCCCGCAAGGCCGGGCTGGTCCGTGACCTCGGCATCCGGATCTCGGTGATCACCCGGGTGTTCAGCGCCACCTTGATGCTGATGCCGGCGCTGGCCACCGCCCTGGTCTACGGCGTGGGCGGTGTGCTGGCCATCCACGGGTCGCTCACCGTCGGCACCCTGCTCGCGCTGACCACCCTGCTGCTGCGGCTGCTCGGCCCGCTGCAGGGACTGTCCAACGTGCGCATCGACGTGATGACGGCGCTGGTGAGCTTCGAGCGGGTCTTCGAGGTGCTCGACCTGCCGTCGATGATCGCGGAGTCGCCCGACGCCGTCGCGCTGCCCGCCACGGCCGCTCGCGTCGAGTTCGACCACGTGGCGTTCCGCTACCCGCGCGCCGACGAGGTGTCGTTGGCCAGCCTGGAGACGGTCGCCCGCACCGAGTCGCGCGACACCGGCCTGGTGCTGCGCGACGTCAGCTTCACCGCGCTGCCGGGGCAGATGGTCGCGCTGGTGGGGCCGTCGGGGGCCGGCAAGACCACCATCACCCACCTGGTCGCCAGGTTGTACGACGTGACGGCCGGGGTGGTGCGGGTCGACGGGCACGACGTGCGCGAGGTGAGCCTGCAGTCGCTGGAGGACGCTGTCGGCTACGTCACCCAGGACGCGCACATGTTCCACGACACGATCCGGGCCAACCTGGCCTACGCCCGTCCCGGCGCCGGCGACGAGGCGATCTGGAGCGCACTCGACGCCGCCCAGATCGGCTACCTGATGCGCTCGCTGCCCGACGGCCTGGACACCGTCGTCGGCGACCGCGGCTACCGGCTCTCCGGGGGTGAGCGGCAGCGGCTCGCGATCGCGCGGCTGCTGCTCAAGGCGCCGCCGATCGTGGTGCTGGACGAGGCCACCGCCCACCTGGACTCGGAGTCGGAGGTGGCCGTGCAGCGGGCACTCGACCAGGCCCTGCAGGGACGCACCTCGCTGGTCATCGCGCACCGACTCTCCACGGTGCGCGACGCCGACCTGATCCTGGTCGTCGACGACGGCCGCGTCGTGCAGTCGGGGACCCACGAGTCGCTGCTGGCCGGAGGTGGCCTGTACGCCGACCTCTACGCGACCCAGTTCGCGGTGCCCTCGGCCTGAGCGCCGCACCCGGGAGCCCACGGCACCGGTCAGTCGGGGGAGCGGGCGCCCCGGCCGGCGGGCAGCAGCCGTCGCAGGTCCGGGGCCGATGCCCCGGGCACGGCTGTGGGTGAGCGCATCCGTTTCCGCTCGTCGTAGGCCAGGTAGAAGAACCCGAACACCGCGAGCACCCCGAAGAACCACCACTGCAGGCCGTAGAAGAAGTGCGGGCCGTTGCCGAGGTCGGGCAGCTCGGCGCGCACCAGCGCCGTGGCCGGCCGCGGGTCCTCGGTCTCGGCGTCCACGAAGCCGCCGTACACCGGCCCGTCGAGCGTCGGCGCGATCTCCCGGCTCGAGATCGCCCGTGCGGAGCGGTCGACCACGGTGGCCGCGTCACCGGTGGCGTCGGCCCGGACCCAGCCGGTGACGGTGACCTGCCCCGATGGTGGTGCCGGGGCGTCGACCTGGTCGGCGCCCACGTTGCCGGTCTGCATCCACCCCCGGTCGACCAGCAGCAGCGGGCCCCGCGTGGTGCGCAGCGGCGTGACGATGTCGACCCCGGAGTCCCCGTCGCGGGTCTGGTAGCGGATCACCACCGAGGCGTCCGGCTCGTAGGTGCCGGTCGCGGTCACCCGGCGCCACTCGTCCCGCGCGCTGGCGTCCCGGCCGGGGCGCAGCACGTCCCCGACGGGGGTGGCACCGGCCCGCAGGTTCGTCCGGATCTGGGTGTTGCTGGACTCGCGGTCGTGCAGCCGGTGGAACTGCCACTGGCCCAGGAGGTAGGCCGCATAGGCCAGCAGCAGCACGGTCACCGCGAACAGCAGCCACCGCCGGCTGAACATGAAACTCACGCCCCGACCTTAGCCCGGCGCCGCAGCTCAGCCGGTGCCGCAGTCCGCCCCGACGGCCGAGGGCGCCGTGCACCCGGGCCGTAGGATGACCAGATGGGCACCGGACTCCTCCTCGACACCTTCGGCCGCGCCGCGACCGACCTCCGGGTGTCGCTGACGGACCGCTGCAACCTGCGCTGCTCCTACTGCATGCCGGCCGAGGGCCTGGACTGGATGCCGACCCCTGAGGTGCTCACCGACGACGAGGTCGTGCGACTGATCACCGTGGCGGTCGAGCAGCTCGGCGTGCGGGAGGTCCGCTTCACCGGCGGGGAGCCGCTGCTGCGCCGGGGGCTCGCTGACATCGTCCGGCGCACCGCCGCCCTCGAGCCGCGACCCGACACCTCCATCACCACCAACGCCCTCGGCCTGGCCCGCACCGCCCGGACGCTGGCCGCCGCGGGCCTGGACCGGGTCAACGTCAGCCTCGACACCGTCCGCCGGGCCGACTTCGCCACCATCACCCGACGCGACCGCCTCCACGACGTGGTGGCCGGTCTCGAGGCCGCCGCCGCCGCGGGGCTCGGGCCGGTCAAGATCAACGCCGTGCTGCTGCGCGGGGTCAACGACGACCAGGCCGCCGAGCTGCTCGGCTGGTGCCTCGAGCGCGGCTACGAGCTGCGCTTCATCGAGCAGATGCCGCTCGACGCCCAGCACGGCTGGAGCCGCGAGGCGATGGTGACGGCCGAGGAGATCCTCGCCTCGCTGTCTGAGCGGTTCCTGCTCACCCCCGCCCAGGAGCCTCGCGGCAGCGCCCCCGCCGAGCTGTTCGCCGTCGACGGTGGGCCCGGCACGGTCGGGGTGATCGCCTCGGTCACCCGGCCGTTCTGCGGCGACTGCGACCGGGTGCGGCTGACGGCCGACGGCCAGATCCGCAACTGCCTGTTCGCCCGGGAGGAGAGCGACCTGCGCGGCGCGCTGCGGGCCGGTGCCGACGACGCGGAGCTCGCCGACCGCTGGCGCACGGCGATGTGGGGCAAGCGGGCCGGCCACGGCATCGACGACCTGAGCTTCCTGCAGCCCGGACGTCCGATGTCGGCCATCGGGGGCTGACTCCGGCTCCGCAGCGCGGGGTCCCGGGTCGGTGGACCCCGACCTGGCAGGATGCATCCATGCGCGTGTTCGCCGCGATCGTGCCGCCGCCGGCGGTGCTCGACGAGGTCTTCACCCTGGTGGACTCCGTCCAGGTGGTGCCGGAGTCGCAGCCCCAGCAGCGACGTGGACTCCTCGGCCGTCTCGCGTCCAAGGGCCAGCCCAGAGGAGAGCAGGCAGCCGGCGAGCCGGTGGCCCCGGCTCCGCCGCAGCTCGACGTGACCAGTCGCGAGCTGGCGCACCTCCCGGTCTCCGGGTTCGGCAACGTCACCCTGGCCGACTCCCGGCGACTGGCGGCGGCCCTGCGGACCGCGGTGGCGTCCTGGCCGAGGCCGCAGCTGCACTTCTCCGGAGCCACAGCCCTGGAGTGGCCCGGCGACGAGGCGGTGTGGGCCAAGCTCGGCGGCGACGTCGACGGCCTGATGACGGTGGCCCGGGGCGTCCCGATGGTGGTCCAGCGCCTCGGCTTCTTCGTCGACCGGCGTCAGTTCCGACCGTGGATGGCGGTGGGCACGATCAACGCCGGGACCACCGCGCCGTACCTCGAGCAGCTGGTCGCCGCGCTGACGGCGCACCGTGGCAGCGGCTGGGTCCTCGACCACGTCTCGCTGATGCGGCGCAGCAACGAGGAGGACGGCGAGCTGCAGTTCGAGGAGCTCGAGAAGCTCCGGCTGGCCCGCTGAGACTCAGCCGGCCTGCGCGGCTCTCCTCGCCTCGACGACGGACACGACCGGGTGGTCGTCCGGCTCGCCGGGAAGCTCCAGGTCGACCGAGCGGTTGTCGGCGAGAACCCGGACCAGCTCGGCCAGGGGCATCGGGCGGTGCAGGAGGAATCCCTGGGCGTAGGGGGCGTGCACGTGGTCGCGCAGGTGGTCGAGCTGGCTGGCCCGCTCGATGCCCTCGACCACGACGTCGAGGCCGAGCGCCTGACCCATCATCGTGATCGAGCACAGCAGCGCGCAGGCCCGCTCGTCGCTGTCGATGGCCTCGGAGAACGACAGGTCGGTCTTGATGATCTGCACCGGCATGTCCTGCAGGTAGCCGATCGAGGAGAAGCCGACGCCGAAGTCGTCGATGGCGAAGGGCACGCCGCGATCGGCCAGCGCCCGCATGGCCTCCAACGAGGCGGGGTCGTTGCCGATCCCGTCGCGCTCGGTGATCTCCAGGACCAGACCGGACCCGCCCATCGTCTCCAGTGCCGCCTCGACCTTCTGGACGAAGTCGGGCTCTCGCATCTGCTTGGCGGAGATGTTGACCGCGATGTTGATCTGCCCGCCGGCCGCCTGGATGGCCGCGGCGTCGCGGGCCGCCTGCGTCAGCACCACGTCGCCGAGCGAGACCACCAGACCGGACTCCTCGGCGATCCGGATGAACACGTCGGGCGGGACGTCGACCCCGTTCGAGCGCCACCGCGCCAGCGCCTCGACACCGGTGATCCGACCGGTCGAGGCGCGCACGATGGGTTGGTAGACGAGGTTGAGCTCGTGGTTGGCCACCGAGGACCGCAGCGACTCCACGAGCTCGAGACGCTGGAGCCGGGACCGGCCGATGGCGCGCTCGTACTCGACGTACTGGTTCTTGCCGCGCGACTTCGCCTCGTACATCGCGAGGTCGGCGTTGCGCAGCATGCTCTCGGCGGTCTCGCTGTTCTCGCCGAAGGCCACCCCGATGCTGGCCGAGAGCGACAACGAGTGCCCGGCCACGTCGACGCCACGGCCGAGCGAGGCCAGGATCCGCTCGCAGGCGGAGCTGACCTGCGCCGTGTCGACGTCCTCGAGCAGCAGTGCGAACTCGTCGCCACCGAGGCGGGCCACGGTGTCGCTCTCCCGCACGCACGCCCTGAGCCGGGCCGCGACGTCGACGAGCACCGCGTCGCCGGCCGCATGGCCGAACCGGTCGTTGACGGGCTTGAAGCCGTCGAGGTCGACGAACAGCAGCGCCAGAGGGGTGCCGCGGCGGCGCGCGACCTGCAGGGCGTGCTCCACCCGGTCGAGCAGGAGCCCGCGGTTCGGGAGGTTCGTCAGCAGGTCGTGCCGCGCGAGGTGAGCCATGTTCTCGATCAGGAGCAGGCGGGCGAACGCGTCGCGGGAGACCACCACCATGGCCTCAAGCGCCTTCTGGTCCGCGGACGTGGTCGAGCGGGCCCGGTGGCGGGCAGGAGCGACGATCCACTGGTCGTCCTGCTGCTCGACCTTGAGCACCGCGCCGATCTCGTTCGCCCCCGGCTCCTCGGGGCGGATCTCGACCTGCTCGATCCGCAGCAGCTTGCGGGCGTCCTCGACCAGGGCGTCGAGGACCTGCCGGGTGTCGGCGAGCATCTGTGCCCGGCCGGCGGCCGCGAAGAGGACCTCCAGCCGGCGGGCGTTCTCGGTGCCCTGGTTCAGCGCCCGGGTGGCCACCAGCAGCGCCGCGAGGGGCACGACGAGCAGCAGGATCGTCCACCAGTGGGCGTCGCGCTGCAGCACCGCGCCGAGGTAGCCCACGGAGTCGATGGGCACGAAGCAGGCGACCGCCAGCACGGTGCCGGGCTGGTCGAGGTGGTGCGCGATCGGGGTGGCGGTCTCGATCGCCACCGACAGGGCGGAGAGCAGGTAGTCCGTGGCGAAGTAGCAGGCGGCACCGACGACCACGGCGAGCAGCTCGACCACGTTGTCGTAGCCGTTGTCGCCGCGGATGCCGGTGATGACCAGGGTGAGCGCGCTGCCGGCCAGGACCCCGACCCCGAAGTTGAACAGCCTGACCAAGACGCGCCTCTGCGACGTCAGCTGGGTGATGAGCACACCCACTGACCAGGTCACCAGGGCCGCGGAGGGCGAGACGTCGACCTCGCAGAGCAGGAAGATCAGCACGCAGGAGTCGAAGGCGACCTCGACGCCGCCCTCGCCGCTGTCGATGACCATCGGGAACCTGGCGATGGCGACGATCACCGGGACGGCGAGCAGCAGGACCGCCCAGTCCAGCTCCTGGCCGACGAGTCGGGTGCAGGCGTAGGCGAGGGCTGCCAACCCGGTCGCGAGCACGCCGAGGTCGAACCAGCTGCTCCTCGACTCGAGCAAGGGCGCCAGCCGTCCGGGCATGAGACCTCCGCCCCCGCTTCCTAGGTGGACCACCAGTATCGGCCCCCGATCCGGCGCCGGCAGGGCTTTCGACGGGATTGTGCCCATGACCGGCCAGCTGCCAGCCAGTTGCCGGCCGGGCACCGGCCAGCTACCGGGCCAGCTCGGGATCGATCGGCTCGACCTCGCGGAGGAACTGCCGTGCCCCGAGGAAGTCGGAGAGGCTCTCCCGGTGCTCCTCGCAAGCCAGCCAGGTCTTGCGGCGGTCGGGCTCGTGCAGCCGCGGGTTGTTCCACCGCAACGCCCAAAGTGCGGCCGCGCGGCAGCCGCGGGCCGAGCAGGTCGGCTGGTCCTCGGGCGGGTTCACGCCGAGCATCCTGCCCGGACAGCCAGAGACGGGTGGACCCGGGGAGGAACAGCGCCGGACGACTACGGGGGAGAGTCGCCCGGCGCTGCACCAGCGGACGAGCCCAGACGGGGGATGCTGGGCTCGTCCGCGAACAGCATGGCACGCCGTCGGGGGCGGCGACAAACACGGTGTCAGGTTTCCCGCCGGGGTCCCACGGAGCTACTGCCGAGGCGTTCCGCCGATCGCGCGGGTGTCGGCATCGGGGGAGAAGTAGTCCGGGCCACCGTGGTCCGGGGCCGACTCGGAGTTGGCCACGACCACCGCGATGGTCGGCAGGAAGAACGACGCGGCCACGAAGGCCCACAGCCACCAGTGGCCCATGCTGAAGATGGCCAGCACGAAGCAGACGGTGCGGATCGTCATCGAGATCAGGTAGCGCCTCTGCCGCGCGGCGATGTCCTGCCCGCGGGTGCGCGGCGCCGTCGTGATCCGGACCGGCTCCGGTTGTCTGGCCATGGCCCCCACGGTAGTCGCGGGCCCCTAGGATCACAGGTCAGCGACCCCGCCACGACCGCCCCAGGAGTGAGATGTCCGACCGTGTCTACCGCGTCACCGAGATCGTCGGCACGTCGACCGACGGCATCGACCAGGCCATCCGCAACGGGGTCGCCCGGGCGTCCCGCACGCTCCGGCACGTCGACTGGTTCGAGGTGACGCAGGTGCGCGGCCACGTCCAGGACGGCCAGGTCGAGCACTACCAGGTGGGCCTCAAGCTCGGCTTCCGCCTCGAGGACGACTGACCGGACGCCCGCTGCGTTCGGTGTACGCCGGAGTAGGCGATAGCGTCTCGCGCATGAGCAGATCGGTCCTCGTCACCGGCGGCAACCGCGGCATCGGCCGCGCGATCGCGGAGGCGTTCCTCGCCGGAGGGGATCAGGTCGCGGTGACCTTCCGCAGCGGTGAGCCGCCGATCGACGCCCCGGAGGGGCTGCTCTGGGTCCGGTGCGACGTCACCGACCCCGAGTCGGTGGAGGCCGCCTTCGTCGAGGTCGAGGCGGCTCACGGACCCGTCGAGGTGCTGGTGGCCAATGCCGGCATCACCGCGGACACGCTGGTGCTCCGGATGAGCGAGGACGACTGGAGCCGGGTCCTGGAGACCAACCTGACCGGCTCCTTCCGCGTGGCCAAGCGCGCAGCCAAGGGCATGCTGCGGCTACGACGCGGTCGGCTGGTGTTCATCTCCTCGGTCGTGGGCCTGCTCGGGTCCGCCGGCCAGGTCAACTACGCGGCGAGCAAGGCCGGGCTGGTCGGCATGGCCCGCTCCCTGGCCCGCGAGCTCGGCAGCCGCTCGATCACCGCCAACGTGGTGGCGCCCGGCTTCGTCGAGACCGAGATGACCGACGTGCTGCCCGAGGACACCAAGAAGCAGTACCAGGGGCAGATCCCGCTGCAGCGCTTCGCCTCCGTCGAGGAGGTCGCCGCGGTGGTGACCTGGCTGGGCAGCGACGCCGCGGCGTACGTCACGGGCGCGGTCATCCCGGTCGACGGTGGCCTCGGCATGGGCCACTGACCACCAACCACAGGAGCACGACGACACCATGAGCACCCCCAGCACGAGCACCCCCAGCACGAGCACAGGCATCCTCGAGGGCAAGCGGATCCTCGTCGCAGGCGTGACGATGGACAGCTCGATCGGCTTCGCGGTGGCGCGGGTCGCGCAGGAGCAGGGCGCCACCGTCGTGGTGTCCAACTTCGGGCGCGCGCTCGGCATCACCAAGCGGATCGTCGGGCGGCTCCCCCAGCCGGCCCCGGTCGTGGAGCTCGACGTCACCGACCCCGAGCACCTCGAGCGGCTGCCCGAGCTGCTCCGCGAGCACGTCGACGGGCTCGACGGGGTGGTGCACTCGATCGCCTACGGCAACCCCGAGACGCTCCTCGGTGGCAAGTTCCTGACCGGCCCCTGGTCCGACGTGGCGCAGGCGGTGCAGGTCTCGGCGTACTCCCTGGCGTCGCTGTCGACGGCCTGCCTGCCACTGATGCAGGACGGCGGCTCGGTGGTGGGACTCACCTTCGACGCGAGCGTGGCGTGGCCGGCGTACGACTGGATGGGCGTGGCCAAGGCCGGGCTCGAGTCGACCGCGCGCTACCTGGCCCGCGACCTCGGGCCCCAGGGCGTCCGGGTGAACCTGGTCTCGGCCGGACCGCTGAAGACCCTGGCCGCCAAGGCGATCCCCGGCTTCGAGGAGCTGGAGTCGATGTGGAGCGACCGCTCGCCTCTGGGCTGGGACGAGAAGGACACCCTGCCCGCGGCCAAGGCGGTCGTCGCGCTGATGAGCGACTTCTTCCCCGCCACCACCGGGGAGATCGTGCACGTCGACGGCGGCTACCACGCGATGGGCGCCTGACCGAGGTCCGTCACGGCATCCGTGCGCTGAGCGCCGGACCGTCCGGTTCGATGGTCTCTGTCCGGTTCGTTACCTCCTGCACCGTTCGGCATGCGGGGCACCCGGCGGGGTGTCACAGTGGGGACCGTGAGCGAGCAGGAACGATCGACGGGCGGGCGCAGCCTCGTGGTGATGCGGCACGCCAAGGCGGAGCCGTTCGCGGCGAGCGACCACGAGCGCCGGCTGACCGACCGGGGTCGTGCCGCCGCGCGTGAGGCCGGCGAGCACCTGCGCGAGCTCGGCCTGGCCCCCGACACCGTGCTGGTGTCCTCGGCCACGCGCACCCGGGAGACGTGGGCCGAGGTCGCCCGGTCCCTGGACCCCGCCGACCCCGCCGTGACCGTCGACGACGCCTTCTTCACCGGCAGCGCCGACGTGGTGCTGAGCTCGCTCCAGGAGCTGCCCGAGGACGCGGGCACGGTGCTGTTCGTCGGGCACAACCCGACGGCGGCCTACCTCTGCCACCTGCTCGACCACGGCCAGGGCGATCCGGACGCGGTCTCCGGGCTGTTGTCGGGCTTCGCACCGGGCACGTTCGCGGTGCTCGAGCTGAGCACGTCGTGGGCCGACCTGCGCGCGGAGACGGCACGGCTGACGGCGTACCACGGGGGCGTCGACTGACTCAGGCCTCCGGGGTGGTGAGGCCCTCGCGGGCGTCGGCCGCCTCGACCTCCTCGCGGCTGATGCCGAGCAGGTACAAGATCGCATCGAGGTAGGGCACGTTCACCGCCGTGTCGGCGGCCTGCTGGACGACCGGCTTGGCGTTGAAGGCGATGCCGAGCCCCGCCGCCGAGAGCATGTCCAGGTCGTTGGCTCCGTCGCCCACCGCGACGGTCGCCTCCAGCGCCACCCCGGCCCGCTGCGCGAAGTCGCGAAGCGCGGCGGCCTTGCCGGCCCGGTCCAGCACCCGGCCCACCAGCCGACCGGTCAGCCGCCCGTCGACCACCTCGAGCTCGTTGGCGGTGGAGAAGTCGATGCCGAGGTCCTCGGCGATCCGGTCGGTGACCGCGGTGAAGCCGCCGGAGACGATGGCGAACCGGTAGCCGAGCCGCCTGAGCGTGCGCACCATGGTGCGGGCCCCCGACGTCAGCTGCAGCCGGTCGTGGACCCGGTCGAGCGCCTCGACGTCCAGCCCCGCGAGCAGCGCCACCCGCTCGCGCAGCGAGGCCTCGAAGTCCAGCTCGCCTCGCATCGCCGCCTCGGTGACCTCTCGGACGCGGTCCTCGCAGCCGGCCTCCTCGGCGAGCATCTCGATCACCTCGCCCTGCACCAGGGTGGAGTCCACGTCCATCACCAGCAGTCGCATGCCGTGGCGCAGCAGTGTCGCGGGCTGCACCGCCACGTCGACGCCACGCTGCGCGGCCTCCTCGGCCAGCGACACCCGCAGCACGTCGGGGTCTGCGCCGGAGACGTGCAGCTCGATCGCGGTCATCGGGTAGCGGGCCATCCGCTCGATGCGGTCGATGTTCGCCCCGGTCCCGGCGACCCGGCCGGCGATGGCGCCGAACGCCTCGGCAGTCAGCGGGTGCCCCAGCACGGTGACGTGGCTGCGTCCCTCCGGACGGCTGCGGTTGTCACCGGTGCCCCGGTCGACGTCGACGCTGAGGCCGAGCTCGGAGCCGACGGCGGTGACGACGTCGCGCAGCTCCTCCCACCGCGGTGGCGCGGCGACCAGCACACCGAGGACCAGCCGACGACGCAGGACGATCTGCTCGATGTCGAGCACGGCGACCCCGAAGCGGGCCAGCGCCGCGAACACCCCGGAGGTCACCCCTGGGCGATCCGTGCCGGTGAGCGTGATCAGGAGGGTCTGCCCGGACTCGTCGGTGCCCGCCGTCTCGTCCATCGCGCGCCGAGGCTACCCGCCCCACGGGTAGGCGCAGGCCGCCACCAGACCGCGTCTCGCAGCGTGGTCGAGCGGGATCAGCGCCTGGCGCCTGGCGTCCGCCTCGGCCGCGGTGAGGCTGCCACCGTCGTCGTCGCGGGCGAGTCCCACGATGGTGCGGCAGCGCGTGGACAGCGAGGCGAGACGTACGGCGCGCGGCGACATCTCACCGGGAAAGGAGAAGTCGGCCGGCGTGCGGAGCGCCATCAGCTCGTCGGCGACCTCGGGGCGCCACCGGGCCACGTCCAGCGAGGCCAGCGTGTCCGTCGTGCGCAGCAGCGTCTGCCGCAGGGCCGCGTCGGCCTCCGACGGGTCGGGCACCTGCCGGCGGGAGACCGCCGGGTGGGCCACCCACACCACCCCTGACCCCGCCCGGTGCGGCACCAGCCCCAGGCCGGCACCGTCGAGGACGACTCCCTCTCCGGCATCGACCACCTCGACGTTGAACGGTCCCGGACCGGCCAGGCCCAGGGGGTCGCCGGGCACCGGGAGCGCCAGGCCCGCACCGGTGGCCCCGGCCACCCGGAGTCGACCGAGCGCGACGATGATCGGGATGGTCTCCTCGGTCCCGGGCAGGCCGGTGACGTCGTGGGCGGCGTCGCCACCGACCACCGCGTCACGCGCGTCGTCCAGGCTGCACCGGCCGGTCGCCCACGCGGAGAACCACAGCGCGAGGCGCGCCGAGAGCGGCAGCGGGACAGAGCTCACGGGTCGAGGCTATGCAGCCGGCCCACACAGACCCATGCCCACTGCGAGGCCGGAGGGGACCCGTATAGGTTGGGTCCGCGCCGCCCCCAGCCGCCCACCGACCCGGAGGACCGCCCCGCTGATGTTCGTCCTGGAGCTGGCCGACGTGACGGTCCGACGCGGTCGGTCCACCCTGCTCGACGGGGTCGACTGGTCGGTCGAGGAGGACGAGCGCTGGGTGGTGCTCGGACCCAACGGCGCCGGCAAGACCACCCTGCTGCAGGTCGCCGCCGCGCAGGTGCACCCCACCAGCGGCGTCGCCGGCATCCTCGGCGAGGTGCTCGGCACCGTCGACGTCTTCGAGCTGCGGCCGCGGATCGGGCTGACCAGCGCCGCCCTCGCCGAGCGGGTGCCGCGCGCGGAGCGGGTGCACGACGTGGTGGTGTCCGCGTCGTACGGCGTGCTCGGCCGTTGGCGGGAGCACTACGACGAGCTCGACCACGCACGCGCGGCGGAGCTGCTCCGCGACGTCGGCGCATCGCGGCTGACCGACCGCACCTTCGGCACCCTCTCGGAGGGGGAGCGCAAACGGGTCCTGATCGCACGTGCGCTGATGACTGACCCCGAGCTGCTGCTGCTCGACGAGCCGGCGGCCGGCCTGGACCTCGGTGGCCGCGAGGACCTGGTGTCCACGCTGTCGGAGCTGGCGATGGACGCGGACGCTCCCGCGACGGTGCTCGTGTCCCACCATGTGGAGGAGATCCCGCCCGGGTTCAGCCACGCGCTGCTGCTGCGCGACGGCGCGGTCGTGGGGGCTGGACCCGTCGAGGAGGTGCTCACCGAGCAGACCCTGTCCGACACCTTCGGCATGCCGCTGGCGCTGCGGCACGAGGCCGGCCGGTGGGCCGCGCGGCGGCGCACCTGATCGACGTACCGCCGAACGGCGCTGCGGTCGGGGCGGACCGGACTAGGCTGGTGACGTGGACCACTTCTCGGCATGGCAGGCCTGGCTGGTCGCGGCTGTCGCACTCGGCCTCGCCGAGCTGGTCAGCCTCGACCTGGTGCTGCTCATGCTCGCCGTCGGTGCCGTCGCCGGCATGCTCACCGACCTGGCGGGTGGCGGCCTGTGGCTGCAGGTGCTGCTTGCGATCGCCGCGGCCGGAAGCGCCCTGACGGTGCTGCGCCCGAGCATGGTGAAACGGCTCCACTCGGGCCCGACCCTGGAGACCGGCCCCGCACAGCTGGTCGGGCGCACCGGGGTCGTCATCGCACCCGTGTCGACCCAGAGCGGCCAGGTGCGGATCGGCGGCGACTACTGGAACGCCCGGCCCTACGACGACCAGGACGTCATCGCGCCTGGCACCGTGGTCGACGTCTTCGGGATCGACGGCGCCACCGCGCTCGTCCACCCGGCACCGCGCCTGGACCAGGCGTAGTCACCCGACCCGGCACCGTGCCGGGTCCTACACGCAACAAGAGGGGAACCCGATGGCAGCACTCATCGTGCTGGGAGTCGTCGTGCTGTTCGCGATCGTGGTCCTGACCCGGTCGGTCCGCTTCATCCCGCAGGCGCGCGCGGGCATCGTCGAGCGCCTCGGGAAGTACCGCAGCACGCTCGACGCCGGCCCGCACCTGGTGATCCCGTTCGTCGACCGGGTTCGCTACCTGATCGACCTGCGCGAGCAGGTGGTCTCGTTCCCGCCGCAGCAGGTGATCACCGAGGACAACCTGAACGTCTCGATCGACACGGTCATCTACTTCGTGGTCACCAACCCGGTCGCCGCGACCTACGAGATCGCCAACTACATCACCGCCGTCGAGCAGCTGGTGATGACCACCGTCCGCAACATCGTCGGCGGCATGGACCTCGAGCAGTCGCTGACCAGCCGCGAGGAGATCAACCGCGGGCTGGCGCTGGTGCTCGACGAGGCGACCGGCCGCTGGGGGATCAAGGTGCAGCGGGTCGAGATCAAGAGCATCGACCCGCCGCCGTCGATCAAGGACTCGATGGAGAAGCAGATGCGCGCCGACCGCGACAAGCGCGCCGCAATCCTCACCGCCGAGGGTGCGCGCCAGTCGTCCATCCTGACCGCGGAGGGCAACAAGCAGGCCGCCATCCTCAACGCCGAGGGTGACCGGCAGTCGCTGATCCTGCGGGCGCAGGCCGACCGTGAGTCGCGGATCCTCAAGGCCCAGGGCGAGGGCCAGGCCATCCAGACGGTGTTCCAGGCGATCCACGACGGCCGCCCGGACCAGTCGCTGCTGGCTTATCAGTACCTCCAGATGATGCCCAAGATCGCCGAGGGCAGCGCCAACAAGGTGTGGATCGTGCCCAGCGAGATCGGCCGGGCGCTGGAGGGACTGGGGTCGACGATGAACAGCCTCGCCGGCATCCCCGACGAGGTCGACGGACCGCGCACACGCGTCGACCTCGGACCGGAGGAGCCGCTGCTCACCGAGCCGTCGGACCTCGAGGACACCCAGCAGGAGGTCGCCGCGGCGATCGCCGCGGCCGAGGAGTCCAGCGACCTGAGTGCTCGCGGTGGCGACGCCCCGACCGGTGGATCGACGGCCGCGGCTGCCGACGGGGCATCGGCCTCGGACGGTGTCGCTGCGGGGGACCCCGGGGAGCCTGCCGCCCAGTGAGTGCGGCGATGATCGACCCGTGAGCATCTGGGAGGTCGTCGCCATCTTCCTCGCCGGCATGGCCGCCGGGACCATCAACACCGTGGTGGGGTCGGGAACGCTGATCACGTTCCCGACCCTGCTCGCGTTCGGGGTGCCGCCGGTGACCGCGAACGTGTCCAACTGCCTGGGCCTGGTGCCCGGGTCGCTGTCGGGCGCGATCGGCTACCGGCGCGAGCTCGGCGGCCAGCGCGCGCGGCTGGTCCGGCTCGGCGCCGCGTCCGTGCTCGGCGGGATCACCGGCGCGGTGCTGCTGCTGGTGCTGCCCTCGGGCGCGTTCGCCGCGATCGTCCCGGTGCTGATCGCCGTGGGATGCGTGCTGGTCGTGGCGCAGCCGGCGATCAGCCGGCGCGTCGCCGCGCGGGCGGAAGCCCGTGGCACCGAGCGGCCCGAGCACGGGGCGCCGTGGGTCTGGGTCACCGTCTTCGGTGCCGGGGTCTACGGCGGCTACTTCGGCGCCGCGCAGGGCGTGCTGCTGATGGCCATCCTCGGGATCGGCCTGACCGAGACGATGCAGCGCAACAATGCCACCAAGAACGTGCTGGCCATGTTGGTCAACCTGGTCGCCGCCATCGTCTTCATCGTCGTCGCCGACATGGACTGGGCGCTGGCCGGCACCATCGCCGCCGGTGCCGTGATCGGCGGCCAGCTCGGCGCCACCGTCGGGCGGCGGCTGCCGCCGTGGGCGCTGCGGGCCTTCATCGTCGTGGTCGGGGTCGCCGCGCTGGCCCAGATCCTGCTCGGGTCCTGACACCGCGGGGTCGGCGCACCCGGGAGGTGGAGGCCTCAGTCGGTGAAGGTCATCGCGCGGAACCGTCCGAGCAGGTCGTCGGGGGAGGCGGGGGGAGGTAGGCCGAGGCCCAGCGGGAGACCTCGGCGTACGCCGTCTCGCGGACGTCCTTGCGGGACAGGAACACGTCGTGGATGGCGCCGTGCACCCGGGTCAGCGTCACCTGGTCGCCGAGCTTGTGCGTCCACTTCCGGATCAGGTCGACGTCGAGCACGATGTCGGTGCTGGCGCAGGTCTCGTCGTACTCCTTCGGGTGCGAGCTCGCCGCCGAGGTGAGCACCAGCACCGGGGCGGGCACCGACAGGCCGCGGTGCACCCGCGCGTGACCGCGGCGCACGGCGCGCAGCCAGCCGGTGTACACCGGCCACGACTCCAGCGGCTTCCAGGCCAGGTCGAAGTCCCACTCGCCGTCGTGCTCGTGGTGCAGGCTGCGGGCGTAGAACCCGGAGACGTCGCGCGGCACCGTCAGGTAGGGCCGGCGCAGGCCGATCTGGTCGATCGCCTTGGTGACCGCCGTGCGCAGCAGCAGGCTGCCCTGGAGGTCCAGCCAGGGGGAGTTGAGCACCATCCCGGCGATCTCCGGCTGCCGCTCGTCGGCCCACAGCGGCAGGATCAGGCCACCCGTGGAGTGTCCGGTGAGCACCACGTGGTCGTGGCCGTCGCGTTCGGTGACCCGTCGGAAGCACTCGTCGAGCTCGGCGAAGTGCTCGGCGAGGTCGGTGACGAAGTTGGGGGTCTGGTGGGGCCGGAAGGATCGGCCGTACTTGCGCAGGTCGACGGCGTAGAAGTCGTAGCCCTGCTCGACCCAGTAGTCGGCGGCGCCGGTCTGGAAGAAGTAGTCGGCGAATCCGTGCACGTGCAGCACCGCCCGCCGGGTGGGCGCCGCGGCCCGCCGCGAGACCAGGGTGGCGACGACCGCGCCCTCGGCGTCGTCCTCGAGGGTGATCGTCTCGGCCTGGTAGGGCGCGCCGAGGACGTCGGTCACCAGCTCCGGTGCCTTCTCCGGGTCGTCGACTGCGTCGGGCATGCAGGGATCATCCCCCACCACGACAAGCCGCCGCACCGCACCACGGCACCGGCATGACGGTCCACCCGCCGGGTACGCCACCGCCGATCCCGCCCCACCCACGACCCCAGGAGCCCCCATGTCCCAGCCCGCCCAGAGCCAAGAGGTCCCCGGCGTCCAGTCCGAGATGGACCCGGTCCCCGACTGCGGCGAGGAGTCCTACGTCGGGTCGGGCCGACTCACCGACAAGGTCGCGGTGATCACCGGCGGCGACAGCGGCATCGGTCGCGCGGTCGCGATCGCCTACGCCCGCGAGGGCGCCGACGTCGTCATCGCCTACCTGTCGGAGGACGAGGACGCCCGGTCCGTCGCCGAGCACGTCGAGAAGGCCGGCCGCCGCTGCGTGCTGGTCCCCGGCGACGTGTCCCAGCCCCAGCACTGCCGCGACATCATCGCCAGGACCGTCGAGGAGTTCGGCCGCGTCGACGTGCTGGTCAACAACGCGGCGTTCCAGATGAACCGCGACTCGATCGAGGAGATCCCCGACGAGGAGTGGGACCGCACCTTCGACACCAACATCAAGGCGATGTTCCACCTGGTCAAGGCGGCCCTGCCGCACATGGGGGAGGGCGGCTCGATCATCGGCAGCTCGTCGGTGAACTCCGACTCGCCGTCGCCGACGCTCGCGCCCTACGCCGCCACCAAGGCCGCGATCGCGAACTTCACCGCCAGCCTGGCCCAGCTGCTCGCACCGCGCGGGATCCGTGCCAACAGCGTGGCGCCGGGTCCGGTGTGGACGCCGCTGATCCCCGCGACCATGCCCGAGGAGAAGGTCGAGTCGTTCGGCCA